>Ga0307507_10013270_pt1 | contig 10028 bp, 7 predicted proteins | sample 7_EM_MG_FD_207223 | JGI IMG/M metagenome (GOLD analysis project Ga0307507, IMG submission 207223) | Populus trichocarpa ectomycorrhiza microbial communities from riparian zone in the Pacific Northwest, United States - 7_EM | ecosystem: Host-associated > Plants > Roots > Unclassified | place... | reverse complement strand
CACTAGCGAGAACTGAAGGCACCGGAGACATGAGACCTCTGTGATAGTCGATACTATGTACATGCGTAAAGTTCTGTGTTTGTGGTGTGGATGACGTACACACCTAAGCACCTGACTGATCTCACTGTGAGGAACGTACCAGAGCAACCGCGCTATCTATTAAAAACCGCTTAATGCTTTTACCCGTCTTCAACTTCTACACATTATTCTTCTTCTTTTCTTTATCCTGTTTTTAGTTTCTCAATAAAGACTGCATTCTCGTCCCAGTAAGTCTCATAGTAGCCGAACGAATCTCAACACCTACTAACTTTTTGTTCCCTCGCACTTCTTGTGATTTGTCTTTGGCAGTTTTCCAGACCGGGGCCCTTGGACAAGTGGCAGCAGCGGGGCTTCAATATGCTATCAATTCTCCTTACCGGCATTGCCAGTTTGGGCCTTGGATCACTCCTAGGGTACCTAGGCTCCATGCTCAGATGGCCCCTACTTGCCCGGACAATGTATGGGATGCAAGATGTATGTAGCTTGACTGTCTGCAAAATGGCCTTTATTAACAATCAAGATAGGTAGACTTAATACTGGGTATGGCGCCACCAACTGGCTCACTACGGCTTATCTGGAGACACCTTCAGAAGGACGGCACATCAAAAACAACCTGGATTGTCACTGCATACCTCATCGTAAATGTTTTTGGGAGATTGAGTGTGGCTGTTTTTGATTTAACTTACAACATGATGGATCAAACAGGGATTGAATATCCAATCCTTTCAACAAACTGGGCATCTGTTTCATCGGCTAGCTACTTTAACTCCTCCACGGATCGCTACTTTAACTTCTCCGCGTTTGGCTACCCCAACTCCCCCACATTGGATATGTTTATTCTAGACCTATACGATCCTGACGTTGCAGACAGTAAGGACACAACACCTTAAAAACTCGATACTGTAGCAATGAGCTGGTACTAAATTTCTGAATAACTTAGACTATTCGAATTCGGTGTGGAATGGAGTACGGAAATATGCTAAAGAACCAAAGTGGGCGGTGGCCTATAGGACTGAACTGGAGCTTTACCCACTCACCACTGCTAACAGTCAAGACTTTTTGTCTGGGCTCCGGATCGAGAACTCTACGCTGGTAGAGCCAGTGGGTCCAAACACAGTTGAATACTCATACCAATTGAAGGATTTCCAGGAGGGATATACTATACTCTCAAACCACACCATTCACTCTGCTGTAAACTGCAGCCTAGTCGAGATTAGTAGCCAGGGACAATATTGGCGCTGGAACAACTGGGATAGAACTGGACCATTCGGTATGCAAGACCTCTTTCTTACAACTCAATAATTTATGCTTGAGTGTCGATAAAGTTGACATTAGATTTGACTAAATAGATTGGGATAGCGATGAGGCACTATCCCATGTACTGGTGGAATCGAATTATTCATACTTTAAACGTGGGGTTAACTACCCTCATTGGGCGTCATTTGCGTATACAAGTCACAAACCTTCCCACGTTTGTTAGTACCATTTGTCAATGGTCATAGGTTCCAGAGAATTAACATTACTGCATTTCTAGATCTGTATCCAATAAAGTTGCATGGGAATGTTCGCCAAGCCTAACGGAAACTGTCGCCAATCAATCCACACAACCCCATCAGCGTTTATTTGACTCAGTGAGATTATATGCTCTACGGGCAGCTGGTAAACTGGGGTATGTCACGACAGAGGGTGCCTACTCCGTCCATGTAAACCAGCTTCCTAGTAGCGTTTCAGGCCTGAACGCACTGGATGGACTAGAGGCCATTTGTGATTCGGCTTTCCCCATGCCTCTAGATAAAATACGTTGGAATAGCTATGCCCTTTGGGTTTCTGGCTTAGTTGCTCGGCTACCGATTCTGGCTATAACATATGAAAATGCTGCACAGCTACAATATACACGGGATACGCACTCTAATCAGACTGCTGGCACCTTATATCTACATACAACCTTAGAAGTAAACTGGAACCGCGTTACACTCACGGCAGTTAGCATTATTGTTGGCCAAATCTTGGCAATCCTGGTCGTCCTCTACTACTGCAATAGTGTCTACACACGAGATGATAGCCACCTGGCCACTGCAGAGCTATTGAAAACAGTTATAACCAGATTCGATGGTGGGAAGTTAATGACCGGGGAAGAATTGGCAGTGTCTCTTGATCGTGCCTTGGGGGTGTCAGTTAGTTACGGAACTAGGGAAGGCCAGGATGGCGGCCCGCGGGAGGTGGATCTGGCAAGTGGCTTGGATCCCAACTTCCCACCATTCCCGCATAAACGACGGTTCTGGAGGAAGACTAGTTAAAAAATCCCAGAAGCGCAGCGATAGATTCATTGAAATTGGTGAGGGGTTGGGTGGCATGGGTGTGGGGGATATGTAGAAATTGTGAGGGGAGGTTTGGGCAATTGGCTGGAGCACGGAAATTTAGCTAGCAATGGTAGAGTGGTGAGGGGAAATGTCAAATTGATAAAGCACAAGGTGAAATCACATTGCTCAGACTTAACTGTGTGCGGAGGAAAAGTGTTGTATTTGTTATTGGTTTTATATAGGAGGGATCGTTGCTAGCTAGCTAAATTACAAGGAAGGTAGTTGACCACAGCTGGGTCCCTGAATCATGCTGTATGTATTACCCTGCATAACCGAAATATCTCTCAGAGCGTCGGAGTTTCCTATTTTGAGGGGGAGCGGAGAAAATACAAGTAAAATCGAACAATGAGCTGCGTGATGGAAGCTTTAATGTCTTAATCCAAGTTTCTTATGTTCTGAGTAATATCGTACGGTATCTCCTTCCAGGTGACAGTGCCGAATTTCCCTCCATCGCACTTAAATTTGAACGGGCTTCGCACGTTTTTAGAAGCAGCCATCTAATGATACCGGTATGATTTGGGAAGCATTTCAGGTTAAGTTATGATATAAGCCCTTTCCACCAACACGAGCACAAAACGTATTATGAGAGCGACATTATCGGTAGCTGTGAGGTAGATTGTATGTGGGCTCAGCGAGGGGGCACCCTCAGACAGGCTTAGCACAGCTTTGCATTGGACGAAACCACGAGCCACTCGGGCACCCCCACTCTACTCGGATGGATGCTGATTTGTTAATTTCTTATAAGGAAATCACCAGTTGATCTCTTCAACCGCAAAAATTTATCGGGTATACCACAACCGGCCCCTCTCGTGATGCATGTGGAGGCGTCCTGGACGTCTTTTGGGTGGCTCAGGGGCGTTTTTGGCAAGGCGTGAGGGTAATGTTTGAGCTGTTTGAGCTGGGGCAAGGGGAGGCTTCAAGGTACCGGCACCTGTGGGAGTACGGAGATGTGCTTCAGTACCCAGTGATGCAGTGTGCCTGTTTGGCTGGGTTCGGTGTGGCTAGGAATTTCGTTAGGCAGCTGAGAGAGGAGAGATCTCTGGATTGTAGAGACCAGTTGTTTGAGGAATTTATTGAAGGCGAGTTTGGGGAATGGTGTAGACGCAGGGATGGTGTTGGATTGGTTTGGTGAGAGGATTGGTTGTGGCGGGGAGGACGCTACAGTCTGCGATTCCGCATGGCCGAGTGAGCACCCGTGACCCTCGTTTTAATTTGTTCTTGGTTTTCCTTTGTGTTAGATGGTTCGTTGGGTTGCAGGATGGGTTCATAGTCGTTGGCAATGTTTTAGCTGATGTAGGCTGAATGGGTGTAGTTAGTATGATATAATATACTGGGTTGATTACAATAGGAAAGCTTCCTATACGAGTCTAGCTGTGCGAGTGAGGGGGCGTGCCCGAGTGGCCTGTGGCCTCGTCTACAAGGTGGATTCAGTGGGTTCGGCGCATCGGTCGCCGGGCCAAAAAGCACTCTGTAAAGATTTTAGTGTGGGACACCCGAAGACTTTTCCTTCTCCCCTGGGCGGGTATATACCCGTCTGGGCGCTGTCTTGTTTTTGAGTACTTCTCAGAAGACAACAGATAATCCTGTGATAGATATCTAGAGTGGAATATAAAGCCAAAAGCCTAGGCTATTTATTGAAGCAGAATTGGCAAAAAAGTATGTGGTTTTGATACTGTTAGAGGGGGAAAAGAGAAGATGACAGGGTTTTAGGAGACTAATTGAGATTAGGGTAAGCCGAAAAGATTTTGCACTCCAGCCATGATATGAGTGAGAAAAGCTTAGGATCATGACCCATAACGCAAATGGACCATGGTTGCTAAATCTGCCTGGAGCCTGAGTGTTCTAGGGTATCATTCCACTTTTGTTACCCTAGAAACCTCTTTGCCGAACCCTCTAAATCCACCTATAAGGGGCGTCGGTTCAGTGCCAATTACCAATATCTGCCAGGTCTCGATGAGCCCTTATATGGTCTAATGCGCCTGCCGATGTACACTTCTATTAGGTTGAGCCTATCAATCAGGGGAATGCCCTTATTTCACTAGTGGTTCTCTAATGCGATGTAAGGAAATTCGGCACTTTCAAGACTGCAGGGGATAGCATCATGAGTGAGGTGATGGTGTCTAACTCGGGGGGGGGGGTATCTGCTCGGCAAGTCCGATAGTCCTGGTAAAAAAGAAAAAAAAGGCAACTCAGATTAAAAATTCTAGCCCCCCTCGATAGGCTTTTAATGTATAGTATGTAGTGGGTAGCATAGCGGGGGGGCCGGGCAGGCTAAATTAGGATTCACTCGAGCAGGTTAACCAATGGGGGACGTAGGATGCTAAGAGTGGTATTCCGCTGTTCATTTCATTCGAACACATCTAAAACACCTAATTAGGGGGTACTCGGCCTCAGAGCTGAGAAATTCCTATCCAAGTTGGATTCAAAAGATTTTGGTTTGTGATTCGTCTCTCTAGATACAAAACTCGCAGATCACCCGAAAATCTGAAGTTTTTAGGGCGAATGTGTGCTTGCCGTTGTATTCACTTCCGTATAGGAGCAACAGTGCGAGTGAGAGAGACAGAATAAGTTTGTATCTAAAGAGTGAATGAAAAGTAGACGATATGAACGAGAGTTCTCTTAAAAAGAAACACGAACGGTAGGGTCTCTTATAGAGACAATGTCGGCCAAAAACAGAGTGACAGAAAAGGAAAGGACGAAGTGAAAAAGTATGAAATCCTCCACTGTCTCGCATCTCTAACATCCCTTGTTTCCACTATATAAGCCAAACGAATAAACGAGTTTTCAAAACACTCCGTAGTTCCAGTGAGAGTGCGAAACACTAGGGCCAGCCGTAGTAGGTTTCAACAAAATCAAGGGTGAAAATCCCTTTCCCAGCCCCAGGGCTGAGTCCCTTCCGTAGCCTAGCACATGCAGAAGGGCCATTTCTAGTACTTGTAGGGCAGGCCCCAGTCACTGAAGTGGCCAAGTTCAGCTAATTGGACAGTAGTGCTTGAGTACAAGGGCACACTTGGTCTTGGCAACTGGCTGAAAGTGCATCTTTGTATGTATGCTCAAGCAAGGCTCTGATCCAATGGTGTATCCAACTACTGACACCGAAAACTATTCCAGCGGTATCCGGCCACTCACTATCTGCCAAGGCAGCGGAGGCCGCTGCAGTCAACCAGTGTTCGCAACAGTCTGGGGGCCCGGGCGGCCCCACGGGGAAACTGCCAAGAAGACTGGACCGGACTGGACGACAATTTTTACTCTGTCCAGTCCTGGGACATTTTAGGACTGCAGGGTTGAGCAAGGACCATAGGCCCCACAAGGTGAGACACTATTATGCCATCCCAATAAAAGGACCACAGGGGAGGGTAGTGGACTGCAGATCCCCTGATAAGGACAGTGGGGATCTGTAAGTCTTCCTTCATCGTTGATCACTCACTTTTGCACTTTTCGAATAATAATCAGTTTGAGCATATTAGGCACAAATAGCGAACAGCGGCACAATTTAAATAGTCTTGAATATGAGGGGCCTATCCTTCAAGAGCTCTAATAATTTATAACAAATATCCGCCCAACCAGGCCGATCCCACTCCTGTGACGTAAAATGATAGCTGTTGGACAGGGCTATGGAGACAGACGTTTAAAAAATTGGGCATCATGAGCAACAGAATTCCTGTCTTCACTGTACTCATCGACTATCATTCCTCAAGGTTCCCATAAACCTTTAAAGAGATATATTAGGGCAAAAAAACTTGATAGCCCTGATGGCGAAAAGGTGGTTCGCCAGGGCTTACTTTACTTTTTATTTATTAAAGGCCTGCTTGCTACATCCACCCCGGCCGGGAGTCGAACTCCCAACCTTCCCTGTAAGGGCTAGTAGTGACCGGTCTCTTTACCATTAAGCTATGAGAACCGGTCAATAGTTCTCCTTTATTTGGAAATTTAACCTAAGGAGGGATTCACATTCTCTCTCCTTTCTATTTTTCATTTTGGATTCATCAACAAAGAATATGATTTAACACCTTCGTGATACATACCATATAGGCAAAGATGGCCCCATTGAAGCGGCACTTGAACAAGGTCCACTCTTACTGGAAACAGCCTTTGGGAAAACTCAACCTCAAATTGTCTTCAATTGTGATATCACCACACCTGTTTGTAGACGAAGTCTAAACAGGGCATAGTGACCCAGATTACGGTTCGTCCATCTTCTATCTTTCCTTCTAGAGTGTGTCACAATCACACTGTAGTTGTTTTCTTCGCTTCTGGATCTGAAGACGATTAGTGATTATGGCAGACTACAGATTCTCTGCTTGAATGGTGGAGAAGAGTGGGGATCTGTCTAGACCTGCAGGTATCTGTGGGGATCTGTTGGGACCTGCTGGTATTTGTGGAGATCTGTGGGGATCTGTGGGGATCTGCAAGGATCTGTCTGGCCCCACACTCTGAGACACTCTGCAATCTTGTTGTGGGGCCCGGCGTCTTCCCCCGTCCTACAGCCATTAGCCCCGGGCAAAATTCTCTCCAGGACTGGACGGACTACGATACGTAGTCCGTCCTCGTCCTACCCTCAGGACGGACGGACTGCCCCGTTGCGAACACTGTAGTCAACGAAGCTCTATTTTGTTGGTCGAACCGCTGGGCTCACGTCTCATAGAAAATACAATTGCAACGCGCCCTGGCCGATGACCTCTGGAAGGATGGAGATCAAATTCCGAGATCACCAAGTACAAGCTAAAACATCCGAAACAATATCTAAGTGCCCAGTGAGATGACCTTGTACCGGACAAGTACTTTGTAAGCTTAAGCTTGAATAACAAGAAAGCAGAGTTTATTGAATTTATTCACTCATAAAGCTTTTTGATTGAAAAAGTGCAAGAATAAATTAAAGGATAAAATATCAGGATGACATTTAGTTCCCTTGAAGAAGCTTTTGCTAGTATTTAACAAACTATAATTTATTAACTATGGAGAGGATTCTAATATTTAAACCTACTAGTATAATAGATAGTAGATAAAATAGAGTAGGTGCTATTGCTAAATACTATGTAGTTCGGAAAATAATTTCAATAAAATCAGTGGTTAGTATTCATAACTAATTTCACTTTTTTTTTTTTTGTTAAATCCCAGTTTATTTATAGCTATCTACAGGAAAATCCAGGGTTACAACCTACTAAGTTATGGCCTAAAAACCTATTGAACTATATAATTTTATAGTCCTAACTTTACTTACTAATTTTCCGCATAGTACTTGTCCCGGCACCATATCCTAGGGGCTCAGCCTCCTGCTGTGCTGGACAGAAGTGAAATAATCACCAAATACTGGTAGACGCCAGACCTCTCAGGCTGTTTCTGGCAAGTCCACACTTCCAAAGCTTGATCTTGAATAGGTGACACTCTCAAGTTTTCTATAGGTTAGGCTTTCAGTGGGCTGGCCTGGGTTGTTGGTTGGGCAGGTTTGAGATAAGATTTCCCAGGTCGTGCAGGGTTCAGGTGAGTACCGTTCAGCTCAAGCTATCCAATCTAACAGATCCATATAGCCTTATTCTCAACGGTCCGGGGGGGCGACTGCCAGAAGCCCTGGACGGGACTGGACAACAAATGCATCTCGATCCTTCCCAGGATCACCAAACATGTATCCGTCTCTCCATGTGTCTCCATTGCCTGCGCACTTCCCCCCTGTTAAAGCGGGGGTGGCGGAGTTTCTGGGAAAGCTTCGCTGTCAGTGGATGAGGTGAACTCTAGAATCAAAGGAATTATATCTATTTTCCAAAAACGTGAAAGGATTTATGGAATAAACGTTGGCGAGTGAGATGCCTCTAGTAGTTCAGACAACTGCGGCATAGGTTAACTTGAGAGGGAATATTAGAGGTGGATGGAGGGGAGATAAAGGGTGAGAAAAAGAAATACGGGGTATCATAGGGTTTAGTAGGAGGGGTGTCTCTGGTCTCCTGCAGGGGGGAAGAGGGGTCTGGTTGTTGGGGTTTCTACTTTATGTGATATTATATGATGTACGGTACTGTATCGGTAGCCTTACCGGCAACCTCCTTTGCAGCAGTCGCTATCTCCTGAGTTGCTACGGTAAGATTTTTTGTTGAATGTGGGTAAGTTGTCTCATTTGACACTGAATTTCCTTTCCTCATGCTCAGGCACCAGGCCTGGCCTAAAAAACTGTGGAGGATGGGTGTATTTGTATGAAGCGACTGATCAATCAGCAGGATGCAGGCGTTGGCATCTTACATACTCGAATTGTTTCACAGGTTAACATATATGCCCTTGGGACCCCATACCCCGAAAAAGCTGCCAACATAGGATCTCAGACTTTGCAAATACTCCAAACTTTATCTTTTCGGTTATTTCAAGAGCGCTCCTCACTTCGCATAATGTCTTACCAAACACTACCAAGATGCCCTGATGCCCCACAAATTCCCCCTGAGACCGACAGCACAGAGGAGTTGTTAATCAAAGACTCTGAAGGCCCCCCACCAGAACCATTCGGCAGTGGTGACCGTTTCTATAGTGACCTTCTTTGACTTATATTGAGATTCCTACTAACCTTTTGTTCCCTTGTCCTCCTTGTGATTTGTCTTTGGCAGTTTTCCGGACAGGGGCCCTTGGACAAGTGGCAGCAACGGTGCTTCAATACGCTATCAATTCTACTTACCGGCATTGCCAGTTTGGGTCTTGGATCACTCGTAGGGTACCTAGGCTCCATGCTCAGATGGCCCCTACTTGCCCGGACAATGTATAAAATGCAAGATGTATGGTATCTTTCCTGTCTTGAGGATGGGCTTTGTTAAACATCAAGATAGATAGACTTAATACTGGGCATGGCGCCACCAACTGGCTCACTACGGCTTATCTGGAGACACCTTCGGAAGGATGGCACATCACGAACAACCTGGATTGTTGCTGCGTACCTCATCATAAATGTTTTTGGGAGATTGAGTGTGGCTGTTTTTGGTTTGACTTACAACATGATGGACCAAACAGGTATTGAGTATCCAATCCTTTCGACAAATTGGACCTCTGTTCCATGGACTAGCTACTCTAACGCCTCCACAATATACAGTCATGGAGTTGCGGACGGTAAGTATACTACACCTTAGACTCAATACTGTGGCAATGAACTGGTACTAAAGTGTCTGAATAGACTATTGGAATTCGGTATGGAATGGAGTACGGAAATATGCTAAGATACCAAAGTGGATGGACGATATGGCTAGTGCGGAGGACTACCCGCTTTTTGGGACGTTCCCATTCACCACAGCTAACAGTTCCGACTTGCTGTCTGAGCTCAAGAGCAAAAACTCTACACTGAAAGAGCCAGCAGGTCCAAAAACAGTTGAATATTCATACCAATTGAAGGATTTCCACGAGGGCTATACTATACTCTCAAACCACACCGTTCACTCTGCTGTAAACTGCAGCTTAGTCGAGGTTAGTGGCCAGGGACAATATTGGCGCTGGAACAATGGGGATAGAACTGGACCATTCCGTATGCAAGGCCTCTGTTATTATTATTATTATTATATATCATTAAGCTTATAGAGCCGTATGGCTATGAAGCTGATTAATATACAGAATGCCAAGGACTCGCTGGCCTGTCAGATATTCCATCTCCCATGGGCCCTACCGGCC
>Ga0307507_10013269_pt1 | contig 10029 bp, 8 predicted proteins | sample 7_EM_MG_FD_207223 | JGI IMG/M metagenome (GOLD analysis project Ga0307507, IMG submission 207223) | Populus trichocarpa ectomycorrhiza microbial communities from riparian zone in the Pacific Northwest, United States - 7_EM | ecosystem: Host-associated > Plants > Roots > Unclassified | place... | reverse complement strand
TAAGTAGAAAAATAACAAATACAAGGCGCTCACCACGACCACCACAAGGCTGAGAACCAGTTCATGGCTCTTGGACTGACTCCAACCAACTGCCCAACCCAACAAAACCAGGAAAAAATAAAACAAAGAAAGAAACTGATAACTGAGTTTAAGCTTTTCGAGAACGTAATAATCAGCACATGAGAAGGGAGCAGTAATAAAATTAATTTCACAGCCTTCACCACAAAGGCAAGATATATGAAAGTGAACGTAATTTGAGGCCATGGTTATCAGATTTGTAGATATGCACAAACATATAAAAAACAAAATTTGCAAATGTTGAAAACGACCTTAGTAACATTGGGATGATCAAGCTTATGCCAAACAGCAACTTCTTGAGTAAAAGCTGCCCTTAGTGCTGCAATCTCAGCCTCTGTCCTTTGACCCTCTTCACCCCAGTCAAGCAATTTAACTAACGATGAACAGAGACAGAACCTTTGTTAGTAAAACAAGAACGACTGATGCTTGTAGTTATCAGATCCATATTCCTTACATTAACAAACAAGTGGGAGTGGGATCAAATGAACTTTTAAAAATAATCAATTTCAGTTCAAACCCATGTAGAAAAATCAGAGATTGCAAAAGAATTAATCATCACCTCCTTCAAAACGCATTACTGTGAATAAATATTTCATCTTTTCCAAAGACAGGAAAAAAAGGGGGGGAGGTAGAAAGAAAAACAAAGTGGTGAACTCCTCACCGGCGACATCCTGGCTATCATAGACGCCACGGTGGACAGTGCCAAAGGTACCACGTGCAATGACAGTCTTGATGGCGAGCAGAGTAGGGTCGATCTCCCATTCCTGCCTCTTCTTCTTGAAAGGGGTGACTTTAGTGCTGGAAGGAGTAGATGAGAGATTAGCAGCATCAAAAACAACAACATCATCATCTCTCTTGTTCTTGTTTTCAAGAGTTAACACTCTATTGAGATGCCTCTCCAATTGTTCATCTAGACTTTTTAGATCAATCTGATCTGCTCTCACAAACCCATCACTGCTATCCTTCATTTTATCTAAAAAAAAGTATTGTTTTCCTTTCCTTTACTTTCCCTTTCTCTCTCTAAAGAAACTGAGTGACAGCCTTGTGCATAGGTTAAAAAGAAAAAGAAATAAAAGGAAAGGAGAGAGTTATTGTTCTTGTGTCCAGCTACAAGAAGCCATGTGGGCACATGCAATTGCCTTCAGGCTCTACTCTGCATAACGTGGTGCTCTTCCCATTGTATCTTTGAATTCTTAGTCTGACTTTCTTTCCTTCGTTTCTTTCTCTTCTCCCATCATTTTATTATTTATTGGAACTACAAGTATTTTAATCTCCTCCATTTCCATTTCCCTGTGCTCTGTTCTCCTCCTTCTCCACCATTAATTACTGCTTCGTTCAATTTGACTAGCTACCTACTCCATGTATGGTTTCGTGAAATTTCTGTCACCTCCCTTTATTATTTTGACAATATTATACAATTACATGTTATGATATGATTGGCATGCGTCATCTCAACTCAAAGGATGGTTTTGACTTCCACTCCATCTATTTTGTCCAGTTTTTCTATGCGGTAGCATCCCATTTGCGGTACGACATTCATGAATTTCTCATTGAGTTTAGAAAATAAATTTTTTAATGAAAATAATTATTACTTTAATACCAAACACTTTCTTTTGTTTACAAATATACGATTCAGTTTTTTTTTTTTAAGCTTAACTCATCGTTGTTAAAGGAGCGAGAAATGCAAGAATCCAATATATTCCATTTGGTTTTCCATTCTATCTTCTCCCTTTCATTTTGTCTTTGGTAATTTAAGTTTTGCTTGGACTGTGTATAACAATGTTTTCTCTGTAATTTCTCCCAGCTTGTTGCTGTTTCAGATTGATTATCGCAAGGATGTGTGCTTGGTTGCTGTGGCGCCACCAATTGAAAAGTGGTTGTCGTTCTTTTTCTCTCAACTTCTAACCTACCAGCAATTCAATTTTGTTTTGTTTTTTGTTTGGTGGTTTAGCTCCCCCTCTTTTATCTACTACTAAGCTTTTCCTTTTCTTTTCTTTTCTTGTTTTTCCTCTTTTCTTGAGTTTTTTCTTCTAGGTTTGTCAATGCATCTGATGATTTCTTAATTATGTTGTCATCTGCTTTGTCAGGTTACAACGGCTCTCTACGCAATCATTTTTTGGGTCCTTTCTAAGCATTTCAGCTGTGTACGTATCACCATTTTAGGTAGTATCTAGGAGTAAAGTAGTAGTTGTGCAGCAATTTTTATGGTAAAAGATTATGATCTGATTTCTTGATATCTGTTAGATTTTTTTAAAAATAATTTTTATTGAAAATATATAAAAATAATATATTTTAAAAATTTTTAAAAATTATTTTTATATCTATCAAAATAATCTAAAAATACTAAAAAAAATTAATTTTAAATAAAAAAACAATTTCAATAAAAAACAAACAATCATTTCATGGTTTTATAGTACAAACTTGTTACTTCCTTCTTCTTCTTACAAATCTTTTTCCATTCTTACAAACCTTTTTTTTTTCCCAATTGTCACACTTTTTTTTTCTTCGTTTTCTTTTTCTTTTTTTTGCATTTCATAGACATTTTTTTTCTCAACGAACTTTTTTCATAGACGTTTTGATTTTGTTTGCATATCAATCTATTCATTTATAAGCTTACCTCTTTTCATGTTTCTCTTCTAATTAGTCCATATTCATTTTATGCTGCCACCCTTTGATTTTAAGTTTGTCTTTTTCATCTTCCTTTCTCTCTATCTTTTTTCTTTCTTTGAGTTTTCTTGCTTATCTTTTTCACACAAATATTTACATTAGTTTTGTTACAATCTTCTTCTTTTTTTGCTTTTTGTTCCATTCCCACTTGTTTGTTAAGAAACCCATCACATCTTAATAAAGGATTTTTTTAATTCATTGATTTTTTTATAACCCTTCATGTGTAGCCAAAATGCTTAAGTTACACTTCTATGATATTGGGGCTATTTTAACCCTCCTTTTTATGTCCATTCCACACTCCCTAAAGCCTGCTTAGACAGGTTGGATGTTGGTGTTCAATTTCTAGTTTCCATTAGGATGAAAAGTGCTTATCATAGTTCACGACATCTTGCATTATTTTTTAGGCTTGGGTTCATTCTCATGCTTTAAAAACTTAGTCAACCATTGACAAACACAACTTGAACCAAATCGCCAGTATTTGGTAACAAAGGAAGAAGAAATAAATCAGTTAAGATAAACAAGATCTGAAATCAAATTAAAAAAATAATGTAGTGTTTTGTGTAAATTAGAAGGCTTGTAGATTGTGGCAATCACCCTCTCTTTATATATGATTAGGGCAACATACACATGAACCCTTTTACTCAGGTGTATGAACCCTTTTATAATAATTATTGTAGTTGAATCTTCAACTCAATTAGTTTTACTAGTACTAGTGCCATCTTATATGGTGCCTGAGCTATTAGAGAGATACCAAACAATACGTCAATTGAGACTTCTACCTCTCTTTCTAGGGGTAGCCCTGATAATTCCTCCAGAAACTCATCTGGAAACTCTCTTACAATGGAAAGGTTTTCCATCCTTACCTCACCTTTTCCAAAATCTATTACATGAGCTAGATAAACCATACATCCTTTTTTATAAGCTTATTAGCTGTCATGTTCGAATTATACAATTTAGTATAACATTCCTCTCCCTCCTAAAAGTCACTTCTTTCCCATCTAATCCACGTGGGGTCACTATTTTTGTAAAACAATCCATTTAAGCTCTATAATTGCTCAACCAATCAATCCTTAGAATTACATCAAAATCATGTAATTCTAATGGCATAATATCTACTTTTGTATCATATCCCCCAATTGTGATTTTAACTCCGTTATACATATGTACAATAGTTATCGCATCCCTAAAAGTGTACTAATTAGAAATCTCGTTTCTAACTTAAGTGGTTGGTTTTTTAATTTATCTTTAGTTTCCATGCTACAAAAGAATGTGTAGCACCAGGATCTATTAAAACATACATAAACTAATTTTCTAACAATAAAATACATATTACTACATCTATGACAGTTCGTACGTACATCCTCTTAGATCATGTGTAACACCATGCCTTAGGTCCTCTCCCCCTGACCTCGAGATCAGCTACAATTTCCACTAGTCCCTGACTGCAATGGCTTGACAGGTCTATCCACAGTGACTGACTATTAATAGCTCTATATTTGTTGTCTCGGACTCTATCCATGCATATACTTAGCTTTCCTATAACATTCTTTCTTAAAATATCTATGATTACCACAATAATAACATCCCCGGCCTAAATAAAAACAATCTCGCCATATATGCCCATCCTATCGACAAATATAACATTGCCCGGGTGAGGCAGAACAATATCCAGGATGTCATTGCTTACACTTAACACGGTGTGGATATGTAATGGTCTTTTGTTCTGAAGCTCTCTTGGTAAAACTACCCTTCACATTTAACTGCCCCCCCAGTTGACCCACCACCTACAATTTGATGTGACCTAGTAGCTAATTTACTTTGACTAGCCTCCCCCTCCTTTCTTCTAGAATTAGTCATATTGTCCACTCTTTCCCTTCTTAAAAATGGGAGGCCTTAGGAGGTTTACTCATCGGATACTCCATCTCTTTTCTCTTACCATCATCTAATTGGTTCTACTGACCCTCAATAATACATGCCTCATTATCCCAAATTGCAGAGCTATCAACCTTTGTTTTAGTTCTTGTTTATGTCCATCTCTAAATTTCTCTATCATGTGCTGCTTAGTGGGCACATGATGTGGGGCAAATATTGAAAGGTCGTTGAACCTCCTCTCATATCCCAACACAGATATATCACTTTACCTCAATGTTAAGAACTCTTATTCCTTCATTTTGCGGTGATACCGTAAATAGAACTGATTCTCAAATTCAACTCTAAAATCTCCCCACATCCATAACCAATGACTTTCCTTGACTGCACTGTCTCCCACCATGACTAGGTTCTGTCGGTCAGTAGTTAAGAAGCATAGTCTACCCCTAGTTCATTTAGTACCTTTATTTGTTTCAGGGTCTTCTCTATCTTTTTTATCCATCTACCTGCAACTTCTGCATCTTAATCTCCCATAAAAGGTTTATAACTTATCTTTCTCATGCTCTTCATAATCCGTATCGAGGCAACTACATTGTCTCTAGGTGTTGTAACCACTGGAGCTGGTGACATTGTTGGGGCCATGAGGGTTGGGGCACTACCCATGGTCTCCATCGCTACCCTTACTATTTGTACTATAAAAGTAGGATCAACATACAGGGCAAAAGTTCCCATCGGTGCCGCTGGTAGAGGAGCAATCGTTTGTTCCTGTCAAGCTATCCTTTTTGTCTGCAATGCCCCAACATGTCTAGAAATAGTATCGTCATGAAGTCTAGTTACCTCATCTCGTCCCTTGTGAGTAGAAGCTGGTGGCACATAAGATATAATGTCAGCTAAACGATGCTTCCCTAGCTCTCACCTGAGTCTACATCTCAATCCCTCATTCTCACTAGAGAGAGATTTGTACTCATGTCATGTCTCGTACGAACCATCCTATAATAGTTTAACATATATCAATTTTCATAAAATTTCCTGAACCCAAGCTAGGGCTCTGATACCATCTATAACTCCCCAGTATTTTCATGCACTTTAAGCTTTATTTCTTGTAAATAATTACTATTTTGGGGTGATTTTGTTTTTTCACTTTTTGATATACATTTTTAAAAAAAATCATAATTTAACCCCATTTTTTGGCCGGGAGTTTACAGGCAACGTTGCAATCATCTTGGCGACCTTTACCTCCTTAGGTAATGTGTGTGGCTTACAACTTTTGGTTTGACACCAACGATCTTTTCTTTTTGTTTGCCTTATTTTCTCTCTCCTCCTTAATTTCAGCACCTGGCCCTTTAGATTTTTAAAGCAGTCATTCGATTTTTTTTTAGATTTAATCCTTATTTTTTTTATTACTATTTTTTTATTTAAAATAATTTATAAAATTATAGTTTTTTTCAATTTCATCCTTCTTTGATTTTTTCACTTATCGGATTCTATCCCCATTTTCTTTATTGCTATTTGTTTTATTTGAAATAATTTTTAATTTTTTTTATGATTTCATCCTCCTTCAGTTTTTTTCCCTATCAAATTTGATACTCATTCTTTTTATTGCTATTTTTTTTACTTTGACAAACTTTTTAAATTGATTTTTTTTTAAGTTCATTCTTGAACATTAAATTGGTTAGAAACTGAGCTTATTAATTGAACCTGGATCTAAGATTTAACAAGTTGTAAATTTGAAAGATTAACCTAGGTTTAAGAGATTCACTGGGGTTTGTTTGGTTTTTTAAAAAAACTTATATTTTTTCAATTTCATGCTTTAACACTTATTTTATTGGAGAATGGGTTCTGTTACTTTTATATATATATATATATAGGATTTTTCACTAATCTTGAAAATGACTCAGATTATCTTAGGTTTTTTTTTATTTAATGTTATTTGTTAAATTTAGCTTATTTTTAAGAAATTTTATTTTTTAATTGAATTAAATCAATTGATTAAATATAAATATGAGATGCTCACTTCATGATATTTTATTGAATTTGCTTTCTAGGTCGTTGCTCTAACGGCGTATATAATCTCTTTTGGTGGCGTCGTGCAATTTTTCACAGTGGTGTTAAAACCCTCTCGGTGATCGAGCACTTTCTAATAGTGGGATGATGTCTACGATGGAGTAACGACAAGTCTCCATTGAGCTTTTCTTTTTTGTTCTTCCGAGTATGATATTAACAACTTGTTTTTATAGTTAATTATTACCATTTATTTTTGTTTACCTTGTTTGTTGTTAATGCTTTTTTAAATTATATTATTAAACTAATTAAGTTTATTGAAATCAATCAAATCAATAATATGATTCTTTGATTTTTCTTGTTTTTTAAAAGGCATTGATGTTACCTAAATATCATTTTTTTTTATGTTAGAAAAATATAACTCGATCTGCATTGTGGCACAGATCAATTATCTAGTTATATACTATAACAAGTTCATTTGCTTAATCTTTTGATTATGCACTAACCATATGTATCAAACATAATAATTGCATTGCATTGAAATATTAAATTTCCAAGGAGTTCAAGGTATGAAATGGCCTAGGGCTCCAGTACACCTATCGGTTTGATGTAATGCTGGTTACAACAATTCTCTTTTATTTTATCACACCCTTGAGTACAAAATATCTCACATATTTCCCATCACTGAGAGGAAATTCACGTAATATTTTTAAACATCTCACCAGCTTGATGGAGCTCTTCATTTTTTAGTTGCCGTTTTACCCTCCCATATACAAACTCTTAGGAAATCAGTTCTTGCAATCTTTCCCACACTCTTGAAGTCTCCACACCAACTCTGGAAATTCTAACCTAATACATTTACCAAGTAAATAACACTTTAGTTTGCATATAGAGATATTTATACATACAATTTGTACCTGCAGAAAAATGTGGTTAGAATAATTAAATTTGGATAGAGAGTTGCATTTAATAATCACCTGTGCATGAATAGTGTGGAAAACCTTATCACCCACAGTTGAATAGCTAGCGCTGACAACTTCAGCTCCTTCATCGCTAAGAACAGTAATAACTTCATAAAACATGAAGTTCTTGTTCAGCCCACTAACCAACACCACTTCTATGCTCGACCCAAAATCTCTTAGTTCAATCACCGGCAATCTCAAGCCAATCATCATACTAGTCATGCCACTCCTGCTTGTTTGAATTGTTGTGATTGCTTGTTCCTTCACCCTCTTCAGCTTCTCTACTCTTTCTCTCATTTGTTTTATATAGCAGGCAGCAAGCTCAAGTTGATCTTGTTGAGATAGCATATCCTAACATAAGAAAAAAAACAATCAGTAATTTAGGATGTCAAATCAAAGTTATTAGTATTTAATTATATATGGATCTTGATAATGAACATCACTAATACGTTAATCAAGAAGTGATTCAAGCACAACAATTACAAATTATAATTAGCAATATACTCAAAAACAATTTTAGAATCCAAGCTTATCTAATTAGCTTATAGCTGATTTCTACACCATGGTAAAATTATGCACATGGCTTGGCTGGAATCCTGATTAAAAATATGGGTAAGAAACTAGTTAAGGTTAAATCATTATTACTAGTTACAACCTGTACTTTGTAGGCACTGCATCCGTTGCCATGTGGAAATGCATAAAAGAGTAACCAAGAAATAATTATTCTTTCAATTACTAGAATCTTACACAAACATCAGTGATATGCCCAAGTATGATCCAATGTTCATTCAGATTTCACCATGAATTTTGAAAAATCTTCATGCCTGAACTATATCTAATGACAGATAATAAATGCAACAGACATGCATGGTTTGCTTTTTAGTGAGGGAAAAAGATGTCTGCTTTCTTGGGATTACTTTATACGATCAGTCAATATCACTAGTTAGGGGTTGCCAGCTTCTGGCTAGCTGTTAGATGGAAGATTGGCTAACGCGTACGTGCTTTCCTGGTCTCAGATTCTAGCTGTTGGATGCAAGATTGGCTAACACGTACGTGCTTTTCTGGTCTCAGATTCAATATCGAATCGTCGGTTGTTTTCCTGATTATTATGATTAAGAGAAAAAAGATGTGCACATAAATTATCGACAGCAGATTTATATTTTCTTTGAATTAGTTATGAAAAACAGCACATAGTACTGTACTGGCTAGTTTCCTTTATTTCACGAGTTCAAATGGATAAGAAAACCAGAGAGAGCATGACCACAGAAAACTCTAAAAATCTGCTAGTTAAGCACTGTCATAATCTGTATTTTCATCCGCAAATGGGAGCTAGAGAACCTGAGGCCCTCAGCTTCTCATCTAATCTTTTTTTCTTCCCATGATTAAATGAAATAGGTGTTCTGATTACTGACAGCTAAAATGCCGACAGTTTTTTAATTATCATTTGGTGTTAGGGTTCTTGCAAGTAATCTCTCCTGTAATTACTACTTTAAACCAATGCATTTGTAAAAAAGTTTACTAGTCCACATACATCTTTTAACACCTTCAAAAACTATACATATTTTACTTGGACAAGAAGAAAATAATATGATCCCATGAATTTATAGCATACCTAACTTCTTAACAAACACACATACACGAAAAATACCTTGGAGGGTTTGAAAAAATGATGAGGAACTAGAGAAGCAAGCTTGAAGCATAAATCTTTCATGTGAACCCTCCGATTTTTCTCCACTGTTTTCCTATCAAGCTTGGATGTCTCACTGTTGCTCTTCTTCATCTTGACTCTCCAAAGAAAAAAGTAATTAATTATTTCCCTTCCTTCGTTTTGCACCACCAAAACCCTGACGCCCGGCAAATGCTTCAAGGCAAAGAAAGAAAGAAAGAAAGATGGAAGAAAATTGATAGGATGCAATAACTAGCTTTGAATTCAAATGGTTACAAGTTCATGCACCAGATATATATAGAGAGAGAGACGGGACGGAGATTCATTAATTCATTCATTCACGTTATAATTGAATGAATTGGCGGAAACGACACTGGAAACATCGTTTGTCAATTGTCAAAGGAATGGAAAGTAACGTAATCTGTCTATTGTCAAAGGAATAGAAAGTGGGTCCATGATGAGAAAAAGAAAAAGGATAATAAAAAACAATAGAAACACTTGGGAATCTAATCTAACCAGGGCTGATTTCCCATGTTATTGTAGAGTCCCTTGATCAACAGTTGCTGACCCTTGACTCTTGACATGTACCCTCTTCGACCGAAGACTTTAGCCTTCACCGACCATTTTTTGTACCTGGGGTTTCATGATTATATCGTGGTTTCAATTCTTAAATTATTCTCTCTGTTTTTTTTTATGAAATTAACTGAAAATTTGTGAGCATAGATTAGGTTATTTGCGTAGGCCGTAGAGTAAATAAAGTCAAATTTAGTTTATTGTAAGAAGTTT
>Ga0307507_10013267_pt1 | contig 10029 bp, 3 predicted proteins | sample 7_EM_MG_FD_207223 | JGI IMG/M metagenome (GOLD analysis project Ga0307507, IMG submission 207223) | Populus trichocarpa ectomycorrhiza microbial communities from riparian zone in the Pacific Northwest, United States - 7_EM | ecosystem: Host-associated > Plants > Roots > Unclassified | place... | reverse complement strand
GTATAGGTGTGCATTCTCTTAAGAGAGAGAAATTCTTTAAAGATAGCTTTTATCTAGCTAGGAGCGTCCTCCCTTAAGGCCTAATCTAGCTTAATAGCGTTAAATGGTGCTATAGGTGCTCCTAAGGATGTATTGTTTTTAGCTTCTAGGTAAATAGCTTTTATAGCTATTACTAACTAAACCACTGTATCGTTAAAAACCCTTATATTTGGTAACCTTCCAGACCTTATTCTCTGCGCATAAGGAATGCGTATTGATATATTTTATACAGGCGTCCTACCCTTAGCATTACCTTAATTTAAGTATCCCACTTAATCTTAACCTAGGCTTCCCACTTAATTAAAGCGGCCTACTTAGTCTTAACCTAGGCTTCCCACTTATTTAAAGTGGCCTACTTAGTTACTATCTAGCCTACTTATAGTTCTTACAACTAGAGTCTCTGTTAGCACGTTTAAGGTAGTAGGGGGAGGTATAGGTTAGTTTACGGCTTGGCTTATCCCTTAACCCGCCAGCGTCCTACGAGAAGTTGGTCCGTGCTTAAACACTAGAATCAAAACAACGCGTATAGCCTCTATAGATTTGATTAATTAATTACCATCAACTATGCCTTCTAATTGTACTTCTAATAATATAGATCTTGTTTAACCGACTTAATACAAAGTTCCACCAAACCAGGTTGCTAAAAAACCACCCCCTGAGCCATAGGAGCTGCCCGATTTCGAGCCTCTGCATATTAACGATTTCGATGACCACGGCACCCCAAATCTACCTCCTACGCTTGATCAAAACGATCTGTTTGCTATATTCAGTTAATTCTTTACTAACGAGATTATAGATAAGCTGGTAGAGTGGACGAATAAGTACGCAGAGCTGCACCCGTTAAATAATGCAGATAAAAGGGCCCGCCCATAGCAGCCAATATGCAAAGAAGAACTCTGGGCGTATTTTAGTGTACTTATTTATATAGGCCTTACACACGAATTGTCCATTAAGGATTACTGGGGTTCTTTAGACACTACTAGTTCAGAACATATTGTCAAGAAATATATAAGTCGGACTTGCTTTAAACAGCTTGATTGCTACTTTCAGTGCATAGAACCATGGCCAGATAATAATTCTACACTACGATCTACATTTAATAGGGTTAATAAGCTTGCTAAATATATTTAGCTTACTTACAGGAAGCTCTATAGGCCTAGCGCCTACCTTGCGGTTAATGAAACGATTAAACGCTTTATAGGCCGTGCCCCCAAAATCGTTAATATTCCTACCAAACCAATACCTAAAGGCTTTAAAATATGGGTCCTAGCGAATAAGGGCTATATACTTAATTGGCTGTAGCACGTAAGAGGTAATAAGGCGGGCCCAGTTAATCTAGATAAGACATTTACAGAGGAAGGCTTTTTAAAGATGTAGGCAGTAGTCCTTAATCTGCTTACTTAGCGCAATATAGAGTTAAATAAGCCTCTTTATCCTCCAGGAAAACACGTTGTTTGGCTTAATAATCTATTTATAAGTGTTAAGCTTCTTGCTCGACTTTAAGAGCTTAGAATTAGAGGTGCAGGAACCATTTATACAACTAAAATAGAGCGTGAGAAGAAGGGAGGAGAGGAGGGCGATATTTTGGTAAACAAATTGGCAGGTAAAAAGAAGGTTAAAGTTCCTATAGAGCAAATTGACTAGAGGCTCGCTGATATTAAATTAACTTACGCATCTTAAATATAATGGGGTATACTATATATAGCGACTTCTAAAGACGGTTAGGTTATGGAATTCGCCTAGAAGGATGCTAATATAGTGCTTTTTATAAGTACGGTTAATGACGGTAAGTAATGCTCTAAAAAGCTTTCCAAAATAAGGCTTAAAATAAGCTTATTTAAGCCTTATATACTGACTACGTTATATATTATAGGTCAATTAACAAAGGAAACTAACTGAAGACATCCTCCTATTACCTAAACTGGCGCCCGAATGACTCGCAAAGTCTTTGGCGACAAGGTAGTTAAGACACTCCATATTCCTACCTTTATTTTCTACTATAATCTGTATATGGGTGGCGTGGATATCGCGGATTAGCTATAGTCCTATTTTAACACTTAGAGGACGCATTAAAAGACGTAGAAGCCTCTCTTTTACTTCCTACTAGATATAGTCCTTGGTAACTCCTACCTGCTATCCTCCTACCGTCCTACTAATCGCCGAGCTGGTCGTAATAATGGCTATAAGAAGTTTAGGAGGGACCTCCGCGATGCCTTATTTAAGCGCTTAATTTAAAAGTAAAAGGCCTATACCTAAGAACCTCCCCCGCGGTACTCTACTAATAATATAGTATGGTATCTAACGGAGGATCATAAGTTGGTAAAGCTTTAGAATAAACAGAAGAACTGCTTAGCATATATAGAGGCGGGCTTAAAGACTTAAGTGCAGCATAAGGGGCGTAGGAAGGCTCTATTAAAGCTCTTGTCAAATACTATTAGGAAGCCTCAAGATAGTAAGAACTGGCAGCGCCCAAAAAGGGCGCCAAGAACTTTGTATGGCTGTAGTGTATGTCAAATACCGTTCTGCAGGAGCGACGACTATTGGCTACCTTATATTAAGCGACTCAACTCTAAGAATTAAGCGTTGATATCAATTTTATATAGCAATCACTATATATTACTAGCTACATATTCCTAATTACGATGATTTGATTTGCTTAATCTAATTAGCTAGTTCTTATCGATAACGGTAGGACGAATTCCCGGGTCGCAGCTAATCATAGTCTCGGACACGTTGAACGTGGTCACCAATAGGGGTCGGCGAAAGCTGAGCGTGGTTACCAATAGAGCCCCCGGAAAAAGGTCGGCGGTACTACACTTTTACCCATACAGAACGCGTATTAGTAGCCACATTTAACTTAAGCGAACACACAAACCAAAATGTTAAGAGTATATGCTCCGCATACACCCAGAGATATAGACACAGATATACACATATATCTATACCTACATATATATAACCGCATTTATATATGCCTTACTATACCAATAATAAGTAAAAACTATACTGAAGTAAACGAGAGTATAGTAGGGTGGCTGAACGGTCTACAAGTCAGTATGCACAATTATATGCTAGGCATATGCTAAGGATACACAGGTACACTAGAGCGTACCTAATATCGAATATAAAGACGATAGTTCTCAAGATAATACAATCAGTAGAGAGAGTATTGAAGATAAAGAGGGTAGGGAGGGCGAGGAGGGTAAGGGTTAAGATAGCATATAATAGCGGTTTCTATTTTATATAGGTCTCTCTGAGGTAAGACTACGTATAACACTATATATAGGCCATGCATATGCTAAGAATATCCAAAGCACACTTCGAGACCATAGAGCACTTGTTAGCTCTAATGGTAAGCACCAAGTTATCATCCAAGAGGCAATAGACCATATTATAATACCAGAATATCCAGCAACTAGAAAAGAAGGAATTGCACACTTTATCTATAAAGCAACACCTCTGCTATCTATAGATGCAGATAAAGAAATAGTATGCGAGGTTATTAAGCAGTATATGTCAAAGGTATGCAATACACATACTAGGTATATACTGTACTTATACCTCCAGTAGATTCAATTTTCATTTTATAAAACCGGTAACCCTAAAGTTACATGACTATAACTCCTTGGAGAAAACAATAATTGGGAGAGTAGAAAAGTATTTCATCAAGCGTTTAAATATAGCAGTATTAAACACTGCGAGCACGCTTACGAGGATGTCCTCTGTATATGCCCCGCATATAATAGGGTTAAGCTTAAATTAATTAACGACCTCTAAAAGCATAGCAGTCGTCCACACCAAGCAGTAGAGGTTAATAAAAAGCTTAAGCAAAGTACAGAGAAGTAAGCATTATCTATATATATTAGGTAAATACTTATAATATACAGCTACTACAACGGTATTCTATAATTATGGCGGCAGTGTACCTATCCTAGTACACAAGAACGTATATATAGTAAAAGCAGACTAACAATATTTTCTTAATATAGAGTGCGCATATGGCTAGCGTATGCGTGATATATGCTTATTATATGCAGATGATGTTCATCGGTTGTTCTAGCAGCAGTAATACTAAACCATGGCACACTGCTTGGCCTTTATTATCAACAACTGCTAGGGTAGATATTCAATACCTACGTCTACTTATTAAATATGGGGTTTAGGAACTTAAAAAAGAATATACCTATATTAAACATTTAACGTCAAAGCGAAAAAATTGTGGTAGGTAATGTATACACTATATATACGCTACGCATATGCTGAGCCTATTAGGGTTTAACCATCCGTAAGGCTAAGGTAGGGTAGTAAGCCAAACATACGGTACACGGTTAGATTGCTATATTCCTATTAATATGGCACGGTATCCTTATATTTGCCTTATTACACGGAATTCTTATATATATTATCCACTATACCTAATAAAGCTACCAATTGACCTTGCTAATAATGTAGTTGAAGCAATAAGGCAGGTGGAAGTCCTAAGCCTTACTACACATATGCCCTATATATGCACAGTATATGCGAATAAAACTACTTACTATAGCATAGGTCGATTCATCCTATCTCCACAGTATTATACTCTATGTAAGAAGTATAGGGCGCAGATACTACGTGCAGTGCATAGTAGTCTTAATATTAAGGATCAAATTACTGCTCTAATTTAAAAGGAAAGGATACTACAATTCCCAGAGGGGACGGCATATATAGGTAAGTATAGGTTAGATATATGCTAAGTATATATAGAGCCTAAGCGTAGTAGGTGTGCTACGCGAGTTCTCTATTAACCAACATAAAGAGAATACAGAGCAATAGATTTGGGCAATTTATAACTTTAATAACAAGCATTTCCTTATCATATACTGTACATACGCGCAAGCTAAGGCATTCTAACACGTAATATATATCGAAATGGACCTATCATTTAAAATGGTTTAAGGTAAAACGAATTTATTCTCAATTGCGGGATAAAACAAGAATTCTAAACGTATGCATGCCCTATGCTATGTATATACTATACACAGGCTAATACCTATAATAGGAATTAAGGTGTGGGTATACGCATTTCTAAACTTAGAAACACGTGCTATATATGTAAAGATATTTTAGCTAGTATTTAAGGTTTTAAGTAATGCTGCCCGATTATCTATACAATTTGCACATATTTATGGAACCAGACTTCGCACGGCTATAGTTAATATGTGTAAGAAATAAGCTAATAGTAAGTATACGCTGCGTATATACCTAGCATATGCTAATAATATATAGGCTTTAGGGATTACCTATATACAATTAACCTATCCCGTAAATGGGATAAACACCTTCAGCACATGCTTATATTCTGCTAAGTATATATTAAACGAAACTTTACAAAGCGCTTTCCAACCCATAAAGTAAGATATATTATAGAGCAGATATAGAAAGCGGAGACGGAGCAGAAACTAATAGAGCGTATATAAAGCATATGCATACTACATCCGGAGCTTACGTCTTGGATAAACAACAAGAAGAAAATATAGATACTAGCCAGGCTTATAAAGGAAAAGTCAAAGGTCCCTTATAAGTGGTAGGCATATGCACAAAAGCATACTGGAATTAGTGAAAGTAGTTACTTTTAAGATAATAACTTTACCGGTTGAAACTTATACATACTTACTGCAGTACTACGGTAAATGTATACGCTCTATATATGCACCGCATATTCTAACATTTTAGTATAGGCTTAAACTCTATATATAAGAAATGTTTAACCTATAAGAGCTATATAAAGAGACAGGAATAGATAATATATAGAGAAATTATAGTAACTTAAAGCGGATAGCAGTATAGCTATAGAAACAAAGTATATATATATACTATAAATACAAAGTAGATGCTAAGCTTAAGCAGCCTAAAAATAGCGGAAAGCAGCTAAGTGATAAGCTAAAAATCCTAAACTAAATCTTCCTTGGAATCCTTAGAACCTATTTAATACCCCTAAGCCTAATCTATAGTATATACCTAATGTAAAATTACCTACTATATTTAGTGGGCAGACTATGTCGCAGATAAGTAGAGCAGATAATAATATTATATTAGTATTGGATACATCGCGCGTATCCACAGCATATACAGCGTAGATGTTGCCCCCACTATCTCAAAGTTAAACGCCCCGGACTGCGGGTAAAAGGTATAGGTCTAACCTATTTACGGAGGAGATAGAGAAGGAGGTATATACACTCTATATAGAAAATATGGAGCGATGAATTAATGAATTAAAACAGGCTAAAGATGTATATAATAAAGCAAAGGAGCTAGCAGAGCTTAAGAAGTGGGCGCAGGAGCATAGTGTTAGCATATAGGGCGTATATGCACGGTATACGCAGAGCAAGTGTTATAGAGTTCTATTACCATAAATAAAGAATTGATTAATATGGGCCTATAGCCCCGCGCCTTATATTAGGCATATGCCTAGCCTATCTGTCCACTAAACTCCGCCTAAACTCTAACTATACATATTGCATATTGCGTATGCAGTGTGCAGGCCCAGTATATACTGGGACTTAACTAGTGATGTGGGACAAGCGGCGGGTTCCACCTGTGGTAGGAGTGGCTTATATAAAGCATAAGCATAATATATATAACAGAATAAACTAAACTTACCAAAGCTCTTACTACTACTATAGCGGCGGCCTGTTGTTTTTCTGCTCCCTATGCTAAACATTAGTAGTGTATATATAGGATATGTGCAAAGCAAACCTACCACTCTAGCGGCGTGTAGACGGCAAGGGGGACTCCTTACAGTTATCTAGGGGGGTTAGGCCGCGCTGCGTATATGGTTAGCATATGCTAAATATATGTAGGTAAAATACTAACCTTGCACTTTAAGTTGGTGGAGGGAGTAGTAGGGCTAACGTGCTATTTCCCTCGTGTTAGCATACGCCTAGTATAAGCGCGTGTTGACCTATAGTTAGTAGAAGACATTAGGGGTTTGTATATACGTAGGGTATGCGTATATAAGCTAGCAATATAACTAAGTAGTAGTTTTAGTAATGTATATATAGGGGATACGCTAAATCGAACTTTCCTAGTCTTCTAAATATAGAGTTAAGCGTTAGTTTTGGAATCGGGCAGTATCCCTAGTAGTAGCCGTGCTTATTTCTTACACACGCTACCCTTAGGCCTATAAGTGCCTTTGGGTCTAAAATCAAACTTAGGGGGAATAAGTATATAGATAAATAGATATATATATTGGGGTATAGTGCGTATATATAGAAGCGACACTAGTGCTCTTACCTTGTAATAGAATTGCCTGCTAAATTAAGTGGCAAACCCCTGGTCCTAGGCACTGCATTTAATTAGCTCAGGCTAAGCGTATGCGCGGCATAGGGTGGATATATGTAAAGAGTATATAGGCATCTATATACTCCGAGATCCTGGAACCCAAGGGGCCACGACTATAGACACTATTAGCGACGCATATGCGATGTATGGGTATAGATATACCTAGGCTTATATAGGTATCTCACATCCCGCCAGCTACTAGAGAGAACAAACAGCTTTAGGGAACTATAATGCATTAGCCTCGCATATGCGCTGCATATATATAGTATATACTTCTCGCCTGCGACCAGCTCTCCGACTAATGTGTTATTAGTGGTCGGGTTGGTCACTGTATATAGTAAGCATATGCTAAGCTGCTACAACAATATAGTAGTACATATAAGCACCGCTGTGCTCATTGCGGATATGCCGGCGATACTACAGCCATATTAGTAGAGCCGCAGGCGCTGCGCATATGCAAAATGTATACTTGGCTAAGCGGTAAAGACACGGCCGCACATCTGCGTACTGTTAACTGCAATATTACACCTAAACTTTAGCTTAGCATATGCTACGCATAGGGTGTGGATAAGTAATATATACTATAGTATTAACTGAGGAGAGCACGGAGGCGGTGTTAGGTGGGTCTGGTATACACTTAGCATATGCCTACGCAGTATATAGAGCCGTATATACTTGCGTTATTTTAGACCGAAACGGTTGGGGCTATATATAGTTAGCATATGCACCGGATATACGGCTCTATATACACTCACGTCTTCCTCCAGCAAGAGCTGCTGCAGCGCGCGCTATAGTTATTGTAAGTATATACCGTGTATATGCAATCCTATAATTAACCAGAAGTTACCTAACCGGGATTAGGATTTGGAATTGGACCTATAAGGCTTTATAAGTATAGTATATGCATATGCTCTGTATATACTTACTATAGTAATAGCCGAAGGTAGAAGGGTTGGCGGCAGAGGCTACCTGCGGGTTGTTAAAGTCTGCGATTGTTAGATTGCTTATAGTGAGCGTATACGCGGCGTATGCGATGGTTAAATTGGTAATAGAAATTCGCCTTATTCTTTCTGTCAGCATATACAAGACCTATGCCTATGTTATACTATACATACTCGTGGCATACGCTGTAATGTTATAGAGAAGAAGTTATAGTGCGACTATTGTTATGGATATGCTACGCGTGTGTATAGGCCATGTTTTAATAACTAACTACTATTACCTTATATAGCCATTGTTTAGCGCATATACGCGGTATATGCACTACTATAAACTAGGATATTTATAATTTGAGGATGAACGGCTTTGTATTTTCTATTTTATTTAAATTGCATGTGCATTGCATATGCATAGGCTTAGCGTAGTCTTAAGCTAATTGTGGTTACGAAGCTGGTTTGCAAGTTCTAACCACGTTAAACTTTCTAACCACGCCGAGTCTTTTCCGTGACCACGCCGAGCTGTAAGCCCACGAATTCTGGCGGGTTAAGGGATAGCGTAATTTAAGCGTCCCGCTTAATCTTAACCTAGGCTTCCTACTTAATCTAAACGGCCTACTTAGTTACTATATCTTATAGCTTATACCTAAGGTGCTCTATAAGGGAACCTATACTTATTTACTTTAGCATCTCCAAATAGCTTAATTGCTTAGGTATGTACATCGGCAAAATATGGTACCTTTTTAATGGCCTCAATGGTTGGTGGTTGACGCAATTGGCGCGCAGTTGAGGTCATTTGGCAACTTGACCAACTAGCCTATATCGTGTTTTTTTAACACGCAGCCTGCGCGCAGCCTGCGCGCAACCTACACGCAACCTGCTAGTAATCTACGCATTTAATAACCATAATTATATTTACCTCTTTTATACTAATAACATATTTTAAATAAATAAAAGCTACTTTAAAGCTATTTATAAGGCTAGTAAAATAAATAATATTATTTTAGATAATTTAATATAATATAGCGATGGTTCTCTTCTACCTATTTACCTATTAACTTACCTACCTGCCTACATCGCCTACCTGTCTGTATTGCCTACCTATTTATATCTGCCTACCTATCTATATCTACCTACCTATTAGCATCTGCCTACCTATCTATATCTGCTTGCCTGTCTGTATCTGCTTACCTGTCTATATTGCCTACCTGTCTGTATCGCCTACCTATTTACATCTGCCTACCTGTCTATATCTGTCTACCCGTTAGCATCTGCCTACCTGTCTACATCTGCTTGCCTGTCTGCATCTGCTTACCTGTCTGCATCTGCTTGCCTATCTGCATCTACTTACCTGTTTGCATCTGCTTACCTATCTGCATCTGCTTACCTGTCTGTATCTGCCTACCCATCAGCATCTCCCTATTTGTGCCTACCTGTCTGTGCTACCTTGATTCGATCAATCGATCGAATCGTTTATAGTGCTCGCTGGCTAGTCGTTGTCGTCTAGCTCTGGCGACAGTCGTCTAGTTCTAGCGACGGTCGTCTAGCTCTAGCGACAGTCGTCTAGTTCTGGCAACGGTCATCTGGTTCTGGTAACGGTCGTCTGGTTCTGGCGACGGTCGTCTGGCGACGGCGACGGTCGTCTGGTTCTAGCGACGGTCGTCTAGCTCTGGCGACAGTCGTCTGGTTCTGGCGACGGTCGTCTGGCTCTGGCGACGGTCGTCTGGTTTTGGCG
>Ga0307507_10013266_pt1 | contig 10030 bp, 5 predicted proteins | sample 7_EM_MG_FD_207223 | JGI IMG/M metagenome (GOLD analysis project Ga0307507, IMG submission 207223) | Populus trichocarpa ectomycorrhiza microbial communities from riparian zone in the Pacific Northwest, United States - 7_EM | ecosystem: Host-associated > Plants > Roots > Unclassified | place... | reverse complement strand
GAGTGGCTGGCGCCCGGTAAGCCCTCATTGTTACTGTCAGGTATCCCAATCAATTGGTTGTCTTGAGAATATAGCGAATATTAAAGTGATCGCTACTGTAGAGGATAAGAAACCGTTATTTTATCCATTTTTTTTTTATTTGTTTTTGATGTGCTTGTGTTTTTTTTTTTTTTGAGTAAACTAAATTTGTGATACTGTACTTCTACCCTTTTAATTTAGATTTTACTGATATTACTATCATAATTTAAAAGGCATTTTAATTTAAAAAGTATTTATGATAGCGATTGTAGTTTAAAATATTTTTTATTTAAAAATATATTAAAATAATATTTTTTAAAATTATTTTAACATCAACATATTAAAATAATATAAAATTATAAAAAAATTAATTTTAATCAAAATTATAATTTCATTCGAGTTTTCTTATTAAAAACAAGCTCTATTTCATATTTATTTCAGTTTTTATAATTTTTTCTCAAGTAATACAAATTTCTTTATGATATCATAGTAATGGTTAAGGGTAATATTGAAACCAGAAGTGTAAGTATCAGGATAGATGTATAATATTGCTTAAGTACAGGGAAAAAGCGAAGTTTATCCATGTTTTTTTGTTTTGAATCAGTAGTTCATCACAGAGTACAGACTGGAGAGTGTCAGGAGAGAGAGTAAAGAGTAGAGAGAGAGAGAGAGAGAGAGAGAGAGAGAGAGAGGAAAGGAAAATAAAAAGAAGCAGCCGGCTTAGATAGATAGATCACAGACGCATCTGTTGTTGCTTTATCCGGTGTTTATACTTGCTGAACAGACGGGCGGTAATCTCTCTCACATTTTTTCTTACTTAATTTAATTTAATCAAAGCTGAAATTGATGATGTTGGAAAATGGTAAAACATGTTTGGAGAAAAAGGAAATGATAGATTTAGGGTTTTGAAGAAGCACATTTGAGAGGTAAAATACAGATCTGGTTCAAATCCTTAATGTTTTCTCGCTATTCCTTGGAGCACAACTTTGAGCTGCTTCCCTTTGCGGGTGTGCTCTAACCTGTAGGGTTACGTAATAATGGATAACAGTGGTGGGTTTCTGAATTGCACGCTATCATTTCTTTTCTTAAAGAGACATGGTGGGTTTCTGTTCCTGTTTGTTTTTGCAGCAATGGGGAGAAAATCACCTGCGAAATGGATAAAGACTGTTTTGTTTGGAAAGAAGTCTTCCAAATCTCTTATTGTCAAAGGAAGGGAGGTAATTAATTTAATTTAATGCCAACTTACTTCTTTCTAATAGTCTTCTGTTTGACAACCTTTCAATCTATCCATCAAGCTATGGGATTGCTTAAGCTCTCTCTCTCTCTCTCTCCCTCTACTTAGTCTGTTGTGCTATAAAAGGCAGTCTTAACCTTAAGCTTATTCAAAAACCATTCAATCTAGAAGCTTAAGTTGTGATAAGCTTTTATGTTGGAACAAAATCATAGGTACTAAATCCTGTTTTCTAACTTTGATCATTATGTGCAGAGAACTGTGAATGACAAAGAGACATTGGTTGCTGTCAGAGCCGTGGAAGCTGATGTGACCTCAGTTCCTCCGGTGGTCAAGCCGACAGCCCCCACTACCACTAATATCACTGAAAGGATGTTAGAGCCAGAGAGCAGGGAAACTACAGAATCATCACGTGATGGAGGTATATTGTCAACTGGAAATCAAGATGCAAATCATTCTCAATTATACACTCCTGATGCTCCTCCATCTGATGCTGACAAAATAAGGCTTGATGAAGCTGCGACAATGGCACAAGCCGCATTTAGGGGTTACTTGGTAATTTTCTCTTATCTTATTATCATCGCCGTGGATATTTATCTAAGTCGTTGCAACATTATTAAAATTGCGTCTCTTGCTTTTGGCGATGGTTGTGCAGTATCTGTTTTCAAGCGATTGTGTGGGATAGGATAGATATCTGTTTCTTATAGTGGCTGTGGCAGTTTTGCCAGCTGCACAAGCACAATTGCCTTGAGATTAGATACAGTTTATATGGATCCTTTCCTTTGGCTTATCATTTTGTTTTTGGATTAACGTGGGTGTCCGGGTCATCTTGCCCGTACCTCGACTAATTCCACGGGCCTTGAAGTTAACGACCATGTAAGCCTCTAGTGGCCATTATATTAGCAACCACAAGGCTCGAATTTGAGACCACAGGGGGAGCAAACCCCTTGGTCCCAAGTTCTTACCACTGGGCCACCTACTAGATAGTTTTTGGCTTATCATTTTGTTCACATGGGTCTTTGCTTTGTGAAAAAAAGGCTATTGAACCTTGCAAAGCTAGCTTGGTTATAAAGCATTAGCTTGCAGTGTGTAGATAGGTGCACTACTGGGGCTGTTTTCATGGACCTTGAGGGTTCGACTGACTTGGTACCAGGTATGCATGGTTGCTCAGTTACCTGCAGTTTTCCTAGTCCAAGCCCAAGGGTTGATGGCTAATTGTGGCTTTCAGGGGGTTGATATGGGCCTAGATGCAATGGTCTCATGCCCTAATGTGTTGTATAGCAAGCATGAGGGTGGCATTAACTAAATCTCTAATTGATGTAATGATTCTCAGTTGATATTCTATCCATTTCATGGTGTAGTTGTTGCAATATGTCTTTTGTTTTTTTTTGTTTTTTCTGACACAAGGCATGTGGAATCATGTTTGTGTGGAGGTCATGCAGTCCCTGATATAAGTTTGTTTTTGTGAAGGCTCGCCGAGCATTTCGAGCTCTTAAAGGCATAATAAGGCTTCAGGCTCTTATCCGTGGACACTTGGTTAGAAGGCAAGCTGTTGCTACTCTCTGCTGTGTGCTCGGAGTTGTCAAGTTACAGGCTCTTGCTCGAGGAAGAATGGTTAGGAATTCAGAGATTGGCTATGAGGTTCATAAATTATGCAGCCAAGTAAAACTGCCGGTAAATTCTTGGAAAACCAAATCGATTGTTGCTTCTTCTGCCCCTTATGTAACAGCCCTCGAAAGAGCTCAATTGCATATACCCCGGTCATTTAGGAGGAAGGGCCTGAATAAGCTTTTTGCCCGATAGGACTGAATCAATCACAACACAGGGGAGTCCTTAATCGAGTATGAGTCCCTGGGTATGCTTTTCCAAGTCCAAGTGTTTGAAGGAGGGGAGCTCCCTTTAAGAAAAAGAAGAAAATATCTTTCTTCTTGAGTACCGCTTTTAGAATTATGGGTTTAGGGCACCCATTTGAGTACCTCTTTTAGAATTATATGGTATTTGATCAAGCATATGAATTTAGTTTTGCTCTTTGTTTTTGCACTTTGGGTGGACTTGTAATGCTTCTAAATGGTGTGTGCCTGTAGTGTAAGCTCAGAGTTAAAACCTCTTTCTTAAAGAATGTATACGAGTAGTAATAACAAATAATCAGCCTTATTGTTTAAAAATTTAGACCATTAAATTACTGTAACTTACAACAATTTATTATTGTAAAGTTTCACCCATTCTCAAGGCTACAAAAGTTTCAGGTTTTCAACTCTGTTTATTTCGTCACTTATATCGCGTGGAAATCTTAGATTAGACTATTGTACCCATGCATTCCTTTTCAAGTTTCATGAAAATATATAATGCGCAGGACACAGTTGTGTAACATGACAAATGAATACAAGTATGGTTCGTTTTGATTGCAGTTCTTCCTAGTGTAGTGAACTTAACAAGTTTGAAAGAAACTACACAAGGTTTAGTGAACATATCATCATTTAATGACATTCTGAATCATATTGCTTACTGCATTTCTGAATACTAATTGTTGAGGCTTCAATTCTTTTTATTTTCTTATTTATCCCGTAACTAATCAAATTATATTGTTGCTTTTTTTGCTTGTTCCACTTTTCATCATTAATTCTTCTTTCATCCATGTATCAGGAGGGCAAGCTTGCAGATTCTAGTGGAGTTGGTATACAAATGGCCAAGCTGTCATCAAATGCTTTTGTTCGCAAGGTATGAATAGAAGAATGATTTGATTATATTTATTGCATAGTGGCTTAGTTGTGTACAGAAGAAGCTTCTCACCTAGGACAAATTAAGAATAGCCCCATGATGTACATTCTATTTGTTTGTGATTTTATTTATTTGACTGTCATTCCAGTGATAAAGAGCTCCTTGTGGCTACAAATAGAATCAATAAAAACCTTATTTAAACCAGATACTGTTAGGGCTTGTGTAAGTGCTTATTCTTCTTGATAACAACCGACTCTTCTCTAGGAGATATAAGAACAACCACCTTGATAAGTTAATGGAAGGAACTGTGATTTGGTTTTATCTATCCACTTACTTCTGACACATGAAACATAAATCAGCAACATGAGCACCAAGGGTGCAGCAGCCAGTGATGAAATGCAATGGAAAATTCCAAATTCATTTCCTATACATCAGATGAACCATAATTCATGCATAATACTTAAGCATTCATGAGTAGTGAAAACTATCCATAATGCCTTGGATATACAGTTATAACCTCAACAATCCCTCGGAGGGTTGAGAGTATATTCTCCCCTTCAATTGCTCTTTCCTTTTGCTCTCCACTAAACCCAGATCACTGTGTATAAAATCCCATTTTTCTTATTTTTCTGTAATAAAACAAAAAGGCCCAATCTTTCCTAGCATTAAGGTCATGATTCACTGAATCTCATTTATTTGTGATCTTATAAAGATACCTGTAAGAAATGGTTTGCAATATTTTCCTGAGTAACTCTTTAGTCAGGGTTGACATTCACATAGTTTTTGTAATTATATCTGTCAAGCTTTGTTTTCTAGGCATGAAAATATTTGATTAAAGGGTACCTATCCTCAAAATTCAATTGTTTTCAAGGCTGTTACTTGCAAAATTTGGAATTTCAGACACCATCTTTAGTGATATAAAATGTCATGAATATCATCAATTCATCATGCAAACCTTCTTTTTTTTGTGAGATACTGGAGGAACAATTCATTTCTCTCCTCTGTACATGGAAAGGGGAAAAGGGTTGCATCTTCCATGTAACTTGATTTTATCTGCATGCAGCGCTTTCTGTCATAAAAAAAATTGAAATAAACATGAAAGGTTCAGTAAGAATATTTCTGGTGCTTGCACTGGGATCAGGGATATTTAACAGTGATCAGTTAGAAAATATGCATGAATTTTAATAACACCCTTTCCATTTGATCTCTGATGGGACTGTTTTCCAGCTTCTTGCTCCATCACCTGCTGTAATGCCATTGCAACTCCCCTATGATTCCATGGAACCAAACTCAGTTGCAAACTGGTTAGAGTGCTGGTCAGCGTCCTCTTTCTGGAAACCAGTTCCCCAACCAAAAAAAATTACTTGCTCAAAAACTCAGAGAAAGCAGAGTAATGGTCAAATAGTGGAAGCTGAAACTGGTAGGCCAAAGCGCAGTGTTCGGAGGGTCCCTGCTGCAAATGTTGACAGTACCTCAGTACAAGCAGCCTCTGAATTTGAGAAACCCAAGCGCAATTTGAGGAAAGTTTCAAGCCATCCAGCTGATTCAGCAGAAAATTCACAGATTGAGCTTGAAAAGGTAAAGCGCAGCTTAAGAAAGGTTAATAACCCCGTTATAGAAAACTCTGCTCATTCAGAGGTTGAAAATGAAAAGCCAAAGCAAGGTCTAGAAAAGGTATCTGGCACTTCAGGTGATAATGTTTTGGGATGGAGCGTAAGTAATTCAGCTGAGAAGATGAAGAAAGAAGCTACCTTGACAACATCCAATGTACCTGATGTGGTGAAGAATGATCCAAACTTGATGTCCAAGTTGCCTGATGCAGAGACAGCTGATGAACCTGTAGAAATGATCAAGACATTGGAATCATCACATGACGATCAAGCTGTGGTAGAATCTAAAGCTTCAGTAGATACTGGTGGTATAGTTGAGAATATGCAAATAAATGGGAAGTCCAAACACCAGGATGATCCAACAAGCAATGAAAATCACAAAACTGCCAAGAAACCTTCATTCACAATGAAACCAGAACGTGCCGAGAATGGGCTACAGAGCAGTCCCACCCTCCCTAGCTACATGGCAGCAACTGAATCTGCAAAGGCAAAGCTGAGAATGCAAGGCTCCCCAAGATTTAGTGAAGATCGAGTTGAGAAAAATAACATCACCCGTCGTCATTCTCTGCCCTCTTCAACTAATAGCAAAATCAGCTCCGAGTCCCCGAGGACACAAAGAGCAGTTCATGGTAGTGGCAAAGGGGGGAATAAGAGTGACAAGTCTTTATTGTCTTCAAGAGATGGAAATGGTATGAAATGCTTGCTTGCCCCTAAAATTACTGTGTCTTGTTTTTTCATGGACGCATGCTTGATTTTGTTGTGAAAATTCTCGAGCAATTGTTGTGCAAGTTTTGGCCTCTGAGCATTAGAGTTCCTTTTTTGGGATCAATCAGCTTGTATATCCTGTTTCAATGCTCCGAGTCCCTTTAAAATCTAATGCCACGTGAAATTGCACATCGTTTTGAGAAACTTCAGCTTAACCTGAAAGCTAATCTTATTGCTTTTTTTATATATTTAAATTTGGTAACTGTCCAATTTGTTATCAGAAGTACTAGTTAAACATTCTGTTTTCTATTTGACATGAGTTATTCCCCTTTTTTCTGAACTCTTAAGAGCTTATTTTTTTAATGTACAATATGAATCTTAAGTATGATGTCCCCCCTCCCCTTTTTTTTTTTTTGTTATGCAGCTAAGGGAGCCCAACCAGAGTGGAAGAGGTAATTGTGGAACATTGGTCTTTCAAGGAAGCATAAGGTCTCTTATTTCATCTGCGGTTTTTCTTTTTACATCTTTGGTGCAAGATCATGGTGTAGCAGTGAAACATGGTCTATAGCCGGAAGGGGTGTGTTGGCTCTGAATTCTAGTTTTCTGCTGTGGCTGTTTGCGAGTGGATGTACATCATAGGTTTTTAATCTTCAATCTTGCTAAAATCGTACATTTAATTCTAATTTGTGCCTGGTTTTGACGTGATTTCTGGCAGTGCATAGTGTAATTTTCCTTTTTCTATTTTTCCGTTGTTTTTTTCACAAAAGGCTTCTGTTTCAAATTTTCTGGTGGATTTCTCTATCTTTAATACCTAATCAGAACTTTTCAAAGATCATTTAAATCTCTGCCTTTTGCCTCAACCAAATTCCCACTTTTGCTAGATGTCAAATATCCATTTTAACTTGAAAGCTTAATGTGTTTGGTACTGTTGTAGAGTATGTGGATTAACTAAATATTTTTAAAATTATGATTAGAACAAGATGCAATTTTAATCCCACTGCATGATACTCCTAAACAAGCTATAGACTGAGAAGTATAAGTGGTTGGGTGAAGTTTTAAAAATGATTTTATAAAACTCATTTACAAGTTCTCTCACGTGAAAGTGTTTTTTTTTTATTAAATGATAATTTTTTCACATTTGATACTTGTAGAGGTTTATGTTGCAATTCTTCTATTTATTTAATTAGACAGGGATTGATGGTAGGTTTTAAATTTGTAGCCATTTGATTATTAAGGTTATCCAATAATTAACTCCAAAGTATGAATTGTTGAACAAGTAATCAATTCTATATTAACTAAATAGGCTATCAAATAGTTGTGAAGCTTAGTGAAATATGTAATTGATTATTCTTTTAAAAACGAAAAATTAATAACATCCAATATTATATTTGATTGGAAGAATGTTTATTGAAAGAATTTATTTTTGTATATATAAATGGGACAAACAATTTAGCTTAATTTCTAACCCATTAAATATGGTATAACCTGATAAACTTGTAATTTCAATAATTAAGATTGAGCTAACCTGTGTTATTTTGTTAAACTTGCGGTCTAGATTATTGGATCAGAATAACCTGATATAAAAAAAATCAACTCGTGTTAACTATTTAAACTCATGACCCAGATCATTAGATCTGAAGCATCCTATTAGGAAAAATCTTGAAACTCAATGTCCAATCAATCAAATATTGAAGGATGAATTAAAAAAAAAATTATACAAAAGGATTTAAAGCAAAAAATAACAATGAAAAGAAAAAGGATCAAAATTATAATAGAGAATAAAATTTCAAGAAAAATTCATTTAACATAATAACAAAAAAAAATCAAAAGAATGAGGATCAAAATAGACATACAAAATAAATTTTATATTTGATTGAAAGATGAAATTTAAAAGAAAAATAAATTTAGCAAAATGACAATAAAAATCAAAACAATAAAGATCAAATTGGTAAAAATAATATACCATACTTTGGATAGAAGGATGAAATTGAAATAAATAAAATTTTTACAAAAAGACCAAGAACAAAAATTAAAAATCAAAAGAATAAAAATAAAATTTGAAATACCAACAACAAAGAGTACCAACCTGTTATTTTAGGGGGAATAAAGAGAAAAGAAGGAAAAAAAAATAAAAGTCCACCAATGACAAACCAACCACCTAACATTGACACGCGTCGCCCCAAAATAAAGAGGACATGATGATTCTTGCAACGACACGACATAAAGATATTTTTGGACTCTAGAAGGCGTTGAACGCATCGTTTTAAAGATGAGGGTGCCTTTCACATGTTGACGTGTGCCAAACATGTGCCAATTACTTTTTATTTATGAAAAGACCTAATTGTTTTTAAGTTGACCTGATAATAACAAAAAAATATTTGTGAAACGATAAAAAAGCTTGATGCTAATTTAAAATTTTTGACTTCCAAATGCATTTTGGTTATTACACTATGTTTTGTTTCGTAATTATTTTTCATGTCTAATCAAACACTACAGTGTCCCTCATATAACATATAACATGATAATTATAAAAAAAACCATTAAAAAGATACCAAATTACCCAATAGAATTTAGGGTTTTCGAGTGTTCATGATAGTTTTGGTTAGTAAATAGTATAGGTTTTTTTAATAGTAATTGTATGTTTGTTATTATCCCGAAACATAAAAAAAAAAACTATATTGTTTTGTTAAAATTTGTTTTTAGTCTTGCATTTGGGCATACCTCGTTTTAAAAAAAACATATCTTTGCATCCATTTTAAAGTCCATACATATTGCTAATTATTGATGTCATTTTTGCATTTTCATTTTTACTTTAGCAATCATAAAAGAAAAGAAAAAGCAAAAATATATGTTATATCACGTGCATCTATTTTGGGGTTTCATGACTTATTTGGAAAACTCATCTAGGCTTGACCATATTAAAAAACATTTGAAAGGATGACATTTCAAAACCCTTTTATTTATTTTTCTCATTTTAAAACTGCATTTTCAATAAATGCCTTGTTATTCATTCATAACATTTGAGATAAATAAACTTATAGCAATTATTATCTTGATTATTAATGAGAAGCAACACTATTTTTCATCGATTTTTTAAAATTTTATTCATTTCAAGCTTTTTAATATAATATTCATCAATGACACTTGAGTATTAATCTAGAGCATTAATTTTCTTAGGAAGTCTTAAATGTTAGTGTCATTAGATTCTATGTCCAAGGAGATCAAAATGGTTACTACTTGTGTATTTAAGGATTAAGGTATATAGTCTCATTAAAAAAAAATTATGAATGAATCCCGATATTATAGAATAAATGAATGTTAAAAGTCATTATCTAAGAACTATTATTACACAAATAAAATGTTTAGCGATATCTCCTTATAGAATTTGAGCTAGATTCAACAAGCTTAATAAAAAATTACATAATTATTCATTAAAATGACTTGATAGACTATTAATAATCATCGGTTGTGATAGGAGTAAATAGACATAAAAATATCAATTCACAAAACAAATTGAGAATGAGAAGGATAACTAGGACTTTATAATGAATAAGTTTATAACTTACTTTTTGTTTAACTCATTGCAATAGATCCATTCTCACTCGTGTAGTTAGATCATCGATAAATTAGGCAAAACAGATCATTAAAAAATAGAAGATAAGTAGCAGTATAACTTACCTCATGTAAGATATTTTAGGGTAATAATATCTTTTCTTTAGCATAATCTCCCTTACCTTACATCTCTGAA
>Ga0307507_10013264_pt1 | contig 10031 bp, 1 predicted proteins | sample 7_EM_MG_FD_207223 | JGI IMG/M metagenome (GOLD analysis project Ga0307507, IMG submission 207223) | Populus trichocarpa ectomycorrhiza microbial communities from riparian zone in the Pacific Northwest, United States - 7_EM | ecosystem: Host-associated > Plants > Roots > Unclassified | place... | reverse complement strand
ACCAGACGACCGTCGCTAGAACCAGACGACCGTCGCCAGAACCAGACGACCGTTACCAGAACCAGATGACCGTCGCCAGAACTAGACGACTGTCGCCAGAGCTAGACGACCGTCGCTAGAACTAGACGACCGTCGCCAGAGCCAGACGACAACGACTAGCCAGCGAGCACTATAAACGATTTAATTGATTAATCGAATCAAGGTAGCACAGACAGGTAGGCACAAATAGGGAGATGCTGACGGGTAGGCAGATACAGATAGGTAAGCAGATGCAGATAGGCAAGTAGATGCAGACAGGTAAGCAGATACAGACAGGCAAGCAGATGCAGACAGGTAGGTAGATGCTGACGGGTAGGCAGATATAGATAGGTAGGCAGATACAAATAGGTAGGCGATGTAGACAGGTAGGCAATGCAGATAGGTAGGCAATGCAGATAGGTAGGCAATGCAGACAGGTAAGCAGATATAGATAGGCAAGCAGATGCAGATAGGTAGGCAGATGCTAACGGGTAGGTAGATATAGACAGGTAGGCAGATGCAAATAGGTAGGTGATGCAGATAGGTAGGCAATGCAGATAGGTAGGCAATGTAGATAGGTAAGTAGATACAGACAGGCAAGCAGATGCAGATAGGTAGGCAGATGCTAACGGGTAGGCAGATATAGATAGGTAGGCAGATGCAAACAGGTAGGCGATGCAGATAGGTAGGCGATGTAGATAGGTAGGCGATGTAGGCAGGTAGGTAAGTTAATAGGTAGATAGGTAGAAGAGAACCATCGCTATATTATATTAAATTATCTAAAATAATATTATTTATTTTGCTAGCCTTATAAATAGCTTTAAAGTAGCTTTTATTTATTTAAAATATGTTATTAGTATAAAAGAGGTAAATATAATTATAGTTGCCAAATGCGTAGATTACTGGCAGGTTGCGCGTAGGTTGCGCGCAGGCTGCGTGTTAAAAAAACACGACATAGGCTACAGTCGCTTCAGAAAAGGACGGGTTTATGTCAGAAACCATGATCTAGTACGGAAATTTGCCGAATCCTCACCTGTTTGAACCACTTTTCTATACCCGCGCATGCCACCACCCATCCTCCATACCAACACATCGCTGTTGCCTATTTTTTGAAGCTATTCAAAGCCTATATTTTTTCCTATTGCAGTTAGCGCCATGGCACACAGGAGGAAAGCCAAAGCACCTAAGAATACTACAAAGAATACTTCTAAAGCGCCTTAAGAAGTAAACCTTACCGCCGAACCTACACCGCCTGTATTAATACCTCCTACTACTGTAGAATAGTCTAAAGGCCCTTAAACCTTTCTTTTAAATCTAGCCGTATACACTAATAGCACAACGCTATTTACTAACGTTCTACCCATCTCGTTCAGAGTCTTTAAATTCCAGGAGTTTATCGCCGAAAATATGCATTAAGCCAGTAAATATTACGGCCTTTGTTCCTTCTAGCTTAATTAATTAACTGCTGTTATTTTATTATTAAGTTTAAAGGATCCTATAATACCTAAAGAAGTTAACAATGTAGATGAATGGCGTGAAGTAGAGGGAATAATAGACACATAATTAAAGTATGTAAGGAAGGCTTTTTGGGTTAATCTTATAGTTAAATATAAGACCGCTGCTGTACCTGTTAACGCGTCTACTAAAAGCCAGAGATGCTAAATTTACTGCGGCTGTTGATGCGGCTATTAATGCACGGCTTTAAGCGGCAGGTCTTCTAACCAAAGCAGCGGCTAATAAGGAAGTAGAGTCCTCTAGTAAGGATCACGAAGGTATAGTGGAGGAAGTTATTAGTAAAAAGAAGAGACTAACTACTACTAAAATATAGAAAGAGGCTGCTGAACAATGTGATTGTAAAGAAGCTAAAGGCAAGTATCTATACCCGCTACTTAAACGCCATTACTGCTTTTAACAGCACTATAAGAATAAAAAGTACGGCGTTATATACTGTCTTAAATTTAAATTAAAGCACTACCTATTATATTATTACTACTAGACGCGCTAGTCGGAAGCAATTAAGTAGAAGAAAGCTATGCTTAACATGCTAGATCTACCGCTACTGTTAAAGATTAGGTATAGTAAACGCATATAGGATAGGGAGGATAAAAAAGACATAAAGGCATCTTTGGGCAGCTATAAGCACTATTAAGGTAACTCTAGCAGCACAAATAAATTAATAAGCTCCCCCCTAAGACAACGGCGGCGATAAGGAGAGGCTTATACCACAGTTATATAATCACCAGCCAATCCTATTCTGCAGCAAGACTAATTAGTAACAGTAGCGGTTTTAATAAACCAGATGTAGCAGTAGAACTAGTAGATAATATAACAGGTACAGAATGTTATATAGGCGGCAATGCCTTCTTCTATACAACCAACCATTGCTAATAGTTATTTTATAGTAGACCCTACACTAAATACAAGATCCTTATTAGTGCCATTATTATAAAGCGCTCCATTGGTTCTAGCTTCATCCTCTAAAACGCCTACCTATTACTATCCACCCCTAACTACACCTATAAGCCTACTACCTAATAGCCCCGCCCGCAGCGATATTAAATAATTAAATAGTAAGCTTGGCGCCTTTACTAAATGGCTATAAAACTATTACCTAGTTATTGCCAACGCCTTTATTAAAGTGGAGTTAATTTTAATTAAGGAGGACTATAACTTTAAGTTACTTAAGCATATACTACTTAATAGTAGTATAGGCCATATAAAGCTGCATAGGATTGGTTTAACATATGGGCTTATTAATTGCATAGTAGACTACTTAGAAGACTTTAGAATAGATTAGCAACATTATAATGCTATAGCAGAGGCCTTACTTAACGTCTTAATTAGCAAGCACCCTATATAGATATATTACAAAAGACTAGACCTTATCCTTTTTATACTACCTCTTAATTCCTACCTATAAGAAATGGCCTTTTGCCCTCTTATTAAACCTTTATTACTCTACTATATGGCTTAAAAAGTTACTAAAGTTATTTTATAGTTTAGCTTTAAATTAATAAGCACACAGCCACTGCTTTAAGTTATAAAAAGAAGCTTTAATTGGATTAAAATTAGGTAAGTAAGGAGGAAGATATTTAAGCCTAATACTAGTAGCATTGCAGAGGTATTAAACTTCCTAGGTTTAAGTAAGCAATAGTATTAAACACCTATCCTTTATAGACATTATATACCTTATTATAATGGATTAATATATTATTTATTACTAGAACTAAATAAGGCTATAGATAAGGCTGTATATAAGTAAAAACCTTATTCTTTATTTACTTAATAAACATTAGCCCGTCAACAGCGCCCTAGTGTATTAACTAGCTAGGCATATAGCCCTAATAGGTATACACTAGCAGCAAGCTCTATCTTTTAGATCTCTTTAATTCTAATATTCCTTTAGCAGGCTTATTAATTAGCGCCTATTTATACTTCCTATCTATTATTTTCTTATTATAAGCTGATTTATTAATAAAGATAAACTGATTACGTTTATAGCCACAGATTTAAATAATCCAGTTGTCCCTTAGGCCTAGGTTACGCTATTGCGCAATTATCCTTATAACCTTTCTACTCCATTTTCTTTGCTTTAATCCAGCCAACAGTATGCTTTATGCTACTATTATATTATATTTATTATATAGAAACCAGAGCATCTCTTTAAAATAGGTGTCTAGGCTATATAAGAGGTATTTAAGGAGGCCCTAATTAGTACGCGTTTATTAGTAAAATTAACATTAATATTACTACCTAATGTTATACATCTAGAGCTTTATCTATAAGCAGTAGTGGCCTGCCATTCCCCCTAATTAGTGGATTAATCTAACTATACCTCTTTAAATTCGCCCTCTAGCATTAAAGAGTAGATTAAGAAATATAGGTCTTAATTTCTATATAGACATTATTATAGTTAAGGTTAATTAGAGCTTGTATAATTAACTTCTGTTTAGTTGACTAGGTGGGCTTGCCCATGGCTTTAAAAAATAGGCGACGGCGATGTATTGGTATGGAGGATGGGTGGTGGCATGCGCGGGTATAGAAAAGTGGTTCAAATAGGTAAGTTAAGGATTCGGCAAATTTCTGTACTAGATCATGGTTTCTGACATAAACCCGTCCTTTTCTGAAGCGACTGTAGTCGGTCGAGTTGCCAAATGACCTTAACTGCGCGCCAATTGCGTCAACCACCAACCATTGAGGCTATTGAAAGGGTACTATATTTTGCCGATATAAGCTTTCCTATCCTTAATAGATTTTTATTACTAACTTTAGGCTTTAATATAGCCTAGACCTAAGTGGCGACAATCCTTTAATATTCTTAACTACTATATTACCTAGGCTCTCTCTTATTTTAGCGCTAATGCTAAATATCTAGGTTAAATTTAAGACTATACTATAGCTATCTACACCATCTATAATTCCTAGTAAGCTAGCTAGCAACACCTAATAAGGGAGTAAGGCTGGTATATTAAGGATAGGGTAAAGGATAGGGGTAATAAGAAGAAGGTTGTTATCTACTATAAAAAGAAGTTCGTATATACGCGTTAAGTTTCTAAAGAGCACAATATAATGCAGTATTAGGTAGGTTACTCTTTAGGTACCTAGCGGATGGGTAATTAATAGTTACTATAGTAAGGTCCTAGTGGTTCTGGACTTTACTGGCTAGCTAACGTCTCTATTTATTCTAGGCTTAAGCGTATCTTTATTAACTATAAACTTACGCCTTAAGAACTTTATTAGTACTGGTTAAGACCTAATATTAGTGCTAAGTATTTAAGAGTCTCTGCTTCTTCTACACCTTATTATCCTACCCCTATTTTTATGCCTACCCACACCCCTATAAAGGGATCTAAATCTTATTCCCGTTAGCTATTACTTGGCAGGCTAATAGATACTAATCCTACTCCTAAGGGCAAGGTATATTAGCTTTTAATTTAGGTATTTAGGATTAATTCTTATATATAGTAGCAATTAAGGGTCTTAATTAGTGTTAGGTAAAACCTAAGTAGATAGTTATATAGCTATAAAGTATAGGCGACCCTAGGGCAACCTAGGGGTAACTTGCCCATAAGGCACGTGCGCTATATATAACTAGGGAAAACCCTCCCTTACCTTACACACAGACTTCTTCTTTTCCCTTAAGGATTTGTCTATCTATATAATATACCCTATTATTCTATTATTGAGCTCCCTATCTATATCCTTACCTTATATTTAAATCTTTACAAATCCCCTTAGGAGGATAGCTAGTTTAATTTTTCTATAATACCTCTAAAAAGAAAACCAACGCCTATACCTAACGGTAATACACTAACAATATAACCGCTAAACGCCTTAGGATCTAGTGTAGACAAAACCGCTAGAAATATACTAGTAGAATTTAAGCCACCTTCTAAACCTTAAAATAATTAGCCACCTGCAAACGCTAAAGACTAGTTTAACCTATATATCTAGGCTTAACAGAAGCTTAGTAAGATTACTAGTATCTTACTAAATACTACTAATACAAAGGAGCTAGATAAGCTGGCTAAGAAAATAGCCAACTTACAGAGTATTATTAATTTAATAAAGCCCTCCCGTTACCTCTCTAGTAAAGAGTATAAGTTATATAGCAAACGTATACGCCAAATAAATCTTAACGCCCTAGTCAAGAAATTACTACCTAATATTAGTAGTACGACTTAATAATATTTTAACTATTAGATTGCTGTAGTTAAGAACCAATTTAAGGTTAATAACGCTGACTATAACTATAAGCGACGCACGCGCTAGGCCATTAAAGGTCTTATAAAAAGAAGACAATTACCTAACTAGTTTATTACTAGTTAGGCACTAAAAACAAAGGTCTTTTACTATAGGATAAGTTTAAGACTATGGTCTAAGACTAGATCGGGAACCCTATAGTAAGACGCTTTAATAATGCTACTGCGTACTATATAGCTATTATAAAGGAAAACTAGAGGTTCAACATCTCCCTAGCCAGTATATATAGCTTAGAGGACCATTTCTTATATACCCCTTTTATTAACCCTAAGCAATAGATAGACTTTTAGTTCTTATACCTTCTAGCCTACTTATAAGCAGAGCTCTTCTGCTAAAACTTTATTAAACGGATAAGAACTATAGAGGACCTCTTTGCTAAAATCCGCCATATAGAGCAACTGCTTAATACCGCAAAGCTTACAGAAGATCGCGTAGTTAGTAGCGGCAAATTCTCGCGCTTAAAGCGCGGTTATAGTATAGGCTCTATAGAGTTAGGTTTAAGGAACAGAACCTAAAAAGGGCAATGCTTTTCTAAGCAAACTCCTAGGGAGACTACTTAAAAGCTAGATAGCTTAAAGGACCCCTTAGACGCTAGTGGTATACACATAAGTTAAAAGAAACCTGTAGGTAACCACTATAAAGAACACTAAAACCAAGCTAGTAAAGATAAGTCAGGCCAGCTTTTGGAAAACCTAAAGCCCTAGTAGTGTATCTTTCTTAATTGCAACTAGGGCCTAATATAGAGGGAGAGAAGAAACGCATTACGGTATATATTGCGATAGATATACCTTAGGGTAAAGTCCGCCTACATTACTTATATAATAATAGGTGCTAAATTAACCTTATTAACTAAGACGTCGTCTATAGGTTTAACCTGCCTATAAGCTACGCGCTATATTTGTATAAACCTATTATATATTTCCTTAATAGCAACCAGATAACAATCTAGGATACCTATAATCTAATAGTCACCACTAGCAACTTCTAGGGTACCCCTCGCACTATTAGCCCCTAGACCTTTTAGGGTAGCTTATTTAATAGTTATAATATAGTTTTTAGATAGGATTGGCTTGCGGAAGCAGATCCATTAATTAGCTTTTATTCTAGATAATTTGTCTAAGGTACTTTGGACCCTAAACACCTCTAAATAATTACCCTTAATACGCTCTTAGCAGATATCAAGACTAGTAAAATAGTCTATTTACCATAGCCAGAAGACTCCTTCTTTATACCGGTTATAAATGTAATAAAAAACCTATTGTTACTAGCAGTAAGTACCTATGCAAACCCTCTAAATATAGAGATACCAGTTATAAACATAATAGAGGACCTGTTATTACTAGCAGCGAGTACCTATAGAGACCCTCTACTACCAGTATAGATCGCCTTAACTTAGGGGGAAGGTAATTAAAACCTTAAAACTATTAAGTATACTGCAGTAGAGCTATATATACTCTTAGTGCAAGTATACCTATAAAACGCGTATTAGCTGCATCTTTCTCTTTACTAGCTCCTAGAAGCATATTACTATATAATAGTCGCCTTAACCTCTATAGACCCTAGCCTACTAAATATATATAAAGAGGAAATTAATATCTTCTCTAATAAGCTAGCAATTATACTACCTTAAAACTCTAAGTATAACCATATAATCGACTTAGAAGAAGGCAAAACGCCACCATAGATACCTATCTATAACCTCTTGTAGAAAGAGTTGTAGATCCTATAAAAGTACTTAGAGAGTGCTCTTAAGAAGGGCTAGATTAGGCCCAGCAAGTCGCCTGCTAAAGTGCCTATCCTCTTTATACTAAAAGTAAAAGGTATAATATGGCTATATGTTAACTATAGACGCCTAAATAAGATTATAATTAAAAACCAGTACCCCTTACCGCTAGTTAGCGAACTCTTTAATAGGCTTAGTTATATAAAGATATTCACAAAGCTAGATCTTTGTAATATATACTATAGGATTCGCATTAAAAAGGGAGACGAATGGAAGACCGCATTTAAGACATGCTATAGTTACTTTAAGTACCTAGTAATGCCCTTTAGTCTTACTAACGCCCCTATAACTTTTCAGAGCTATATTTAAAAAGCTCTAGGGACCTTAGTAGATACTATCTATATAGTTTACCTAAATAATATTTTTATTTACTTAAATAACAAGGATAAGTATATTAAGCATATTAAGTAGGTACTATAACAGCTCCGCGCTTAAGGCCTATACACTAAACTATTAAAATATATTTTTTATACTAAGAATGTTAAGTTTCTAGGCTTTATTATTACACTTAATAGTATTATAATGGATCCTACCTATATAAAAGCTATTAAGAAATAGCCAAAGCCTAAGTCCTATAGGGATATTTAGGTCTTTCTTAGCTTTGCCAACTTCTATAGGCGATTTATCTAGAACTACTTAGATACTATATACCCCCTATATATATACCTTATACAGGCATATCGCGACCTAATATTAAATAGGGAGAAGAAGAAGAAGTAAAAGCGTAAGAAAGGGCCTACTAAATAGTATTAACCTTAGTCCTGGCCTAATAACGCTTAGTAGGCGTTTAATAAGCTACGCGCTACATTTATATAGGCTCATCTACGTTACCACTTTAACCCTAATCTACCCCTAATAGTAATTACTAACACTTTTAATTACGCCTATAGCGGTATACTTTTATAGCCTTTTAGGTAAGGAGATTAACTCCACCAGCACCTAATTACTTATTATAGTTAGAAGCTTACTAGCCTAGAAATATAGTATAATATATATAATAAGGAACTACTCGCTATAGTGCAATGCTTTAAGACGTGGCGCTACTATCTTAAATATACTGCGTATATAACGCGCGTGCTCTGCAATTATAATAATCTTAGGTACTTTATAACTACTAAGAGCTTATTTACTTGCTAGGCCTAGTACGCCAAGGAACTAGCTAAGTTTAATTTTAAGATTAAATATAAGCTAGGTAAAGCAAATCCTGCTAACACACTATTCTAGCGCCTAAATTATACTAAAGGCTTTAAAGATAGCAGTAAAAGGATAGTCCTTAATGCTATACTGCCTATATTATAGCAAAAGTTGCGGGATATAGGCCTTATAGGTGGCCCTAGTGCTACTATACTAAACTAGTAAGTAGCATATATATAGTATATAAGCGACCCTTATAAACACGGCGCCGGCGGACTAAGGTATCCTACTATTCTCTCTAAGACCTCCTTAACTGGCCTAATAGCATTTAACCCTAGGGAAGATCTCTTAGCCTAGGCAACGGTCCCCTATAATAACCTAGTGAGTCACCTGTATATTATATATTATTTCACTAGTACCAACTTTATATAGAGTCTTATGCCATAGTAAGAGGTATTAGTAGTTACCTTAGCCAAAACAGCGTTTATAGAATACCCCCTAAGTTACTAGTTAATTTTATTTATAGAGTATAAGAAAGGGACGCCTTTATATACTCTATATATAATTAGTTAACCTAGAGATAGGTTTCTACTAGTAATAAGGACTATACCCTTAATAATTAAGGACTCTTAAGGCAAAATAATAAGGCCTAGGTGCTAAATTGTATACTACTATAATAGGAGATCCTTAAGCGGAATTATAACGATCCTATAGGTAGCTACTATAGATTTAACTATACCTATAAGGTAATTGCGCGGAAGTATACTTACAGTCCCTCGTCAAAAGTGTCCGTGCCGAGGCCACCCAAAAAATGACATTTCCTGCTAAATTGCTATGCAATAACCACGCAATTGATTCTAGAGCTTTAAAAAATATCGGAAGCTCTTCGCAGATATGTGTTTGAGCAATTGCGATTTTTTTTTTAAGTTTAGCATTTACAGTCCCTTGTCAAAAGCCTATGTGTTTTACTGATATCTTACTAAAACTCACTATATTTAGCATATATTTTCTATTACTAAATATTAAAAATATTTTTTAAAAATTTAATATGCTATAAACATTTACCTTTACTAAAAAATCTTGTTGTTTAAATTTTTATTTAAAAAATGTAAAAAATTATTATAAGGTTATAAAGTCAAAAAAGTAGAAAAAAGTACAATTTTCCATATAAAATAAAAAATTTAAACTTTATAATCTTATAATAAACTTTTACGCTTTTAAAATAAAAATTTAAATAAAAAGAGTTGTAATAAATATAAATCTTTACAAGATATTAAATTTTTTTAAAAGAATTTTAATATATAGTAATAGAAAATATATATTAAATATTATA
>Ga0307507_10013263_pt1 | contig 10032 bp, 4 predicted proteins | sample 7_EM_MG_FD_207223 | JGI IMG/M metagenome (GOLD analysis project Ga0307507, IMG submission 207223) | Populus trichocarpa ectomycorrhiza microbial communities from riparian zone in the Pacific Northwest, United States - 7_EM | ecosystem: Host-associated > Plants > Roots > Unclassified | place... | reverse complement strand
ATCATGCTCTAATTTTTACAGGAGTTTTCGAAGGTTGTTTTCCTTGGCATTGTAAAAATATTGCTACTCAACGCCCCCAGCGTCTGGTCAAGCCAGATCACCGATCAAACTAGAGTACCGACTCAAAAGGTCTATAACTCTTGATCCAACCATTGGATCGTGCTCCAATTTTTACAATAGTTTTTGGAGGGTGTTTTCCTAGGCGTCGCCATGAATTCGCTACTCGACATCCGAAGTGTCTGGTCCGGCTAGACCACCGACCAGATGAGAGTAACGGCTCAACAGGTCCACAACTCTTGATCCGACTGTTGGATCATGCTCAAATATTTACAGGAGTTTCCGGAGGTTGTTTTCCTTGGCGTGGTAATAAATGACTACGTGACGCCCCCAACATTTAGTCGGGCCAGACCATCAACCTGTCTAATGTGCCGGCTCAAAAAGTTCATAACCCTTGATTCGACCGTTGGATCGTGCTCAAATTTTTACTAGAGTTTTCGGAGGCTGATTTCCTTGGCATTGCAAAGAAATCGCTACTCGATGCCAACGGTGTCTGGTCGGGCCAAACCACCGACCACACTAGAGTATCAGTATCTACAACCCGAGTTACTAAGCTCGTAGGGGTGTCTCAACACCTAATGCCCTAAGACCAACTGGTTTCGGAGTCATTAGCCGAAAGCTCGTTACATGGGTTAAGGATGCATTGTGTTTTAAGTTATATGTATATATATTAAAATAAAATACAAGGAAAAAAAAGAAGAAAAAAAAAATCTCAACCCAAGGAAGTTAACCTTAGAAAAACATTAGAACATAATATTGTTTTCTTCCAATAAAAGCCCCATCATCTATGTTTTCATACATTGAGCACATAAAAAGAAGGTTTACTAATATCTTGTTTCAACAATATGAAGCAGATATATAAATTTAATGAGAGTTTGTTTATTTGGATAGATTAATGGAAGTTGAATGATAATGTCTTGCTTTGTGGAACTTGCAAATTGTTTTTTCTATTTTAACGCTTTGATTACTTAGGACTAGTAATAAGCTGGTTGGGGGGGTGATTAGTACTTAAAAGTGCATTTTTATCAAGGTGTTATATCATCATTTTGCACTTGAAGTATCAATAATTCCCTAACTAGAGCATGTTTTATAATAACATGTCTAATAATATAAGATACCTTTAATTTATGGTAAATGTTCATCTTAAATGCAGGCCTGTCACATAAATCAAAGGATTGATTGTTGAGTATAACTACTGGAATTGAGAAGACAAAGAGAGGGCTAAGCTTAGAAAAGAGATGCTGGTTTAGTCCAAACTAGAACACCATTTGGTTATTAGATCATAACTGGAGCTGTAGAAATTGGATTTAGGTCTGGTTTATATGGATAGAAAGCTAAGACATAGGCCTAAAACTTTTATGAAGAGTCCAAGATTCAAAAGGACCGTTTTCAAATTCAAATGGTAGCAACAACAAAGAAATCAGAATCTGTCCTGCAGCCCAGACACTGTTCAGTGTTCAGCCCTATCTGGAGTTCTAGAAGTCCAAATAACCTCTTTCTTATTTTGTTGGAAAGCCGAGACAATTTCCCAGAACTTTCATGAAGACTATCTGTTCAAATTATGACGTTTCTGGCAGACAAGAAGATAAGGATTGTTACCAAGTCAAGAGGTGGGCACCCATTCAATAATTAGTCAACAAATCAATAGTTCCGAATTTTGGCCTATAAAATGAGGCATTTGCCATGCATTTAGGCATCTTGGTTTTCAGATCAAGATCTTGCTCTTGCTCTCTTTCTTTGTATTTTGTAATGTTCAAGTTTTATTCCATGTTATATTTTCCTTAATCTTTTGTTTATGCTTTTCATTTCCTTTACTATACTTATATAATTATGTTCTTATCTTATTTATCTATGTTTCTCTTATTCATAATGTTCATCTAAGTTTATTATGTCAAGGTGAAAAGGTTACACTAATGGTGTAAGAATAAGTATAGTATAAACTCAACATGGACTTTAATGTTTGATACTAACATGTTTTATATTTATTATCTTACTCACTATTAATACTTTGCTTGTTAAATGGTTAATCTAGATTTGTGTTGAACAACCTTTGGTGTAATACTTGGCACTTTCATAGCCCAACTGTATGGTATAACCGACACATGTGCTATAAAAGGAACTTGATTTGTTGTTAACATAAGTTATCACCATGAATACCTGATAATATTTACAAGTATTGGCATTACTCGAATAAGATAATTAATGTAATCATGTTAACAATTTATAATCTGAATAAAACCTCCTTTGTGTGTGGTTTCCGGTCAAGTAATAAAGAGAGTTTATACTATATTTGTTTGAAATACCATTAGTGGATCCTCTAACCTTGACAATTATTTTATCCTTGTTTAATCCTTACATCAATATCACATCTCAAAAGTTCTCTTCAACTCCTTTTCTATTATTATCTATTTCTTTATTTGTAGTTTATACAGTTAACCTCCTTGTGGTTCGACCTCGGTCTTACCGGGTTATTTATTACTTCGACACTCCTACACTTGGGAGAAGACATCAAATCTTTTGGTCGTGTCAACCACCAACCAGACTAGATTACCGGCTCAAAAGGTCCATAACTCTTGATCCGACCGTTGGATCGTGCTCTAATTTTTACAGGTGTTTTCGGAGGCTGTTTTCCTAGGCGTTGCAATGAAATCGCTACGCGACGCCCCAACATCTGGTCGGGCCAGACCAACGCCTAGAACAGAGTATCGGCTCAACAGGTCCACAACACTTGATCCGGCCGTTAGACCGTGCTCCAATTTGTACAGGAGTTTCCAGAGGCTGTTTTCCTTGGTGTCGTAATGAAATCGCTACGCAACACCCCCAGCATCTGGTCCGGCCAGACCACCGACCGCAAGAGAGTTCTGGCTCAACATGTCCTTAACTTTTGATCCGATCGTTGGATCGTGGTCCAATTTTTACAGGAGTTTCAGGAGGCTGTTTTCGTTGGCATGACAATAAAATCGCTACGCAACGCCCCTAGCGTCTGGTCGGGCCAGACCATTGCCCAAACCAGAGTATCGGCTTAACAGGTCCACAACCCTTGATCCGACTGTTGGATCATGCTTAAATGTTTACAGGAGTTTCCGGTGGTTGTTTTCCTTGGCGTCGCAATGAAATCGCTAGTCGATCTGGTCGGTCCAGACCACCTACTAGAATAGAGTACCGGATCCAAAGTTCTATAACTCTAGATCCAATTGTTGGATCGTGCTCAAATGTTTACAGGAGTTGCGGAGGCTGTTTTCCCTGGTGTCGAAAAGATATCACTACTCGACGCCGACGGCATCTCGTCAGACCAAACCACCGACCAAACTAGAGTACCGGGTCATAAAGTCCATAACTATTAATCTGACTGTTGGATCGTGCTCAAACTTCTACAGGAGTTTTCGGAGGCTATTTATTTTGGAGTCGCAATGAAATCTATAGTCGATGACTACGGCGTCTGGTTGAGCCAGAACACATACCACAGAAGAGTACGGGTCAACAAGTCGATAACTCTAGATATGCTCATTGGATTGTACTCAAATATTTACAGGAGTTTGCGAATGTTTTTTTCCCTGGCATCGAGAAGATATCGCTACTCGACATTGACGACGTGTCGTCCAACCAGACCAGAGTACTGTCTCAAAAGCTCCATAACTCTTGATCCGATCGTTGCATCATGCTCAAATTTTTACAGGAGTTTCTGGAGGCTATTTTCCTTGGCGTCGTAATGAAATCGCTACTCGACGCCATCGATGTCTAGTCAGGCCAGACCACTTACTAGAGTAGAGTACCGGCTCCAAAGGTCCATAACTCTAGATTCGACCGTTGGATCGTGTTCAAATTTTCATAGGAGTTTGTGGAGGCCCTTTTCCTAGGCGTCGCAAGATATCGCTAATCAACACCGATGGCGTCTGATCGGGCTAGACCACCGCTAGGACTAGAGTAATGGCTCAACAGATCCATAACACTTGATCCGGGTGTTAGATCATGCTTAAAGTTTTGTAGGAGTTTCCGGAGGCTGTTTTCCTTGGCATCGCAATGAAATCACTACTAGACGCCAACGACGTCTAGTCAAGCCAGACCACATACTAGAGAAGAGTACGGGCTCCAAAGGTCCATAACTCTAGATTCGACTGTTGGATTGTGCTCAAATGTTTATAGGAGTTTACGGAGGCTGTTTTCCCTGGCGTCGATAAGATATCACTACTCGATGCCGACAGCGTCTCGTCCGGTCACCACCGACCAGACTAGAGTACCTGTCAAAAGGTTCATAACTCTTGATCTGACCGTTAGATCGTGCTCAACCTTCTACAAGAGTTTTCGGAGGCTGTTTTCCTTGGAATTGCAATGAAATCGCTACTCGATGCCAACAACGTTTGGTCGGGCCAGACCACCTACCAGAGCAGAGTACGGATCTAAAGGTTCATAACTCTAGATCTGCCCGTTGGATCGTGCTTAAATGTTTAGAGGAGTTTGCGAACGTTATTTTCCCTAGCGTCGAGAAGATATCGCTACTCGACACCGACAACGTCTCGTCCAACCAGACCACCGACTAGACCCGAGTACTGTCTCAAAATGTCCATAACTCCTGATTCGACCGTTGCATCGTGCTCAAATTTTTACAGGAGTTTCCGGAGGCTATTTTCCTTTACGTCGCAATGAAATTGCTACTCGACGCCGACGACGTCTGGTCGGGCCAGACCACTGACCAGAGTAGTGTATCGGCTCAAAAGGTGCAAAACTCTTGATCCGACCGTTGGATCGCCCTCAAAGTTTTATAGGAGTTTGCGGAGGCTGTTTTCCTTGGCGTCGACAAGATATCGCTACTCGATGCCGTTAGAGTCTTGTCGCGCCAGACCATCGACCAGACCAGTGTACCGGGTCAAAAGGTCTATAACTCTTGATCCGACCGTTGGATCGTCCTCAAATTTCTACAGGAGTTTCTGGAGGCTGTTTTCCTTGGTGTCGTAATGAAATCGCTAATCAACGCCGACGACGTCTGGTCGTGCAACACCACCGACCTGATGAGAGTACGGGCTCAAAAGGTACAAAATTCTTGATCCGATCGTTGGATCGTGCTCAATTTTTAACAGGAGTTTTCGGAGGCTGTTTGCCTTGGTGTCGCAATGAAATCGCTACTCGACACCCCTAGTGTCAAGTCGGGCCAGACCACCGACCATACCATAGTAGCGGCTCAAGAGGTCCATAACTTTTTATCCGACCGTTGGATCGTGCTCAAATTTTTACAGGATTTTCTGAAGGATGTTTTCCTTGGCGTTGCATTGAAATCGCTACTCGACTACCCTAATGTTTGTCAGACCACCAACCAGACCACAGTACCGACTCAACAAGTCCTTAACTCTTGATCCGACCGTTGATTGTGCTAAAACGTTACAAGGAGTTTGCGAAGGCTGTTTTCCTTGGCATCAACAAGATATCGCTACACGACGCCCCCAACATTTGGTCGGGCCAGACCACCGACTAGTCTAGAGTACAGGCTCAATAGGTCCATAACTCTTGATCCGACTATTGGATCGTGCTCAAATTTTTACAAGAGTTGTAGGAGGCTATTTTCCTAGGCGCTGCAATGAAATTGCTACTCGACACCCCCAATGTCTGGTCCGACCAGACCACAGACCAGACGAGAGTACCGGCTCAACATGTCCATAACTCTTGATCCGACCGTTGGATCGTGGTAAATTTTTACAGAAGTTTCTGGAGGCTGTTTTCGTTGGCGTGGCAAAGAAATCGCTACGCGACGCCCCCAGTGTCTGTTCGAGCCAAACCACTGACCTGTCTAGAGTATCAGCTAAAAACTGTCTATAACCCTTGATCTGACCGTTGGATTGTTCTGAAATTTTTACTAGAGTTTTCGGAGGCTGATTTCCTTGGCATCACAAAGAAATCACTACTCGACGCCAAAGGCATCTGGTCGAGCCAGACCACCGACCAGACCAGAGTACTGGCTCAACAGGTTTTTAACTCTTGATTCGACCGTTGGATCGTGCTCAAATTTTTATAGGAGTTTACGGAAGCTGTTTTCCTTCGCGTCGCAATGAAATCACTACTCAATGCCAACGGCGTCTTGTCGGGCCAGACCACCGATTAGACGACGGTACCGGCTCAACAGGTCCTTAACTCTTCATCCGACCCTTGGATCGTGCCCAAATATTTACATGAGTTTGCGGAGGTTATTCTCCCTGGCGTGACAACATATTGCTGCTTGACTTCCTAAGCGTCTTGTCAGGCTAGACCACAGACTAGACTAGAATAACGGGTTAAAAGCTTCAAACTCTTGATCCGACCGTTGGATCATGGCTAAATTTTTACAGGAGTTTCCAAAGGCTATTTTCCTACGCATCGCAATGAAATCGTTACTCGACGCAGACGAAGTCAAGTCGGGCCAGACCACGGACCAGACCAGAGTACCAGCTCAACAAGTCCATAACTCTTATTCTGACCGTTGGATCGTGCTCAACGTTTTACTTGAGTTTGCAGAGGCTGTTTTCCCTAGAGTCGAAAAGATATCGCTAGTCGACACCGACGGTGTCTCGCTTGCCAGACCACCGACCAGACCCGAGTTTCAGATCAAAAGGTCTATAACTCTTGATCCGACCGTTGGATCGTGCTCAAATTTTCACCGGAGTTTGCTGAGGCTGTTTTCCCTAGCGTCGAAAAGATATCACAACTTGACGCCGACGGCGTCTTGATTAGTACTTAAAAGTGCATTTTTTTCAAGGTTTTATATCATCATTTTGCACTTGAAGTATCAATATCTCCTTAACTAGAACATGTTTTATAATAACAAGTCTAATAATATAAGATATCTTTAATTTATGGTAAATGTTCATCTTAAATGCAGGCCTATCACATAAATCAAAGGATTGATTGATGAGTTTAATTACTAAAATTGAGAAGACAAAGAGAGGGCTAAGCTTAGAAAAAAGATACTGGTTCAGTCTAAACTGGAACACCATTCGGTTATTGGATCATAACTGTAGCTGTAGAATTTGGATTTAGGTCTGGTTTATATGTATGGAAAGCTAAGACATATGCTTAAAACTTTCATGAAGAGTCCAATATTTAAAAGTGCCATTTTCGAGTTAAAATGGTAGCAATAACGGAGAAATCAGAATCTGTCTTGCAGCTCAGACACTGTTTAGTGTTCAGCCCATATCTCAAGTTCTAGAAGTCCAAATGTGCTGATTCTTGTTTTGTTTGAAAGCTGAGACAATTTCCCAGAACTTTCATGAAGACCATATGTTCAAATTTTGATGTTAGCAATGACGTTTTGTTCAGACAAGAAGATAAGGATTGTCACTAAGTCAAAATGTGGCCACCCACTCAACAATTAGTCATCAAATCAATAGTTCTGAATTTTGGCCTATAAAGGAGGCATTTGCCATGCATTTAGGCATCTTGGTTTTCAGATCAAGATCATGTTCTTGCTCTCTTTCTTTATATTTTTGTAATGCTTAAGTTTTGCTTTCATTAATCTCTTGTGTATGTCTTTCATTTCCTTTACTATACTTATATAATCATGTTCTCCTCTTGTTTATTTATATTTCTCTTCTTCATTATGTTTAGCTAAGTTTATTATGTTAAGGTGAAAAGGTTTCACTAATGATGTTAGGATAAGTATAATATAAACTCAATATGGATTTCAATGATTATATCCTTAACAACTTGCTATTAACATGTCTTCTCATTTTTATCTTATTAATTCTTAATACCTTACTTGTTAAATAGTTAATCTAGATTTTTGTTGTATAACACTTGGTACAACAAATGCTTGGCACTTTCATAACCAACCGTATGGTATAACCTACACCTGTGCTATGAAAGGAACTTGATTTGTTGTTAACATAAGTTAGCAACATGAATTCCTAACAATATTTAAAAGTTTGGTGTTACTTAAATAAGATAATTAAAATGATCATGTTAATAATTTTATAATGAGCTATTAATGACAAATCATCCGATTGGAACCTCCTTTGTGTGTGGTTTCCAGTTGAGTAAAAAAAAAGTTTATATTATACTTATTTGAAATACCGTTAGTGAATCCTCTAACCTTGACAACTGTTTTTATCATTGTTTAGTCTTCACATTAATCTTGCTTCTCAAAGTCCTCTTTAACTGATCACCATCACCATCATTATCATCACCATCATCATTATTGTTGTTATTATTATTATTATTTATAATTTATATAGTTAACCTTCCTGTGGTTCGACCCCGGTCTTGCCGGGTTATTTATTACTTCGACACTCCTGCACTTGGGATAATACATCAATCTTTTGATCGTGTCACGTCTCGTCCGGCCAAACCACCGACTAGACTAGAGTACCGGGTCAATAGGTCTATAACTCTTGATCTGACTGTTGGATCGTGCTCAAATTTTTACAAGAGTTTGCGAATGCTGTTTTCCCTAGCGCGACAACATATCGCTACTCGACGCCCCATCGTTTGATTGGGCCAGACCACCGACCAGACCAGAGTACCGGCTCAAAAGGTCCAGAACTCTTGATCCGACCGTTGGATCGTGCTCTAATTGTTACAGGAGTTTTCAGAGGCTGTTTTCCTTGGCGTTACAATGAAATCGCTACTCGACGCCCCAACGTCTGGTCGGGCTAGATCACCGATCAAACCACATTGCCGGCTCAAAAGGTCTATAAATCATGATCCGGCCATTGGATCGTGCTCTAATTTTTATAGGAGTTTTCAAAGGGTGTTTTCCTAGGCGTCGCAATGAATTCGCTACTCGACACCCCAAGCATCTGGTCCGGCCAGACCACCTACCAGACGAGAGTAACGGCTCAAAAGTTCCATAACTCTAGATCCGACAGTTGGATCGTGCTCAAATTTCTACAGGAGTTTGCGGAGGATGTTTTCCTTGGCGTTGACAAGATATCGCTATGTGAAGCCGACAACGTCTAGTCGGGCCAAACCACCGACCAAACTAGAGTACCAGCTCAAAAGGTCTATAACTCTTGATCCGACCGTTGAATCGTGCTCTAATTTTTATAGGTGTTTTCGGAGGGTGTTTTCCTAGGCATCGCAATGAATTCGCTACTCGACACCACAAACGTTTGGTCCGGCCACACCACCTATCAGATAAGAGTAACAGCTCAACAGGTCCATTACACTTGATCCGACCGTTAGATCGTGCTCAAATGTTATAGGAGTTTGGGGAGGATGTTTTCTTTGGTGTGGCAATGAAATCGCTACTCGAAACCCCCAACATCTTGTCGCGCTAGACCACCACCGAGACTAGAGTTCCGGCTCAACAGGTCCATACCTCTTGATCCCACCGTTGGATCGTGCCTAAATTTTTACATGAGTTTCCGGAGGCTGTTTTCCTTGGTGTGGCAATGAAATTGCTACTCGACGCCACCAATTTCTTGCGGGTCGAACCATTGACCAGACGAGAGTAGCGGCTTAACAAGTTCATAACTCTTGATCCGATCGTTGGATCGTGCTTAAATGTTTACAGCGTCTTGTCGTGCCAAACCACCGACTAGACCAAAGTACCGGCTCAACAGGTTCACAACTCGATGCCAGACCCTCGACCAGATTAGAGTACCGGGTCAAAAGGTCAATAACTCTTGATCCGACCGTTGGATCGTGGTCAAATTTTTATAGGAGTTTCCGGAGGCTGTTTTCCTAGGAGTTGCAATGTAATCGCTACTCAACAACCCCAACGTCTGGTTAGGCCAAACAACCGACTATACCAGAGTACCGGCTTAAAAGGTCCATAACTCTTGGTCGAACTGTTGGTTCGTGCTAAAATTGTTACAGGAGTTTCTGGAGGTTGTTTTTCTTGGCGTTGCAATGAAATCGTTACTCGTCGCCGACGGAGTTTGGTTGCGCCAGACCACCGACCAGACCAGAGTACCGACTCAAAAGGTCCCTAACTCTAGATCCGACCGTTGGATCATGCTCAAATTTTTATAGGAGTTTCCGAAGGCTTTTTTCCTACGTGTCAGAATGAAA
>Ga0307507_10013262_pt1 | contig 10032 bp, 9 predicted proteins | sample 7_EM_MG_FD_207223 | JGI IMG/M metagenome (GOLD analysis project Ga0307507, IMG submission 207223) | Populus trichocarpa ectomycorrhiza microbial communities from riparian zone in the Pacific Northwest, United States - 7_EM | ecosystem: Host-associated > Plants > Roots > Unclassified | place... | reverse complement strand
CACGGTGGAGAAATTCGCCTCCATTGCAACCGTTCAATATTGTACCTGTTTCCATGAGTAATCAGAATACATTTGCAAATGCAAGCTCTCTTGCTCAAAAACCACTGGCTTCACCATCTTACATTGAATTGCGATATTCTCAAAAGTGTTCTTCCATGTTAAATCTTGCTAGTTGTGCTTCTAGTTCAGGTCTAGACAAGGGATATCTGTTAAATTCTGGTGCTATCCACAAATTCCAGCTGGAAAACGGCAGAGATTTCAGTGAGATCAAATTTCAATGGTTCAAGGAGTATATTAGATTTATTTATTTATAAACGTATGAATGACATAACTAGTACCCTTGGTTTAATACCTTGGTTCAATTGTTTTCTTGTCCATAAAATATTATGCTTAAGCTTCCTTCTTCTCAAATCAGATTATGTTTTGAATTTTGAGTCCCTCTAGCATTTGACAAAATCGGAAAAGCTTATTTTTTTTTTTTAAGATATAGAGTTGCTCTCATCAGATATTACCCTTATAGAAGAGGATATCAAAGCAATTTCATTTGAAACAGTCTTCAGCATTCATAAACTAATTAACCTGTAATATTGAATACTGACAGAGCATGATGAATTGAAGCAGAAGCTTGTACACTTCACTATTGAATCAGAGTCGATTAAAGTTGAAGCAAATGAAGAAATGAGAAAGAACAAGGAGGATGTGGAGCATTTAATCCATCTCTTAAAGATTGTTACCAAGAATGACCAAAACTTATCTGCAAATATCATCAGCCTCCATTGCATATATACACATACATGTATTCTGAATTTAAACATATCACAGAATGTAATCCAATAAAGGGAAAAAAAGGGTAAAAATGGTTAGACATGAAGAAAGCCATGAAGAAAAGAATAGCTGGACTTTCCTCATCCTCTTCCTCTTCTTTCCTTTACATTAATCTTTAATATCCTTTAAAACACAGCATCGAGGAAAATCGTAGCATTGGCTTCTAGCACTTGCATGCAAGGAGAAAAACAGGCAAGAATATCTGCATGGAAAAGCTTGAAAAGATACCCTTTTAGTTGTAGATCAAGAATCACGAAACTTTAGCTGCGGTGTCCACTGGAGATGCAGAAGCAGCTTTCCTGATTTAGCACCGTCTAGTGGAAAGCTGTCTTGAAATTCTCCTTCTAATAGAACCCTGGTGAGTGTCATTATGCATCTTCCCATTTTATCCTGAAAGATTCATACAGTTCGTCGAAATTAAAGACTATTAACAATCTTGCAAGAATAATGCAGATTCCTTGCAAAACTTTGAAAAAAAAAGTGCGTGCCCGTACACAAAACAATGCCTAAATACCTACATAAACAAAAGCTCAGCAAGACAATTATATGACAATGAGCAATATAATGCACTTGGTGTGGAAACATTACCTTGCCAAAAGTGTCATGGTCCCAGACTTCTGCAATTAACATATCGTGTATTGCATCCTCCACAACAAATTCAAATGTTTGATTCCAAACTGGATTTAGGTTCTTAGTTAGGACCTGTGAAAGCATAAGTGGATGAGGTTATGGAACGTATAAGCATGGTCTTGCCTGCAAAATAGAACTTTAGAAGACTCTTCTTTGTTATAATCAATAGAGATCTAGCTAGCCAAAATTGCACTTTCGATGTGCCAGATTCTTTGAACAAGTGATAAAATGAGTGAATGATAAGAAACAAAGGAAAAAATAAAAAAGGAACGGTGATCATGTTAATCAGAAACCTCGAACTCACTCTAGTCTTGGCTTTTTTCTCAGATTTCTTCATTATAAGGACAACATAGGGGTCGGCCTTTCCATTCAAGTCAGTTGCCGGCAAGTTTTCTGCAGCTATAACAGTAACTGATAGTACTCCTCTCACGATGACATTTTTCTTTGGAGATGTTCTTCCAGAATTAGGATCACCTGTTCCATCAGTGCCACTCCTAATGGCCTTTTCTAAAGTGGTCATTTGAAAATCAGGGTTAAAAGGATTTTTGAAACTGCTCTCTGTGCCATACGGACAGTACAAAAGCTCCAAGTGCACCTGATGAAAAAAAGAAGATGGCACTCATTAACAACTGCAAGTTCATACATTGCTTTTGAACAAAGAAAAATCTGTAACAAAAGCAGGGAAAAAACTGACTGTGGGAAATATCATCATATTAGGTTTTCAACTCAATTGAAAAAACTCGTTTCTAATCCCCTTCTGAATTCGTAAGAAATTACACAATAGTTTAGTCGTAGTATGATCTCCTACGCACTCGATATCGATATATCATTCTAACATACTTGAAACCAATGACGAGGATGGGAGATTTCAATTGGCATACTAGATTCTTACCTGACCCCTGTTCTTGTTATCTCTCTGGATCTCTAAATCTTTGACTAGTTTCAACCATACATCCTTCACTTTACCAGGCTCAAGATCCTTTAGTGCCACTAGAGCACAACCAATGAGTTCAGCAGCCTGAACTCCTTCATCATCGAAGACTCTTACAGTCAAGTGTTGAGTTGATGCATCTTCAACTACGAACTCAAAGTGTTCATTCCATATGGGATTCAATTGGTTGCTCTGAAATTATCGTAAGAGTTATGGCTGATCTAAACAAAGAAAACCTAAGTGGTGAAATATGGGAAGCTGTCTTACAATTGTTTTGCTGGTTTTCATCCTGCTACGTAGTGGACGTATAAATAAGACAGCAAAAGGATCAGATTTTCCGACAATGTCTTTATTTGTCAAGTCCTTGCCCTGCACAAGCTTCACGTCTAAAGTACCAACGGGCTTCAACTCCAGGTCACTAAAACATGAAGTAAACATTAATAATTGCAGTGTCATCAGAAATCCAAAATGTTACTTCTTAGTGTGAATCAGCTGGATGCATTCAGGAATTGTAACTTTGAAGGGGCTCGATACATAGAGAGACGGTGTGTTCAATCGCAGAAGGAAGCATTTTATATCAGAAATACAAATTTAAAATTATCAGTGAACTTCTGGAATAAATAATGGATTAGTACACTGTGGCGATACAGAATAAGCACTATTGTGATCATGAGATAGGGATCGAAGTCAGGCTGGGTTGAGATGAGCCTAAGATGCTCTTATATCTCATTCTCAGTCAAGCCTCAAACCAACATATCTATTTCCGATCAACATGAATTTAGACTAAACCAAAACAAAAGTCCCATAATCAGACATGGATAGAACAATAAAGGATAAGGAGTTGGTCTAGCCTGTGCACGAAACTCTGGAAGCGAGTGAAACTCAAGCCTACCTATCTCAATATGGATTACAGGTCTGAAGATTTTGGCAAACTGTACCCCGATCATAACTAAATAACTGGCAGGCATTATGGGAATTGAAATTTTGCAAAAGGATCACAATAAAGATGATAATCTAGAATTCTAGATAGAATTAGCGCACCTATAATCCCCAGGTAATATTGATACAATTTTCCGAACTGGCCATGTTATAGAATCTTCAATAGCATCCTTTATGGTTTCCTGAACATAAAATACAGCAGTTTCGTTAGACCTATGATCATTCACAGCCATAGTCCTAGGAACCAAATAAATAATGAAAAGTACAGTTCTGGAAGAGTATTTCAAATTAATGTTTAATCACCTACAATACTTTGTACGAGATGAGAAATTCCGGGTCGAAAAATTTGTGATCTAATCAGGATTAATCACCCTCCATAAGGTGTGACATCAATTTTGATCAAGTAATGTGGTCTTAAAGCCACAAGACAATCCTTGAGAAATGCATGCAAGTACGTGAGAGATGAAGGAAAGAACCCGGAAATAAAATTTGTTCAAACCTCAATAGCATCAGAAAGGCCTGGGATTGCTGATATCTGACCACCAACAACTTTAAGCGTAAAATCCAGCTTTTTCTGCAGTCATAATAAAATTTATATATTGAATTCAAAGAATTCCATGTTCACGTTATCCAGAGCATATTTGGATATGGTTTTCTACATATTTATACATAAATGTTTGTTACTACATTATACTTCATCTACTTTCAGAATGAGATTTCATAAATAAGCATTTAAGTTTGTACACGTGCATGAAAAAAGTTCATGTATGTAATCCGCATTGCCTTCAGAATATTTCTTTTTCCCTTCCAGAATGTTGATTGTGACAATTTTAAGATGGTTAAAAAGTAACAAGATAAAACTCACCTTTTCTCTCAAGGAATAAGAAACAGCTCCAAAACCAGGAAAGTCTTCGGCTAGTGGCTTGAAGATTAACCTGAAAACCCCAGTGAATCCAATATTTTTCACCTAGATGAAGTTAAACAGGAAAAGATATATAAATAATAATGAAGATCTTCCACTAAATGTGCACTAACTTAGACAGATTTTGTATATATCGTGTGAGTTAATTAGACAACAAACATGACATAAAGGGTGAAACAGATGAGCTTTCTTGGCAGATACCAGCTCTCAAACTAGGAATAAATTCCCCAGAATTACAAAAGAATGTTTAACATAGTAAAATCACTATATCTCAGCAGAAACAACGTGACAAAGGGGCTTGATTGCTGTATCAAAGCCGAAAAAGAAAGAAAGAAAAGAAAAGGGAGCTGAAATTAGTATCAGTCTTCTTTATCAAAAGAAAGAATCTGTCTGCAGTCTGCACTTAGAAAGTTTTATTCTATTTATATCTTAAGATACTAGAAATCAATGCTTTAGTTAACTTCAATTAAGGAAAAGCATGATTCTTAAATCAATGTCGGTGAAACTTTACCACACATATATTGTAAAATAATGACTTAACCCAATAGTTTAAGCTTTTAGACAAGGTCTCAAGATATGATTTTATATTATTCTCTAACACCTCTCCCAAGTGAAAGCTTTTTGGACTTGAAACTTGTATATGTTCACATTATCTTATGCTTAATTTCTATCAAATAGAATGAAAATGGTGAGATTCGAACTCGTGACTGCTTAGTTAACAAGATTCTGATACCAATATCAAAGACATGTACATTACGAGGTACATTACGAGGTCGGTAGAATACTCTACGAAAACCAAGCACCAAGTCGAAGATTACCTGGATGGGTAGTGCCACACCAACTCTTGTATTGATATCAAGTACAATATTTGGATTGCCATCCCACTGCATCTCCAATTCCATGGTGATACCCTTGTCTCCACTTTCCTCTTCAATAATGCAAACTCCTATAAGACATCCACAACTCGCACATATCATCACTCTGTTCCTTTGCATGCCCAGGAACTCAATTACTCAAATGACTAACAAAAGGGGGAAAGAAGGATTCTTTCTCGATTTCTAACCATAAATTCTCTGTCATTATTGATCCCATGATTGCCAACATTTTGGAAAAAGAAAAATCACCAAGGACTTGAACCGATTTTGTAATCAATCAAACTAACCTGTAAATTGTGGAGCCACAGTACCAAGGGTCAACTTGGAAAACTTCATAGATGAAAATATAGCTGGCGTATATTGTTCAAGAATTGGTTCAACATTGCTTCTTATCAGGTCTGATGCTGCCTATGCCATTATATAACCAGAAACCACAGAAACTCGCAGCTCAATATTACTTATTACCCAAAGTGTAGCAAGAAATCCACCATGAAAAAGGGAAATTAATCAAACTTATTACCTCGTCAACATAAGGCCAAATCTTGTCAAGTTGAGCATTAAGCCAAGTTAACTGCAATTCATGAACAAACCAATATCAGAATCATGATAAAAAATCTCTAAATCAATCCCATTAAAAAAAAAAAAAACATGCGGATCCTAGTGATGAAACTCATAAATCCAATGGTTGGATTACTGTTCATATCATGTACAGTAACTTAACTTCTGCCTCTGTGAAAAGACAACCCAGGGTGGATAAAACTCATCAGGAAGAATTTTTCTTGAATCCTGGACTGTCATTCTTGCAAATGCTGCCACTGTCTTAGCCTAAAAAAACACAAACATTAACGCAAACATGAAAAACATAAAAAAAAACCAATCCACCATGAATCATTAACGAAACCAAGGAATCAGATGGGATTTACCAATTGAGAACGACGCATGGATCTGATATTCTCGTACTTAGCAAATGCTACGATGAGACCAATCCCAACAGAGATTCCTATAATCATACCAATAAAGAAAGACATTGTTTCAGTGTTTCTGTCTCTTGTATCAGTTTCAGGTTTCTTTTTTCTTTCTTTTTTAGCTTCAGCGTGGATTTTCAAGCCATGTTGTTGGTGTTTGATCAAAGAATGTTGGTTTTTTGCGATGGGAACGTAGGGGACGTGTGAAGATGAAGAAAAACTAGATAGTTGTGTTGTCTTAGTTAATTTGGCATTGATTGATTAGTAATCTTTTGGTTTAAGTTTCCCTTCTGTAAAGAATAAAGTAATTTGTTCCTCTTCTTTATGTTTCTTCTTTATATTTATATATAGAGAGAGGATTTTGCAAAATTGGTCTAATTAAAATAAAAAAAGAAAAATATAAACATATTTAATTGAAAAAATAAAGATGAAAAAATAAAAATAAATATATTATGATATAGTTTTAGAATAATTTTTTATTATTTTAAAATAAAAATAAAAACATAAAGAAAACCCCTCTCTCTCTCTCTTTTCCCAAGTTTTTGTCGTTTCTAATTCAAAACAATAATTAAACAATAAAGTATCTAATTATAAAAAAAACTCAGGTGGTATATTTTAATAGAAAATGAGTTCATGTGGGAACTGATTCTTTTGGTCAGCATCTAATTCTTAACTTTTCAGCCAACTATAATACCTGTCTTCCAGCCACGTATGCACAGTGAGCGAGACACTGGTAGTCATCTGCACGCCACGTACGTGGCCGTATCAGATCTCGTCTTCCTTTTAGAAAAAAAAGCGTGCATGGACACCCACGACAACATGGAGAACATTGTGGTAGTCCATGACACTTGGGGGTTGTTCTGTCACTCGATTAAGGAATGAGCCTGGGGGATGACGACAATTCTTCTGTTTTCGAGGAGTTATTTGGCATTTTAATTCCGCATTGTTTTTTTTTTTTAAAAATAATTTTTTCAATTAATTTTTTAAAATATTTTTAAATCGCTTTGATATATTAATATTAAAATTAATTTTTAAAAAATATTATTTTAATATATTTTTAAACAAAAAAAATATTTTAAAATATAAAGTTTCTTAATATGTTTTAAGTGTATATTTCATTTAAAAAAAAATATTAAATTGATTATTTTTTAGGTCTTTTTACATACTAATATTAAAAATAAAAAAATTAATATAATATATTTTTAAATAAAAAATAATTTAAAAATATTGTACCCCACATGCAATACCAAATATGCCATACAACCCTCCTTTCCAAAATCAAAACAGCGAAAATATTCTTTTGCTATTTCTGAACTTTGTTGATAATGGGTATAATTTCCACACAAGATGAATGATTTTTTTACATTGGATGTAAAATATTGTTTGTTCATGTCATACCCTATCAATTAATTGATTAATTAGATAATAATAACTATTAATTTTAATTAAGTCATTTTTATAAACACAAAATGTTATTAACAAGTTATTGATTGGATAATTTTAAATAATTGACATAAACACAAACAAATGATAAATAAAACCCTCAAATCATAGATTGATCTCGCAAACAAATCCTTCAAACCTAAAAAATAAAATAAAAATAAAGAGAGAATTTTAGCTGTTTTAAGATCCTCATTAGAAGTATGGTTGCAATTATTTTTCAAAGTGATTTTCATTCGGAAATATATTAAAATAATATATTTTTATTTTTTAAAAATTATTTTTGACATCAACGTATCAAAATGATCTAAAAACACTAAAAAATATTAATTTAAAATAAAAAATAAAAATAATTAAAAAAAAAACACTTTTAAAATAGAAAAATAAATATAACCTTAATCTTACAAAAATGATATGTACAAGCCCACCATTCCAGTATCTTAGCTACCTTAATCTTTTTTCTTCCTTCCTTCTCTAACAATCAAATGGAATCAGGGATCATGCATTTTGTGTGCATCAAGCTAAAATTATCTCCCGAATTAGGTTAAATTAATGGATTCCACCAACTCAGACTCCGAACTTACGAGGAAAGATTTTCATGACTGATTCATTATTTGAGTCTTCAATTGATAATTTCAAACGAGTCAATTAATAAGAACAAACGACTCGAGATTATGAATGTGGTTGAATTAATAAACTAAATATATTAAATATTTGAAAATAATATAAATTATATTTTAGAATTTCATTTAATTAATATTTTAAATTTTTTGGTTGAGATGATTTTTTGACATGATATTATAGTTTTGATTACCAAACAGTTACGAGTTTAAATCTTACTATTTTTATTTATTTAATAAAAATTAAGTAAAAAATAATATGAATTCAAACTTAAAAATTCTTTCGAATATGTTAGAGAATAACATTTTGTAATCAAGTACAGGACATATTGCATGGCTTGCTTTTGCTCAGCATCTTTCCATCTGGGAATCTGCTGGATTAGATTAATAACCATCTTCAAGAATCAAGGCATTTGGTGAATTTTGATAGGTTAATTGACTCTAAGATAAAGAGAAAAGATAGGTTGATTAGCTTAGCTAGATGAGATCAGTCATAATAAATATATATTCATGCTAAGTACGAATAAAAGTTGAAAATAGATCAATCAAGCACTCTAGACAGTACACGTTGTGCACAATTTGTTCTTTGTTCTCTACTTTCTGGCATGCAAATCCATGCATTAGAGACATTCCTTTTACATGTCTTGTCCCTTCTACACATTGTTTTAAAATCCGGCCCGGTCTGGTGGGTCGATCCAGGACCCGGCCAACCCGGGGTTGAAACCGAGTTAGATTGAAAAAAAAAACATGAAAAAAAAACCCAGTATGACCCGGCTAACCTGGCTAGTTGACCTAGTGACCCGGTAAGACCCGATCAAAAACTCGGTTGCAACCTGTTGACTTTTGTTTTTTTTGTTTTACTAAAACGTCATCGTTTTAATTTTTTTTTAAAAAAATTAATCCGGGTGACCCAGTTAAAATTCGGAACCCGGGCCTTAGATCAGGCCGACCATCGATCGGGTCTAAAAAGTATGCATGTTCATTTCTTGCTAGGTTAATAATTAATTTGATGCCTAAAAATATAGCCCAACTAAAGCGCGATCAAGAGTACAGATACCATCTTATTTCCATCATGTATGTTTGCTCTGATGAGAAAAATGGAGTTATTTTATTATTATTTATTAAAGATAGAATAATCTTTTATTTTTTTTTGTTTTAGCTTATATATATAGTTTCTTTATATTTAAGTTAAATTATTTTTTTAAAGTAATTTGTTACATTATATTATACAATATCAATGAAACCTTATCTCTTCTCTTTATTTATTTTTTATTATTTAACACGATCCACCATTAATATTTTTATTTAAATAATAATCATTTTATTAATATGAACATCATCATTATCCAATAACAACAACCAACATTACGACTAATATTATTATGATTATGAATATTATTATCATAATTATCACCATTATTACTATCTTTATAACAAATATTATAACTTTTATTGTATTACTACTATAATTTAAAAACTATAAATGAAAAATAATTTATTTTACAGGAAAATATTTTTATTTATACATCCAAATAATAAAAAATAACTCATTTCTCTTAAAAATATTTTTTTCCCAAGACAAACATACCCTTCATAACACAACACAATTGTTGGAACATGGATCTTTAAATGGTAAAATTGCAAGAGAATATACTTCGAGGAGTGATGTAAAATACCCATCATATCAAGAGGACGAACTTTGTGGTACCTAATTCATAAAGCTTAAAATCGAACAAGTTCCAAACCGACACGACCTTTTTCCAGAGACCTCGCCAACTTCCTCAAACAACGCCACCTCATAGCCTCACGCCCGGGTCTCTCTCTCTCTCAAATCTGAAAAAAGCTTTTATCAAAATTAAGAAATTCTCTTTACTCCATTAATTAT
>Ga0307507_10013260_pt1 | contig 10033 bp, 8 predicted proteins | sample 7_EM_MG_FD_207223 | JGI IMG/M metagenome (GOLD analysis project Ga0307507, IMG submission 207223) | Populus trichocarpa ectomycorrhiza microbial communities from riparian zone in the Pacific Northwest, United States - 7_EM | ecosystem: Host-associated > Plants > Roots > Unclassified | place... | reverse complement strand
ATGGGCGTGGTCGACGAGGACCTTGTCGAATTGAGCGACCGCCTCTTTGGCCCAGGCAGCATCGCTCCGCACCTTCAAGCAAAACATGGGTGCCGGCGGATTAGCACGTCGGCGGGCGCCCGTCTTCTTAGGGCGTTTTTCTGGCGGATCAGGGCGTTTTCCGGCGCGCGCCCCAGAAGCCACCGAGGCCGGCCATGACCATGGTGAGAAGTGCGGGAAGAAAGGCCGTGGGCGAGCCACCCGATGTGAGCGCCAGCACACCGGTGAGCGCACCGACGGCCGCACCGGCGGCGGCCGATTCTCGCCACCCGGCCTTGTCGCTCCAGCGGCCGACGACGTAGCCGCCCGCGAGGGAACCGGCGGCGAGAGCCAGGGCCGAAAGGCCCACGAGAACGACGCTGAGGCGCGCGCGATCGCCCGACGAGAGCGCGGCGATGGCGAGGGTCGCCTGGTCTTCGCTCTCGACGGGGCCGAGAAAGGCGCGGATGGCGCGCCCCTTGAGGAATTCGGCGAGGTAGGCGAGGGGCAACCAGGCGGCGAGGATGATGACGACGCCAAAGCCCGCCCAGTGCCAGGCGGGGCGCTCCTCGGGCGGAGGCTCCTGTGGAGCCGTGTTCAGGACGGGGAGGCGACGCTTCTCGGCCACGCTTTTAGACATAGCGCACCCGAAGTAGACTTCGCCGTGTGCATCGCGCGATCGTTCTCATTCTTCTCCTCGTCGTAGGTTGCCATAAATCGGGCGAGCAGAAGCTCGAAGGGCGGTGGCACGGCACCAAGGTCGAGGGCGTTGCGCCACAGCAAGAGGCGGCGGCCACGGCGTTTGCGGTGGGCACGGAGATGGAGTTTCACGAGGGCAAGGTCTCCGTGAAGACGCCGAACGACACGTCGAGCAGTGCCTTCAAGGTGCTGCGCGAAGACAAGACCACCGTGGTGGTGGTCACGGAGCTCGATGGCAGCAAGGAGCCGCAGACCTTCGTCTTCGTGAACGACGACACCGTGGAGTGGGCCGTGCTCGAGGGAAAGCGCATGATCTTGCGGCGAGAGCGCTAGGCGCCGAGCACCTAGCGGCGCACGGGCTCGCGGGGGACGCGGAGGGTGAGCGGCGCCTCGCCGCGGCGCAGCTTGACGATGACGTCGAGGTTGGCCGGGCCCTGCATTTTGGAGCGGGCCTCGGGCATCGTGTGCACGGGGGCGCCGTCGACCTCGAGGAGCATGTCGCCCGGGGCAAGGCCGGCGCGCTCCGCGGCGCTCCCCTCGGCGACGGCCGCGAGGACGATCGCACCGTCGTCGTCGGTTCCCAAGGTCACGGCGACGCCGGCCGTGTCGGGGTTGGATACGGACGTGTCCCTCTTTTCGCTGTCGCGCGGGAACGCGAGGACGATGCCCGTGGTGGTGCGTCCGGCCACGATGCGAACGCCTTCGAGACGCACGCGTCCGACGTCGGGCGCAAAGGCCTCCAGGGTGACCGCACCTTCTTCCAATTCGCCGAGACGGAAGCGGCCCTGGGCATCGCTCACCGCCATCCCGCGCGGCGTGGTGCCGACGGCGAGGTAGGTGGGCACTTGGTCGCGGGCGATGCGTGCACCTTGCACGGGACGATTTTGCGCATCGACCACCGTGCCGTTGACGGAGCCTTCGGCCTTGAGCTCGACGCGGGCGAGCGCCGTGGGGCGATTGCCTCCGGATTTCGCAATGGAGACGGCGCGCTCGGTGGGCGCGTAGCCGGCGGCACGCACCACGAGGCGCGCGGCACCGGGGGAGAGCTCGCCCAAGGTGAAGAGGCCGTCGTTGTCGGTGCGCGTGCGGCGGGCGCCCATCTCGGTGTAGAGCACGATCTCCGCGTCTGGCAGGCGATCGCCGCGGCTGCTGCGCACCTCGCCGGTCGCGCCCTCGGCGCGGCCGAGGCTCACGATCACCGGCTCGACGGCATCGGCGTCGATGGAAACGATGGTGGGCGCGCGCTCGGGCGCGCGAGCCTCGAGGCGGATGGCCACGCCGCGCGCGCCGGGGATGCTCGCCTCGCCGCGCGCATCGGTGTAGGCCGTACTTCGCAGCGGCGCGTCCGGATCGACCGAGCTCGCGGAGAGCTGCACGGCGTCGAGCGCGTAGCCGCGATCGTCGTTCACGCGGACGCGAAGCGCCGGCCGTGGATCGGGCATGGTGACGGTGATTTCGCGCTTCTGGCCATCGGGAATGGTCAGCGGCAGGCTGACGCTGGGCGAGCCCGGGTTGTCGTCGCGCGTGACGGTCAGCCCGATGGCCTCGGGCAGCGAAGCGAAGGCGAAGCTTCCATCGGCCATGGTGCGGGTCACGCGTTCGAGCCCGCCGCGAACGGCGCTCACCGTGACGCGGGCGCCGTCGATCGCGTGGCCGCGCGCATCGACGACATGGCCTTCGAGCGAGCCGCCGGCATGCATCACGACGTCGATGTGCGCCTCACCGCCCGAGGGAAGGGTGACGACGTCGCTGGTCACCTCGACGTACTGCGGATGGCGCACCAGCGCGCGGATGCGCCCCGGGGTTGCAGGCGTGGCGCGGTAGGTACCGTCGGCGCGGGTGACCCAGGGCTCGGGCGGCTTGGCCGAGGGATCGCTCCCCGCAAGGGAGGCGACGCCGGGGACGGGATCGGTCGCGCGCGGGATGGGCGGCACCGGCCCCGGCATGACCCCGAGTTCGCCGGCGGGAACGAGCGGGCGCGGTCCGGCGAGCGTGGCGCTGAAGTGCGCATCGCGAAAGCTGGTACGGCGCGGATCGTCGTCGATGGGGGCGCCCTGGAAGTCGGTACCGAAGAGGACGATGGTGGCGCCGTCGACCGGAAAGCCGCGCGTGTCCACGACGCGGCCAAGGACCGTGCCCGCGCGCGGGAGCGCCACCACGACGGGGCCGCTCGGGGCCTCGGGCACGGGGATGCCGCCGCGCGCGACGTAGCCCTCGGCGCGCGCAGAAAGCGCAGCCGATCCGCGCGAAATGGGGCCGAGGCGCGCCTGCCCATCGCGATCGGTCACGCCCTCGATGGGAAACGGCGAGAGGCCGCCCTCGACCAAGGTGACGCGGGCGCCGGCGATGGGGATGGCGTCGCTGGCCCCTTCTTGGTCGCCCTCGATGACGCGGGTGGCGACGTGCATGCCCGGCTCGAGGTTCAACTCGACCTCGCGCTCGTCGCCGCCGTTCACTGTGACGTCGAACTCGATGGCGCTCACCCGGTCGCCGCGGTTGGCGCGCAAGGCATAGGTGCCCGCGGCGAGCGAGGCGATGCGCAGCTGCCCGGTGGCGTCGGTATCCGCCGCGCGCGGTGGCCAGAGCGTGGCGCCGCTGATCTGCACGCGCGCCCCGGGCACGGGCTGGCCGCCGTCGCGCACGCGCGCGATGATGACGCCGAGGCGGCGCAAGACGAAGTGCGCCGTGCTGCCCTCGAGCAAGCCGCGCTGGGTCACTTCTTCCAAGCCGGGCAGGCGCGCCGTCGCCACATACGGTCCGCGCGTCAGGCGGCCGACGCGCGCACGGCCGTCCAGATCGGTGCGGGCGCCGACGGGCAGTGGATCGCGGCCGGTGACTTCGATTTCGACGCCGGCGAGGCCGCCGCCGCGCTCGTCCTTCACGTCGAGGTCCAGGAAATGCTCCGCCTCCAGCGAAAGCACCACGCTGCGCGTTCCCTGCGTGAGCGCCACACTGGTCGCCCCGCGCGCACGTCCCGGTGCATCGGCGAGTACCCAGTGCTCGGCGCGCGGGAGGTGCTCGATGTGCACGAAGCCCTCGCCGTCGGTGGTCCCCTCCCCCGCCGCGTGCACGCGCCCATCGATGACCGCAAGGGCCCGCACGCGCGCGAACGGCAGGCGCTCGCCCTCACTGGTGCGCACGTCCACATCGAGCGCCGCGTCGCGATCTCGGATGGTCTCCGGCACCGGCGGCGCCACGCGTTCGTAGACGATGGGCCGTATGGCGCTGCCGGGGATCGCCGCCATGAAGAGCAGGCAGACCGCGATGTACACACCGTCGCGCACCGCGTCCGCGCGCGTGCGAAGCATGGCGATCAGCGCGAGGATGCGGTCGAGCGGTCCGGAAAGCGGCACCTCTCTGGAATTAGCACGCCAGCGGCAGGCGAATCTCGACGGTCGTGCCTGCTCCTCGGCGGCTCGTCAGCGACGCGTCGCCGCCGTGCGCGAGCGCGACGCGGCGCACGAAGGGGAGCCCCAGTCCGCTTCCGGTGGCCTTCGTCGTGTAAAAGTCGTCGAAGGCTCGCTCGGCCTGGCGTGCATCCATGCCCGCGCCGGTGTCGGCCACGGCGAGGATGAGCGAGGCATCGGCGCCATCGGGCGCGTCGACGCGGGTCCGAACGACGACGGAGCCGCCCTGGTCCATGGCCTCGACGGCGTTGCGCACGAGGTTCTCCAGCGCGCCGGCGAGCAGATCCGGATCGAGCTCGCAGTCGGGCAGCGCGGGGTCGAGGTCGAGCGAGAGGCTCAGCTCACGCGCCGTGGCGTGCGCCTGCAGGGCCGTGACGCGCTTCACGAGATCGTTCAGCTGCACGCGCGAGCGAACGGGTTCGACCCGACCGAGCCGCTCGTACTTGTCGACGATGGATCGGATGCGTTCCGCCTGCTCGAGGATGAGCGCATGGAAATCGCCCCCCGACCCGCGCGGCCCGTCGAGCTCGAGCAACTGCACCGCGCCCACGAGCGCGGCCAGCGGGTTCTTCAAGTCATGGGCCATCTGCGCCGAAAAGCGCCCCATCACGGCGAGCCGCTCGACCCGTTCGCGGTAGGTCGAAAACGAGCTGGTGGCCTCGCGCACGAAGGCGGAGAGCAGCAGGGTGACGACGGTGATGCCGAAGGTCATCGCGGGCAGGCTCCCGCGCAGGCCTTGAAACAGCGTGAGGTAGAGGAGTACCGCGCACACGGACACGGACACGGCGTAGAGCGAGGTGCTCGCACCGAGGTTGCGCTCGAAGAGGCGAAACCGCAGCGCCACCACGGCCACCAGCGCCGTGGCCATCAAGGTGCCGATGGGCGCGAGCGACGGCAGCGACGCGCCGGCATCGTGCCAGAGGTCCGTGGACGCGAACGCACCGCCCACGAGCAGGGCGGCGATCATCAAGCGGGTGCGCGCTTTTTCGTCCGCGTCGCCGCTGGAGCGAAGGTGCCGCACGAGGAGCCACACTTCGTATACGAACGTGGGCAGCCAGCCCGCGAGAAAAACCGCCGCCCACCCGCGCGATTCGCTCCAGGCGCTGGCCACCGACGAAAGCGCCAAGAGCCCGTAGCCCGCGTAGAACGCGCGCACGAGAAGGCGGCGCGCCCGCAGCCGGCCCACGAAGGCGAGGACCACGTGCAGGACCACCGGCGGTGCGAGGGCGGTGAACACGATGTCGAGAACGCGCCACGCGGCGCTCGGCATGAGGTGATTGCAGAATACAGCGAAGTTCCACCCGAACAGATCGAACGCGAGCAGGGCCAGGGGAAAGGCGAGCGGTCCTTTGCGGCCGCGGATCCCGCCACGCGAGACGCAGAGGAAGGCCAAGGCCAGATGGCCTACTGCCGCGGCGATGAAGGAGGCGTCGCGAAAATCGATGGTGGGCAGCATGGGTTGGCGGCACGGGCTGCAATGGCCAGGCCATTGCTACGGGTCACGGATCTTCGGGCACGGGCATGGATATGCGCACGTTTACGGGGTTGGCATTCGTGCAGAGGATTGCACACTCGGCCCTTCGGCCGATGCTCATGGCATGAGGGACCAGTCCGTGCTCGTCGTGGAAGACGATGCCGCCGTGGGGAAGGTGCTCGCGGCCTTGCTCGTGCGCGAAGGCTTCCAGGTGCACCGCGTCCCGTCCGGCGAGGAGGCCCTCGCGGTACTCGAGACGCGCGCGTTCGACGTGGTCATCTCCGATGTGCGCATGCCCGGCATGAGCGGGATGGACCTGCTCGCGAAGCTCGGCGTCGCCTTCCCCGAGCTGCCCGTCATCCTGCTCACGGCGCACGGCTCGGTGCCGTTGGCCGTGGAGGCCATGAAGGCGGGCGCGCGCGATTTTTTGCTCAAGCCGTTCCAGCGCGACGAAATCCTGTTCGTCGTGGAGAAGGCGCTCGCGCAGGCCAAACCGGAGGCGGGGCGCGCGCCCCAGCTGGCGGCGGAAGGCACCGCGATGGTGGGCGGCTCGCCGGCGATGCACGCGGTGCTTGGGACGATCCGCAAGGTGGCATCGGGCACGGCCACGGTGCTCATCCGGGGCGAGACGGGCACCGGCAAGGAGCTGGTGGCGCGCGCCCTTCACGAGAACGGCGCGCGCAAGGAGCACCCGTTCGTGCGGGTGCACTGCGCGGCCCTGCCCGATGCCCTGCTCGAGAGCGAACTTTTCGGCTACGAGAAAGGCGCCTTCACCGGGGCGCAGGCGCGCAAGCCGGGGCGCGTGGAGCTAGCCCACCGCGGCACGCTTTTCCTCGATGAAATTGGCGACATCACGCCGCAGGTGCAGGTGAAGCTTCTGCGCGTGCTGCAGGAGCGCGAGTTCGAGCGGGTGGGCGGGACGCAGACCATCAAGGTCGACGTGCGCTTCGTCGCGGCGACGCATCGGGATCTCGAGGTGATGGTCGCCAAGGGCGAGTTTCGCGAGGACTTGTTCTACCGCCTCAACGTGGTCCCCATCCACGTGCCTCCGCTGCGCGCACGCACCGAGGACCTCGAGGCGCTGGCCCGACACTTCGTGAAAACCTTGGGCAAGGCCAACGGCAAGGGCGGCATGGGGCTCGATGGCGCGGCGATCGAGGCGCTGCGCGCGTACCCTTGGCCAGGCAACGTGCGGCAGCTGCAGAACCTGATGGAACGGCTCGTGGTGCTCACCGAAGGGATGACCATCCACAAGGCCGACGTGGAACGCGAGCTGCCGGCCGCGGGAGGCTCCTCGCCGTTGGCACTCGGGCCCCAACCCGACGGAGCGTCCTTGGACGCGCACCGTCTGGCCGCCGAGAAAGAAGCGCTCATCCGCGCGCTCGCGCACGCGAAGAACAACCGCACCTTGGCGGCGCGCCTGCTCAACGTGAGCCGACGCACGCTTTACAACAAGCTGAACGAACACGGCCTCGCGTGAGGCTCACCCCGGCGTGACGTCGAATCCAACGGCGAAACGCAGGCCGAACTCGTCCCAGCCTCCAACCCGCTTGCCGTCGACGCTCTGGTCCCCGAGATCGTGCTGGGCGTAGAACCAGAGCCCGAGCGTCGTCCGAAAGCGGCTGTCCGGGCTTCCCACGAAGACGTTCGCGCCAGCCCTGGCGCCGACGTACGGAAGGTCGTGCGAGCCACGTCGGCCGTACCAGCTGCTCCCAACCTCTCCGAGCACGTCGAAACCGATATGCGAGGCGCCATGGAGGCCCAAGCCTGCGGCGATGCCGCCGCCATACCGGGCATCGAGCACGACTTGGCTGTAGTGCGCAGCCGCACCCACTTGAAACATGCCCAAGCGAACGAGCGCGATGGCACCGCCGTGCCCCGTCTCCTGGGAGGCGACCGACGAGAGACCGAAGCCAAGGTCGAAGTGCAGTTGGGTGGGCCGGTCGGCGGCTTTGGGGACCTGGGGGGCTTCGTCGGCCTGCGCGCGGCCACCCATCAAGAGAAACGACGACGCGACAAGTGCAGCAAGAAAGCTCTTCATGGCGCCGCGCATGAGCAGGGCACGTGCCAGTGCGTTTTTTTCGAAGCGCGAACGTCGAGTGTGCAAGGTGCTGCACGCGGGTGTGCAGCGGATGCTCACGCCGCGCGACCCCCGCCGACGCGAAGACATGGCAAGATCGTGACACGAGCGACGGCAGAGCCGCGCTAATTCCCCGTGCCTCGCATGAAGATCCGTGATGCGGCCCTGGGGATTTACACGCACCTGGAGTTCGTGACGTGCGTCACGGCGTTTTTGCCGGTCATGGCGGCTTCGCATCTGCGGCACCGCGGCGATGTGACGCAGCGCGTTCCGGGACGGTGGATGCGGCGGCTGGGACGCACGGCGGGATCTCTCACGCCGTTGTGGAAGTTCACCATCGAGGGAGACGCCCCACCGGACATCGATCGGAAGGCGTACGTGGTGGTGGCGAACCATCCGTCGGAGGCAGATCCCTTCCTGCTGTCTTGGCTGCCGTGGGACATGCGATGGGTCGCCAAAGAGGAGCTCTTCAAGCCGCCGCTCATCGGCTGGGCGATGACCTTCGGCGGCGACATCGCGCTCCGTCGGGGCGATGGCACGAGTGTCCGATCCATGATGGATGAATGCGAGCGCGCCATCGAGGGCGGCATCTCCATCATGATTTTCCCCGAGGGCACGCGCACGCGCAACAACGACGACGCGATGCGCTTTCGCGATGGCGCCTTCGACCTGGCCATCCGCACCAAGACGCCGCTCTTGCCCATTGCCGTCGCCGGCACGAAGGACCTGCGGCCGAAGGGCGCGCCCTGGATTGCCCGCGGGCATGCGTGCGCGAAGATCCTCTCGCCCATCCCGACGGAGCACCTGACGGACGCGGACGTCGGCGCGCTGCGGGATCGATCGCGCGACGCCATCACCACTGTGCTTCCGGATCTGCGATCGCGCTACGGCCGTTAGCTGCTAGACGAGCCTAGTGAAGCGTGTGCCAGCGGCCTTCGTACTCGATGCGAGGGAGGCCGGGCGGGTGCGGCGCGAGCTTCTCCGAGGCGGGTGGTCCCTCGGCGGCAACGGCGGCCGCTGCGGCCGCGGCTTTGGCCGCGTCGAGGGCAGCCTCTTCGCGTTCCCACCGCTCGAGGACGGCCTTGTTGCGCTTGCGTTTGCGCATGTAACCGACGACCAGCGCCGCGAAGACGAGCACCCATAGGAGCGAGCCGCTCGTCAGCACCGGCAAGAACGTGTAGCGCTTGGCGATCTCCTCGCGCCACTGGTACTCGAGCTTGCGCAGATCGGTGCCGTAGGCATCGGCCAGCGCGCGATCGAACGGCGAGCCGTTGCGCACGCGCTCGATGAGCGACGCGAAGCGCACGCGATCGGCATCGCGCAGGAGAAAGCGCACGAAGTCCGCCGACTCGGCGTACGCGACGCTCACCTCGTAGCGATCTTGCGGAAACGCCGCATCGAGATCGGCCAGCGGAATGGTCTGCCGCGAGAGGGTGGCCTCCCAGAGCGTGCGCAGACGAACGAACCGGCTCTCACCCGAGACGTGGATGGCGAGACCCTCGTTGAACCAGCGCGGCACGTGCCGGCCGGCGACGGCGTCGTACAGGGCGACGTGCACCAGCTCGTGGAAGAAGACCTCGCGGAGATCGGGCGCGTCGGCGCTGGCCTCCGGTGCGGAGAGCGAGAGGAGCACGAGGTGCAGCGGCGCGTAGGCGACGCCGGTGGCGTAGGCCGGGGGCGGAAGGCCATCCGGCGCGAGGGCGGCCATCTCGTCGGGCGTGCGCGCGATGCGCACTTCCACCTGATCGAGCACCGGGGTGCCGAACCACTCGCGCAGTTGCGCCTTCATCTCCTCCGCCTCGCGCAGAATGGGCTCGAGGCGCTCGCGGGCGTTGGGCACGTAACGAAGGTGGAGCCAGCCGAGATCCTTGTCCGAGTACACCGCCGGGACGGGCGGAATCTTGACGACGTTGGGTTGAAGAACGAGAGGAGCGTCCCGAGGGGCGCTGACCACGGGCTCTCCCGCGAACGCGCGTTGCGCAGGTGCGAGGGAGAGAAGAACGATGGCAAGGGTCAACGCGAAACGGCGCACGTGGAAAAATACACGCGCAAGGCACGGCAGACGTCTCATCGAGGTACCTGCATCTGAAGATGGATCGTGTCGCTGCTCCCGTCTCGTGTCGCGAAGAAGATTCCCACTCCGCCTAAGGCGGCGACCCCAATCGCGCCCCAGAACCAGGGCGAGGCGTAGAACGGGCGACTGCCCTTCTCAGGTGCATGGTTCCCAGGCTCACCCGCGGACACCGCAGGATTTGCCGCACCAAGCGGCGCCGCCAGGCGACCGCGTTCTTGACCCACGGCGTGCGGTGCCGGTGCCGGTTGCACACCGTAGGCGCGATCGAGCGACCCCACCGT
>Ga0307507_10013257_pt1 | contig 10034 bp, 8 predicted proteins | sample 7_EM_MG_FD_207223 | JGI IMG/M metagenome (GOLD analysis project Ga0307507, IMG submission 207223) | Populus trichocarpa ectomycorrhiza microbial communities from riparian zone in the Pacific Northwest, United States - 7_EM | ecosystem: Host-associated > Plants > Roots > Unclassified | place... | reverse complement strand
GGTCTTTATGAAGATCAGCATGCTGTGGCAATCTCATTAGGAACATCATTCTGTGCATGTAAATACTAAAGAGTGAATCAAGCATACATACATGGCTGAGAAAGAGATGAAAGAGTTCAATGGAAGCGAATGGATCATGTAAAGAATGACACTCATGGCTGTTTGAATCCAGCCCATGATCTCCTCGGTTTCAGGCTCCCAGGACAAGGTCAACCCCAGGCCTGCAAGCCATGCCCATCGCCAGCAAAGTAAGAGGGCAGGAAGAGGTCAGGCAGCATCAATGAGGACGAGGGGGAATCCCAGCAAGCACAAGGCACAGCTGTTTGGCTGCCAGGCAGGGACACAAACAAAGGATACATGTCAGCACCAAATCCTTGTAAATTCTCATGTGATAGTGATTCAGATGAGGACTAGACTAGGACTAGACTACAACACAGCATGTACTTGACTATTACTTGACTTCAGTCAGGCCATAAAATCTTAGCAAACATGTCCCTGAGCCTGCCAGAGGGCCACATGACTTTGACCTTACCAACATGACTTCACACGACCATATTGCGAGCAGTGGATGACTTGACCTGACTTTTGTTTTTACTGAGTGTCATGCCTGGAGTCTGGGATGGGGTAAGGTTGGCGGGAACTCCACGGTAATAGGATTTGCATTTGCATCTGCCACTGCTGGTCTAGACTGTCACAGCTTCTTCCGCATCTTCGGTCACGTCTTTGACACATCCTGTTGTCGATGTCAAAGTTCCTACCATGGAGTTCCCGCCAACGCTATTTTTTGTCATGTCTTTATTGGCACATCTGCTTCCCACCTATGTTCAGCGATTCCGAGGCTGTTGTGCTCTCTGGCCAGTGCTACGGCCACCAGGCCTATTCCACTGGTAAGGGGTAGCACCGTGCTTCCACTAGCATTAGGGACGTTCAAAGCTGGGCACAGCTCGCAGACGTAGCTTGTAGCATGCTTAGCCATCAGCTTATATAACGTAGATTTGAGTGTCCACTTTTATCACCAATTGCGTAAACATCAAAGTTTCGTCACCATTGTTTGCCACTCACCGTTTCCAACGATGAGCTCAACTAAATCTTTTATTTGTGGCTCTAAATTGGTGCACTCTTCAATAACTCGTAGCTAGAACTCAAATGTAATGCTTCCTCAATTTTATTTATCAGTAAAAGCTTTATAATGGAGATAAAGATGCCCTGCCAGGTTGGGGCCGACAATGCCAAATGACGCCAAAAGTGTTTTGGCAACATGTCGTATGACGTGGCAGAAGACCAGACAATTCCGGAGTATGTGCCCTTGACGTGCCCTAAGCAGACACTCAAATCTATATTATATAAGCTGATGGCTAAGCATGCTACAAGCTACGTCTGCGAGCTGTGCCCAGCTTTGAACATCCCTATTGCTTCACCAGCGACTCACCATGCCATCCATCTGCCTCAGGTTCTATTGCCACCCCCAGTGATTGTTATAGTATCGTTATATCCACTCTACTATACTTCTCAGTCCTTCTGTCATGTGCCATCTCGCTTCGTATATAGATACTTTGCTTGCTTCTTTCCTTCCTCAGTTGTCATCCTCATCCCTGACACTGAGTGTACGTATTCCCTATCCCTACTCACATACCTATGCTAACCTGCATGTAGTGAGCTCTGCATGCTAGGTAATATGATTAGTTGTCATCCTCATCCCTGACACTGAGCTGAGCTCTGCATGCTAGGCTGATAGGTTATGGGCCCCACCTGACTTTCATTATTGCCAGCCACTGTTCTCGGGGAGCAGACACCTCAAATTTTTTTTTTTTTTGCTTCCTGCTGAGGCAGAAGGGTCATCACGACCACATGCGCAGTAGATGAAGCATCATTCCATCCCTGTATGCGTCGCATGAACCATCAGTCCCATCACATGGGATCTGGCCAAGATCTTTACACGACGAGCATGGAATTCACTCAGGACTACCAGCCGCATACCCAACAAGCACCCATTTCCCCACTGGAAACACGTCAAATTCCGCATAGACGACCTTCAGTCCCCTACCAGGAACCACGTGAGAACCATCCGCATCCCCTTTATCCCTTTGATTCCCCTTATGATAGACAAGTCCCACATCAAATAAATCAACAATCAAATGCATATATTCATACTTTACCACCAGCAGCCTCATCCTCACACAATAATCCTTTTCTACAACCTGCCTTAGATACAGTTATGGACTTCTACAATCTTTACAATACAAATGTGCCAACAGCACTGCCAGTTTACTTTACAAATCCAAATCATCCATATCCTTTCTCTCCAGTTATTAACCAACACCAACAACAACATTATCAAAACTCATCGTCTCCCACTGCTTTACCTACTGTCACTCATATTCCTTTACTTACAGGATGGTCTGACTGGGGACCATGGTTTGCGGCTGTAGGAAATCACATGGGAAATCTTGGCCTCATTCCTCATGTGTGCGATGACCCCAAACCAGACGACCCTTTTGATCCAAGTCATATTCCTACGTATCCTCCTGTCATTATGGCATTGTCAACTCAAGTGGAACTTTCCTTCTGGGATTCTTGGTGGCGAAGCGATGGTGTTGCTGCACATATTCTCACGTCATGGCTCTCTGCGTCTGCTTGCTCACAGCTTCCCATCTCAAATCCTCTGGCTGGTCCACAACGCAGGACCGCTCATGAAGTCTTTGGTCATCTGCATTGTCTCTTTGGAGGAGGCGACTACACTTCCTCCTCTGCTTTGAAAACTCAACTTCGCAATCTTCGCTGTGGCACGTGCATTGTCGAATATGTGACACAATGGCATGCTGGTGTCACTCAGTTGAACGACTCTGGCTACCCCTTCACACTTTGGGAATCACTAGAGGCTTTTGTCGATCATCTGCCAGAAATGGATCACAAACCCACCAAAGACCTTGTGTATCAGTCTCTGAATCGTTCTGATTCGGAGCTTCCCTCATTCGAGTCAATCCTTGAACGCATTATCACGACTGATACACATATCTACCGCAATCGTCCATATGCTGCTCGATCTCGTCTGCATCCAAATACCATGTCGGCATCTCAGGCTTTGTCTAATGGGTCGCCAGCTGCTCCCTTGACTAATGCTCCTACCACACCTTTGAATCCAACTGTTACTACTTCAACAACTTCATGTACTTCTCGTTCTGCCAAGTACTGCACAGGTTGTAAATGGACTGGTCATCTGGTCTTCAAATGCTGGCATACAGAGGATGGACAGCAAGCTGCGGATCACAATAGAACGGCGCAGGCACATGTAGCGACAGTTGAAGTAGAGGACAATCCTGATGGGGGTGGTACCACAGAAGCTGCAGAACTGACTGAAGATGCCACTTCAATTCCTTTTGCTGCATGTACTACTCATCAACATGCATGTACCACTGCTGCGCCTATTAACAATGACATTCATATTGACTGGTATGATGTTGGCACGTCTCAATTGTTTGCTTTTTCTTCATTATCCGATCTTCTTCCGTTTGAATCACCCGTATCCTGTGCAACCATTACCAACTTGTTCAACACAATACTTGACTCGGGATGCACAAATCACATTATCTGTGATAGGGCTCTTTTTTGGACGTATAGCAAAGATCAGGCTGTCCTGGTCAAAATGGCTAATTGTGGCATTTTGAACACACTTGCCCATGGCGATGTTAAATTTTGTGTATCTTTCGGTCAACAGCAGATCATCCTCACTCTTTGTGACTGCTTACATGCACCAGATGCCCCATTAAACCTTCTCTCTGTTGGCACCATGCAGGAAAAGCGCATGCAAATCCATTTCAACGAAGAAGAAACAATTATACATTTTCCATCTGACCACCCAGTCTTGTCTAGACATACCATCAATGCTGTTGTCTTTCGTCGACTTTCTTTCCTACAGTGCAACTTCCTTCCGATAGAACTACCTCTTTCAGATGGTTCTGAACTGGCTTTTCTGACCTTCGCAAAAGTTGAACTTACACCTGCTCTTTGGCACCATCGTCTTGGACACATTGGAATTGATGCTACACGCGCTGTTCTGACGAAGAATTACGCTGAAGGTGTTGTCTGGACTGGCTCGTTTGCGAAGGAGTTCTGTATTCCCTGTCTCATTGGGAAACATCTGCGACAGCCTTACACAAACTATGGGAATCGTGTGACTAAAATCTGTGAACTCTTACACATGGATACCTGTGGTCCTTTTCCTGTTATGATGCTGCACAAGAAGTCTCTTTTCTGGGGGCTCCTTGATGACAAGTCCAACTTTGGTCACGTTGGACTTCTATCTGCGAAAAGCAATGTCTTCCAGGATTACAAGAAGGTGGAGGCTTCTTGGGAAGCAAAGTCTGGCAACTGTGTTATTGCTATACACATGGATGGCACCAAGGAGTTCTCTCTGGGCAATATGGGCACATATCTGAAATCGCGGGGAATTACGATGCAGATCACTGCCCCATATGCTCACTCCCAGAATGGCAAGGCTGAACATTTCGTTCGGACCATTGAAGATGGTGCGCAGACCCTTCTTGCTGATTCAAAGCTCACAATGTTGTTCTGGGGTGATGCTGCTCTCACCATGAACTATCTTTGCAATCGCGCTCCTACAGTCGCTCTACTGTCTGGTGTTACCACCTTTGAGATGATGAATCACTGTAAACCTAACCTCTCGAACCTTAGAGTATGGGGGTGTCAATGCTTTGTGACCATTCCTCCCGAACTCTGTTCCAAGGGTGGTCCACGTCGCTTAGAAGCAATCTTTGTTGGGTATGAAGAGGATAGAATTGGTTGGCATGTACGAGACCTCCAGGGAAAATATCACTTTTCTCGAGATGTCATTTTCAATGAATCCATACCTGGTCATCTCGCGCCCATTCGTAAAATTGACAAACCTACCTCTAGCTCTTCAGATTCTCCTGCCGTTGCTACCCACCCTGCTCGCGCTCTCAACCCAACATCGAAAGGTCAAGCTTTTCTTGAAGCAATTCGTATTTGTGATGAACGTCTTGCATTGCACCGACTTCCCAAACCTGTTCATCGTCAACAAGAAGCCAATGTTATTGAGGACTTTGTCTCTCTCTCAATTATGGACGATCTTCTATCTACAGACTTCATTGATGACTTAGCCTCTCATGAACAGGATGCCATTGTTGACTATTGCCTCCTCACTTCCCTTGACCCTCATTGGTTCACTCATCTGCACATCTTTAACTTGTCCAAAGCACTGGAATCGTACTATGAAGCTATTGCTCGACCTGATGCTGACATTTGGAAAGCAGCGATGCAGAGAGAACTCACTAGTTTGGAAGACAGGCATGCTTTTGAGAGGACTACTCTCCCTTCAGGTCAGAAGGCTATTGGCCTTCAATGGTGCTACGTGTACAAGTACAATCCAGATGGCAGTATTATTCTTGGGAAAGAGAAGGCTCGCCTGGTTGCTCAAGGATTCAGTTAGCGCCCTGAAGACTATGGTTTGACTTATGCTCCAGTTGCAAAAATAACCAGCATTCAAACCATCCTCGCCTATGCCAACCATCGTGATTATGAACTCATGAGTTTTGATATCAAGACGGCTTTTCTTCACATGAAGCTGACTCTTGATATCTATTGCAAACAGATCCCTGGCTTTCCTGAAGCTGATCCTCATACAGTTCTTCATTTACTGGTTGCACTATATGGTCTTTGGCAATCTTCTTATGAGTTTTATATGCTCTTATTGAAGATTATGACGCATCTGGGATTGATTCGCTGCAAAGTCGATCATGCCATCTTTAGCGGTCGATGGACATCCCCACCTCATCCTTCTATCCCTATGCCTTCCAATGGTGAACCTCTCATGCTTCTCATTCCTGTGCACGTTGATGATGGATTGGTTGCCACCAATTCGATTCCCTTGTACCATTGGTTCATTGCCGAGTTGTGCAAAGAAATTGAAGCAGTCGATCTTGGACCAGCTTCTCTTTATCTTGGCATTAGAATCATTCAGGATCGCTCTCGTCGCAAGTTGTGGCTCTCACAAAAGGCATTCATCACTGACCTTCTTGCTTCTTGGAACTTAACTCCTTCCAATTCTCACACATCTGCAGTCCCTCTTCGCCATAAACTCCATACATTACCCGAGGCACCTCTCAATTCCCTTCTGGATGTTCTAGATGCTGATATCAAGATCAACTTTCAACGCCTTGTAGGAAGCTTGATTTACCTTGCAGTCTGCACTCAACCCGACATTGCTTACGTTGCTATGGCCTTGGGTCAGCACAACATGAATCCCACTCATGCTCACCTCCTTGCTGCAAAGGGCGTCCTACGATATCTTGCGGGTTCTCTTGAGTTCTCTCTTGAGTATGGTCTTGATACCTCTGTCATCTCTCCACCTGTTCAGGAGACTGCGAAGGGCTGCATCTTAATGGATGCAGATTGGGTGACTGACGAAAAAGATCAGAAGAGCATCTCCAGTTATTGCTTTTACTACCTCAACTCCCTCATTTCTTGGTCAGCAGTCAAACAGAAAACTATGGCGCTTTCCTCAACCGAATCCGAGTATTATGCAATGACGCATGCAATGAAGGAAGGTCTTTGGCTTCATCTTTTCTTAAAACTACATGATCTACCCATTCCACATCCCTTCCCTCTGCTGTGCGACAATCAAAGTACCCTTGCCCTTGTTCAATCCGAGTCGGTTTCTTTGTGCTCAAAGCACATCAACATTCGATATCATTTCATTCGTGAACATGTTTCTGATGGCACCTTTGCTACAACTTGGATTCCCACTGAAGACATGACTGCTGATATTCTTACCAAACCACTACCTTATCCTGCTTTTTCCAAACATCATCTTTCCCTTGGTCTCATTCCCACATGACTCCACTCCTGATGGGGGTGTGTTATAGTATCGTTATATCCACTCTACTATACTTCTCAGTCCTTCTGTCACGTGCCATCTCACTTCATATATAGATACTTCGCTCGCTTCTTTCCTTCCTCAGTTGTCATCCTCATCCCTGACACTGAGCATACATATTCCCTATCCCTACTCACATACCTATGCTAACCTGCATGTAGTGAGCTCTGCGTGCTAGGCTGATAGTGATTTCCTAAAAGCTATTGGCCATGCTTCCGAAACCAAGCTTTTGGGGGAGAGCTGGAATCAGCTATGGAGAATGACTGGTCCAGGCATGTGTAAATCTGGTGTTGCTGTTTGAGATTGAAAGTTCATTGTCTCCTTGTATAATAGTTCCTTCCAAGGCATTTCTGAATCCCCCTTGCCTTTGTTAGATACATATTATGGTGCATGGAGAAATTTAGAGCTGGTATTCCCATCCAAGAGTTCGTGCATGAGCCTCTCTCAAAGAAAGCAATTAGAGGGTATGTAAGTGCTCAAATGGTGTGTTCCTCGTTCTTATACAATATACGACGAAATAACAAGAGAAGAAGGGTGCTTACCAAACAAATTTTCTTTTGCCAAAGGAAATCTACTCCTCTTGACTCACTGCACACAGAGTGCCGATGCATTGGACATTGCCATTGTCCAAGTGTTGCTTCAAGGCATTGCAACAACTGAAGGTGCGCATGCATCCCCCGATCCTCTGCTGACCCAAAAACACATATGGCAGAGCATCACAGGGGAGTCTTTTGTACCGACTGACATTCTTGAGAACTCCCTTGGACTGGTTGTCTTCGGTTGAGCACATATGGGTCTTCATGTGTCTCTTGAAGTCGGGCATCCACCTGTTTGTCTGCTTCCAACCACATTCTGGGCAGATGAAGTTCATTTGGTGGCATGAAATGGTGGAAACTGCTTCACGAATAGCAGCAGATGTTCTCAAAGATGCCTGCTTATTGTGACAGGAAGGAGATATGCAAGCACACTTTACAGAACAATGATTATGGTGGGAGGATGGGGATGGGGACACATTGTGTCAGACAGGGATGGAAGAACGGCTGTGTTTCTGGGGGTTGGTCTCGATGAATGGAATGTATTCATCGTCATCACCATCACTCTCACTGTCTGCCAGTGCATCTTGATCTGAATTGTGAGTGAATGGGGATGTGGTGCAAGTGACACTGAGACGGCGCAAAGGTGCCAAGGCTGGGGAAGAAGCAGCAGAGGTAATGTTGTTTGACCTAGTACAAGGGTAATTGATATACAATGTGGGTGAAAGGAAAAAAAAACTCATGACTCCTTGTCCTCAGCTGGAGTATCCTTGTGTTTGGGCAAAAACAGAGTACCCGAATGCTTGGGATACACAGTGTCCTCACACCTGCACCAGAATGGGTGCCTGCATCCTCAGGATGGGATCCTTGATCACTGCAGTAGTCATTTCTGGCATAGCAGTGGATTGGGTTGAGTTGGAGTTACTTGCACTCCTGTTGTTCATGAGGAAGCCATGCGGCACACAATGCATTCGATGTGGTAGCTATATAGGCTTACAAGGCCATTCGAAGCCCCTGCCCCAAGTTTCTCACTGGCTGGGATATCTTTTCCGCAATGGTTGGAAGCGGCCTCAACTTTGACTTAGGATACCCAATAGATCAACAATAGATACTTGATGTAACACAGTGGCAGAATCAATGATGGCATATGGCATACACTGAAAAATGATAGGGAGGAATGAAGAAGTCAAATGTCAAAATCCTACCGTGGAGTTCCTGCCAATGCTAATGGGGTGCAAGTTGGAGTTTGATTGCCTCATGGTCCTTGGAGTCATGGATGATAGCAATTGTTTTGGCTCTGGTGTCATGTCTGGGACAAGGGGCCATGGTGCCATGTCTGGAACCAATTTCAAAAAGAAAAAAAAAAAAAAGTCGGTCCATAGTAGACCACTACCCATTGTCCTATACAGCTATTTAGTGTAACAGAATTTGCCCTTGTTACTGTCATTTTGCCTGATGTAATATTGAGCTCAATTACTCCTTGTGGTATTTTTTTTCCCTTCCCCCTCTTTATAAATAATCCAGTCTGCTCTCCCTCTTCTCAAAAAATTCATGCAAGATTTTCACTATCTCTGTGTTGAATCATTGGTAGAAAGGAGTATCTGATCAAGTACAATCAACTATTCTAGAAAGACATTTCCTTTCTTTCATGCACATGTCAACATTCAACATCCTCCTCCCCTGGATAAATTGATTGTTAATTTTTCTTTCATGTGCAAGAGTGTCTGGTGCATTCAAGGTACATTTTATTTAAAACTTACTTATCTGACTTTGCTTGTGGTAAAAAAATTCCATGTGACTACCCAGACACAAAATTTTAGTCTATATTATGTAGCCATGGATATAGTAGCTGAAGAAGAATGGATATCTGATTGCAGCTACAGATTTTACTTTGCTGTCCCCTTTTCTGCTCTTTAAATCCTGCTATCAGTCACCCAGAAGGAACAGACTATTAGTCATGCAAACTCCAGGTATATTGCATAACTAAATGTCAGGGAGTATATTTATATTGTATATATATTTGGCTTGTAAATCTATGCTTTTACCAAAATATATTTCTATTGCCAATGTCACACAGAATATATTTTGTCTGTAGAATGGGGTCAAAATATATTTTTCATGTCAGGACCCTGAGTTGTTGGTAGAAATATATTTTGACTGAGATTATTTTCTGGGACTAATAAGCATGTCTGGGGTCCTAGTTCCAGGAAAAAAAGATTGTCATTTTTCCACCATTGCGGGATTTGTGGCAAATCATTGTGCCTTTTAAATGACACCATAGTATATTTAAACAAGCCCTAGATCATAAGAAACAGTGAAGAATTGAGTGATCTAGAGTATCTACCTACCAAAACAGAAAATGAGGAATATCTCCAGAATACAGACACATGCACCTCTGGTCTCCTTAAGCCCTTTCAATGACATAATAGTGGATTTAAACAAGCATAAGACCATAAAAGATGTTGGAGAATTGAGCAACCTAGAGTATCTACCTACCAAAACAGAAAATGTGAAATATCTCCAGAATGTGGAAACGTGCACCTCTTGTCTCTTTGGACCCTTTAAGCAACACCATAGTACATTTAAAC
>Ga0307507_10013256_pt1 | contig 10034 bp, 1 predicted proteins | sample 7_EM_MG_FD_207223 | JGI IMG/M metagenome (GOLD analysis project Ga0307507, IMG submission 207223) | Populus trichocarpa ectomycorrhiza microbial communities from riparian zone in the Pacific Northwest, United States - 7_EM | ecosystem: Host-associated > Plants > Roots > Unclassified | place... | reverse complement strand
GTAGGCGTAGCCATGTTTTTGGAGGGAGGGAAGTGTTATTGGCGTAGGGATTGTCGTTTGGTACGCGTTCGTCGTTTAGTACGCGTTTGGACGTGTATTTGCGATTATGGGGCTCAGGACCAGTTCTGGCCTTAAATTACAAAGACTCGTAAAGCGTGTTGTTCTGCGTAATAGACGCAAGAATCTGTAATCTGGGAAAGGCTCAGGACTAGTTCTAGCCTTTAGATCCTTAGATTCGTAGAAGAGTTCTATTTAAGGTTTAGGACCAGTTCTGACCTTAAAAGACAGCTTCCTTTAGTACGAGTAGCACTGGTACAGTGGCTCGTCTTTTCTTGGTGGAATACCTAGCTGTTCTATGGTATAACAGTGAAGTTAACCACTGATCAGTATTGGTAACACAAGGTGATATCACGTAGCTACGGTTCGTAGATAGTATGATGATGGTTCGATTCTTTTTAATAGGAATGAGGAAAGGGGTGAGGAACTTAAGGTTCCTCACCACGCTAGGGCCACGTCAGCACGTGACGGCAACATGCCTGGCGTGACGGCAGCTTGCCTCATTCCCGACACTCTCTCTTTTAGAAAACAATTCCTTTAAGCCTACTAAATAAAGCAAGAGTATTACTATTTTAGTAATACTATAGGGCTCAATTCTAACCCCATCCTAACCCTTAATATTATTATTTATAGTTAGAGCAGTTATAAATCCGCCTAACTAGAGCTTTACCGCATATATATCTATCGACTATCCTTATCTTAATACAACTTTACTATATAGAGATAGCCGACCCTAAATAACTTACCATTTGGCCATTAGGGGTAAAGGAAGGTTAGTTAAATTCCTCCCGCCTATATAAAAAACGGTAATTGCTAATACTTAATAGAGAACGGTGTTATAAGTATATGCACCCTTTGTGCCAAAAGATTAAACCCTTTACACTTATTAAATGTCTAAAACGGTATAAGATAAATAAATACCAGATATATAGGGGATCTAAATAGTATTTTTATATAGTCCTAACCTGCCGTGCTTCTTAATAACCTTTTAATTGTAAGGAAAACCTTACTATATACTTAAAGGTCCACGCTAAAACCAATGCCCCTACGCTTACCTAGAGGATATATAATAGTTACAAATGATTAAAAGTTAAGTGTTCTGGTAGAAGGCCTTACTGTGACGGTGCTAGAGCGCGTCACCTGCCAAATTCTGCCATGCTGCTGCCATATTCTGCCAACCTACGATTGGCTCGCTTACCGCTAGCGCCTTGGCGGCTGCCCTTTTATATATGTTTACTATGGTCCTGGCGACCCCCTTCCTTTCTTCTCCTTAGCTTAGTATCTTTATTAGATAGCAATCCACAAGCTTCAGTTCAGAGGCATTTATATAAGCCGTCACATTATACTAAGCTCTCCATACACTGCCTGGGAAGGCCTTAATAATATCCCACCCTATAAGAAACTTTATCTGCAACAACGCGTTAACGCGCTATACTCAGACACTAAAACAACTCTACATTACCTGGGAAGGCCTTAATAATATCCCACCCTATAAACCAGATAGGATTAGACCTATACCCCCAGAATTAAAACCAAATTGTATAATTCTAATAAACCTTAGGAAGCTAACGATGGCACCTAAAGCAAGCTTATCTAAAAGAGCTACCCCGACCTAAGAAGAACACGAGATTTAATTAGGATCCGAAATTAAGGATAATAATAATAGTATGGATGTATACAAACAGATTTGTGCCCTAACGGCCAATTAGAAAGCCAACCGTCTCTAAGCTTAAAGTATACAGGAGACCCTGTAAGAGATCCTAGACAGCCTTGTGGCCCTATAAAGCTTAGCCCCCCCTTCTAGAAGTCCTAGTCGTCCTATTCACTTAACCAAATATAATACACCAGGGAGTATGGACACAATAATAAAATAATTAAAGTCCGTTAAGCTCCCTGACCCCCAACTACTGTCTAATAGGATAGACCCTACCTTTGAGAATTGGAGGATTTAAGTATGAGGAAAGCTCTGTGTTAACTATAACTATTTCCTTTCTAAAGAAGCTAAAATGCTCTACCTCTTTGGTTAAACTACAGGGGATACCTAACGGCACCTTTAAGCCAAGTTTGAGGACGATTCCCCTGTCCGATTTATATCTGTTAACGAGATAATATGGCACCTAGCTGCCATCTACATTAACCTGAATAAAGTATGGGATGCTTGGTATAACTATAATCGCCTAATAATAAAACTAAACTAACCCTTTGCCGAATTCTAGACTTAATTCCTATACCTTGTGGGAGAAGGCTAGGTTCCCCTTAAGAACTACCGTTTGGACTTGTATGATAAGCTGATAATCCGGCTATAAGAGAAGATTGCTGTAACCTTAGATGACCTACTAACCCATGAAAAACTTGTAGCTCATTGCCTATCTTTAGACGCAGAACTAAAGCGGATTGACGCCCGCCCTAATTGGTAGAAGCGACCACGTAGTGATTACAACTCGCTAGCTATACCTATAGGAGCTAGAGCAGGAAGACAAGCTACATCTGCTCTTATACTAAAAGCGGTTACAACTACACACCGGCAAGCCTTGCCTGACTAGCCACGTACTACGCCCTTGACTAGTACTCGTCGCAATACCCTAATTAACCCCACCTTGGCCACGTGCTATAACTGCGATAAGGAGGGTTACTTTGCCTTGTCTTGTCTAGAACTAGGGGATATCAAGGAGATAGAGGAAGGAGAAACGTCCAACAAGTTGGGAAAAGAAGAACCCTAGGGAAAGACTTCCCCCTAGGGTATCCTATTAATCTTAAAGAGATTAATCTAAGTTAGTTAATAGGTGGAAAATACTTTATAGTTCCATATATAGTATCTTAAAATGGATATAGAGTTAACTCAACTGCCCTTATTAATACTGGAGCAAATGGCTTTGCCTTTATAAATACTGCCTATATAATTGACGTTGCTAAGTTTCTAAATGTAAAAGCTACCCTACTAGAGAAGCCTGTCCAGGTAAAAGGCTATAACGGCTAAGCTGGTAAGCCGGTCACCTATGTCCTGAAGTTATATATCTCCCTTAATGGACAACGTTAATATAGTATTTCTTTCTGCATCTTAGACCTAGGGTCCCATAATATAATCCTTAGCCAAAAATAGATGTCCTACTTTAATATTTGGCTGAATGTATAATAAAGACAGTTTGTCTGGCTGGAGGATAGACCAAAATTACCCTCCTTTGTTAGAGAAATCCGAACCAACTGTAAGACACTAGCTGTGAAGTCTAACCCTATATATCAGCAGAATGTCCGGGCCCGTAACCTAGCCTTTGCCCAAGAAGACGCCCGCCGCGAAGCTAGAAAGAACTCTATACTAATAAAGATACTCTCCCGAAGCGCTACGTTCGAGGAGGACTCTACGTATAGAAGTGGGATAGATAGTAACATGGACGGTATCCAAATCGCGCAGATCTGACCGGTATGGAAAAGAACGTACTAATAAGATATAAGGGATAACCTCTAAAAGATGCGATAGGAGCTAAAAGGAGTAACAATGACGCTAATACCTTGGAGGGCCCTAAGGTCACGCACGCCCCCATTGTCCTATAACCCCCCTGTAGTAGATATTGCCGTAATTAGCGCTATAGCGTTCCACTTTAATATGTACTGGAAGGAAAATGAGGTCTTTATAATGAGCCTATATAAGATTAACCGGATTATTAATAAGAGGGAAGAAAAGCTAATTAAGGAAACTGATAAGGAACTGGTTAAACGTCTCCTTTCTACTGTCTATGCTAAGTATAAGGACGCGTTCTTAAGGGCGGCTTCGGACAAGTTACCCCCTTACTAGACGTACAATTATAAGATTTAATTGGAAGCTAATAACTTGCTAGGCTATAGCCCCCTCTACTAATAATTAATGGACAAGCTAAAAGCAATAAAGTAGTACTTAATTAATAACCTAGATAAAGGGTTTATCGAGCCAAGTTAAGCCCCTTTTGCTTCCCCTATCCTATTTGTAAAAAAGCCTAGTGGAGGCCTTTGTTTTTATATCAACTATCAGAAGCTAAATGCTATTACTTAAAAGGATCGGTATCCTATTCCGTTAATTAACAAAACCCTTGCACGTCTAAGCCGGGTAAAGATCTTTACTAAACTTAATATCCGCTAAGCTTTCTACCAAATTAGGATAGACCCTGCATCTAAAGATTTAATAACATTCTATACCCGTTACAGGTCCTATAAATGCAAAGTTCTTCCTTTTGGACTAATAAACGGACCGGCTACGTACTAAAGGTATATAAATGACGTTCTTTTTGATTACCTTGATAAATTCTGTACGGCATACCTAGACGATATCCTTATATACTTGGACAACGAACTTGAGCACTAAGTTCACGTTAAGAAGGTCCTAGAGAGATTACAGAACACAGGTTTGTAAGTTAATATTAAGAAATGTGAATTTAGGGTAAAACGCATAAAGTACCTTGGGTTTATAGTAAGTATAGATAGGATTGAAGTTAACCCTAAGAAGGTTAACGCAATCCGCAACTGGAAGCCCCCTTGCACTGTAAAGGGGATCCAGTTTTTTTTAGGTTTTTGTAATTTCTACCGCCAATTTATCCGTGACTACGGAGTTGTGGTAACGCCTCTTATATAACTTACCCGGAAAGACACGCCTTTTGTCTTTAATAACGACTGTATAGAAGCCTTTGGAGAGTTAAAAGATCAGCTTATCTCTTCTCTAATCCTTTATTACTATAACCCGGACCTTAAATTAATGCTAGAGACGGACGCTTCTAATAGAGTTATAGCGGGAATCCTATTACAGTTATATCTAGACGGCGAATAGTACCCTATTGCCTTTTTCTCGAAAACAATGGACCCAGCTAAGTGTAACTACGAAGTACATAATAAAGAAATGCTAGCTATTATCCGATTACTATCCTAATGGCGCGTAGAGCTTAAAGGCACGAACTTCTGGATTAAGATATATACGGATTATAAAGCCCTAGAGTACTTTATAACTATAAAGCAGCTTATTAGACGATAAGCCCACTGGGCTAAAATACTCTCCGAATTCTTCTTTACGATTATATATCGTTCTGGCAAGCAAAATACTAAAGCTAATATACTAACCCGAAGGGAACAAGATATAGGACCCTAGGATAAGCTAAAGACCTAATACTAGACGCGCGCCCTCCTCTATCCCAAATAGCTTAACCCGCAAATTCTTAAAGAACTAAACTCTAAACGGAATAAGCTAGCACCCCTAGAGGGAGCAGTCTTAGACAAACTAATAGGGCTAGTTAACCGTATCCTAACTATAAACCGCACGGCTAACTCCCTAAAAGCCCTCTGCAACCAAGCCGCAAAGGAGGACCCTAATTTGGAAATAGAAGAAGGACTGCTTCTATACTAAGGACGGCTTATAGTTCCAGATATTAACAACCTACGGATAAAGTTAATCCGCGAAGCCCACTATTAAGTCTCTATGGTATACCCTGGTTGCAATAAGACCCACCAACTACTAGCGCCTTATTACTACTGGCGAGGACTTCTATCCGATGTGGATCAATTTGTTAGAAACTGCCACGCCTATAGACGCGTAAATGCCCCTAGGGATTAAACTCCTGGGTAGCTATGACCACTGCTAGTTCTAGAACGCCCTTAGTAATATATTACTATAGACTTTAAGTTATTTCCGAAGGACGCCCACGGCCATAATGCAGCCTTTGTAGTGGTTAACCGACTATACAAGCAATCCGTCTCCCTCCCTTGTTTTAAGACCACGACTGCAAAGGATATGGCCTGCCTCTATGTTAACAACATCTATTAATTCTACGGCGCCCTTAAATTAATTGTCTCTAACCATGGCCCCTAGTTTATATTAGATTTCTGGAATAAACTCTACCGTATCCTTAGGATTAAGATTAAGCTCTCTACTATATTCCACCCTTAGACTAACAGCCAAACCGAGATTATAAACTAGTACCTCAACTAGCGACTACGGCCCTTTGTAGACTACTATTAGGACAACTGGTCGGAATTACTACCTATAATGGACTACGCGCAGCTTACACTCCCTTATAACAGTATAGGGATGTCCCCATTCGAACTGCTTTACGGGTATGCACCACGAACGTCCTTTAATTGGGATAGGCCTACTAAACCCGCTACGGCCCGCGAACGCCTCAGCTATGAGGAGGCCTGGGTATTTGCTAAGAGAATACATAGAGCCTAGAAGACCGCTTAAACAATTATAAGAAAGGTGCAAGAAAAAAAGGAGTCCAATATAAACTAATATTGTCGCAAGGAAGACTTCCAAGTAGGAGATAAGGTATAGGTGTTAACAAAGAACTAGAAAACCCAGAGGCTAAGCCACAAGTTAGACCACCAAATGGCTGGCCCATATAAGACTCTTTAAAAGGTAGGACACTCTTTTAAGGTTAAGCTACCAGAGTTAATAAGGATCCACCCCATTTTCTCCCCGGACCAGCTACGAAAGGCTGCGGATGATCCACTACCTAGACAGTACAACAACCCCCCACCGCCAATCCAGATTGCTAAGGACAAAGAATAGGAAGTTAAAGAAATCCTAGCAGTAAAAAAGGTCTGTAATGTCTTAAAATACCATACAAGCTGGGTAGGCCATGACGACGACCTAGAGTGGTACCCCGCATCTAATTTTAAGTACTCCCCCTATAAGCTATAAGATTTCCACCTAGCCCACCTTAATCTCCCTGGACCACCACGTAAATTAGACAACTAGATTAAATGCTAGGAAGAAGGGTTAGATAATTACAACAATTTAGACGATAATAGGGAGCTCGGACAACGCCTGAGGGCAGGCTTTTTCAGGAGGGGGGGGTGATGTAACGGTGCCAGAGCGCGTCACCTGCCAAATTCTGCCATGCTGCTGCCATATTCTGCCAACCTACGATTGGCTCGCTTACCGCTAGCGCCTTGGCGGCTGCCCTTTCATATATGTTTACTATGGTCCTGGCGACCCCCTTCCTTTCTTCTCCTTAGCTTAGTATCTTCATTAGATAGCAATCCACAAGCTTCGGTTCAGAGGCATTTGTGCGAGCCGTCACACTTACAAACACTGCGCACATAAGAATATTTCCTACACTATTAGAAGCCTAGCCTAGAATTAAGAATTAAGCAGCCTAGCTGGCCTATTTATATAACATATAAGCACACTATTGACTTTTTCTAAATATTAACTAATATCAGCCTTTAGAAATAAGAAGAAAATGTTTTAGATAATTGTAATTTAAATAGGTCTATCCTAGCAAGCTATAGAATTAAAGCATTAGACGCTTAGATAAGAAGGTATAAATATAGCTACTAGCCTCTTTACCATACTAGCGGTCTCCTAGTAAGTCCTCCTAGGCTACCCTCCTCCTACTCCTATAAACCTAGACAACTAGGCAATACGCTTAAATACTCTAGGGTTATAGCTGTCTATATAAATATCTGGTCTTTTTCTTCCTGGAAGTTACCAGTGCTTATGCATAGGTTTTATACTATTTGGAAATAGTTAAAACTAATTGTTTATGGGATATATACCACAAAATCTATACTCCAGATTGCAAATATGAATTTAAAGAGTATAATAACTTAGGGCGCTATAATATAGTACTCTAAATATTAGGGGTATGTAATTTCTAAGGTTATTTTATTGCATTTAATGTGGAAGTGCGAAAATAAGTATTAGAGTAAGTTGGGATTAGGGTTGTTTTAGATAATATAAATAAGCGAGTATAAAATATCCTTTATCTAATAGAAAATGTATAAAATATTACAATTAATAAGGATAAAAGTGCCCTATATAGGGCTTTTCTACCCTAACCAGCAGAGCTTCCGTAGAGCTTTATATAGAGAGCTTTTATGCATAAAGCTAGGTATAGAGCTATATATAGAGCCACCTACTAAAATTTAAACAAAAGTGATAATATAACTTTATTTACTGGGTTTAGATTGGTTATTTTTATATAATAATAAAGAAGAAGGCGACTGAAAAATTATTTAGAGTATGCTAAGACTTATTGCGATAAGGATATCCATTCTGTCTTATTATAATAAGATTTATCCAAAACAACCCTAGTTGGGGTTTCCTTCTATACTAATTCACCCTAAATTCTATTTGATGACTTAACTATTTATAAATTTCTCTGGCCCAAAAAGGTTTATTAAGTTTTGGATATTTAGGTTTAATTATATTAAAATTTAAGTAAGCCCGCTAAGTTACTCCTTCCTATATATCTGCCGTTCGTTATAAATATCCTAAAGGTTAATTATAATGTCTTTCCTAAGCAAATTAGTTAGTATTTTCGCAGCGCCAGTACTGCTAGACGTTATATTGCGAATTATCTTGTATTATTGGAACGCTTGCAATTCTATAACAGCGCTATAGACGCAAGGAAGGTAGGGTAGCTATAAAAAGAATCCTAAATCTTTAGAGCCTAGCCCGGCCCAATACGCGCTATAGTTGCATTAAATTTGCATCTAGTTATACGAAAGCTTATAAGACGATCTCTAGCGGCAGGTTTGTAAGAGCGGCCTTTAGTATAGTAAAGCCATACTTTTTGTACTATAGGTGGTGTCTACTTATTAGTTTTTAATTGGTAAATTATATTTAGAGCAATTTTCGCTTTCCCTTTCTATATTGCATATTCTATATACTTTGCCGCTTACTTAGCTTGGCCTTATATTAGAGTGGAAATAGGGGATACCACTAAATTCTACTTCTATGTTTTGTATAGCACTGTTTACAAGTCTGACTATAATATATATAAGGAAGGAAACATGTCTTATAATTTATTCCTTATTATTGGACAAATAAGTTAATTATAAGAACTCTATCCCTTAAAGCTCTCTATATATATAAGGTAGGGGCAAAGACTAATAGAGACGCCAATAACGATTTGGTAACTATTACTTAATCACCACCAGGTTAACATTGCCACTTAGTTAGTAATAGGTAATAGAAATAGATAGTAAGATATATAATGGTAAGAAAGAGTGTAAGTTATAAAATAGTACTTAATAGTGACCTTAACGTCTAACACTTGTAGTGAGAAGTTTACAATACCCTACCCTATACCTATAAAAGAGATACAGCCTCTTAACAGAGGCGCTAACGCTTTGCTCTTTGCTATATAAAGTAGTCTTCCCCTAACTCCTCTCCTCTAGCAAACAAGATTGATATCTAAATAAAATTAACAGAGGTGTCACTTCTATACTTTATAGTAGAGTCTTAAGTATAGAAGTATATAAACAAACCGAGTTTCTTTCCTTCTAAGGTAAAGGACTTAAATTCTTTAATTACATTTTTTAACTCGGAAAGGCTAAAGTCCTTATACCGTTAACGTGTTTTAAAAGGTAGCAGGTATGCATTATTCCGAGCATCCTACTTTGTATATAAGTTTAGTCGTTAGAGAAGAAGAACGCTGCATAATAGAAGACCCGTGGATAGAAGAATATATTTTTGGGTATTATTTCTAGTAAAGCGCTTGCCTAGGTTACTAATGTTCTTTTTCTTAGATAGAGTAGATACCTTTATTAGGAAAATATTCGCAGGATAAGATTTAAGTAGACTTTAATTTTCGCGTTTTGTATAATTAACATGCAATTTAACCAACTTAACACGCAATTAACTAACTTAACACGCAATTAACCAACTTAATACGTAATTTAACCAACTTAACATGTAATTAACTAACTTAATACGCAATTTAACTAACTTAACACGCAATTAACCAACTTAACACGCAATTTAACTAACTTAATACGCAATTAACCAACTTAACACATAATTTAACTAACTTAATATGCAATTAACTAACTTAACACGCAATTTAACTAACTTAACATGCAATTAACTAACTTGACACGCAATTCGACTAACTTAATATACAATTAACTAACTTAACAACTTTAAAAGCTAACTATATATTTCTTAACACGCAATTAACCTACTTAGCAACTTTAAAAGGTAACTATATATTTCTTAACATGCAATTAAGGTA
>Ga0307507_10013255_pt1 | contig 10035 bp, 10 predicted proteins | sample 7_EM_MG_FD_207223 | JGI IMG/M metagenome (GOLD analysis project Ga0307507, IMG submission 207223) | Populus trichocarpa ectomycorrhiza microbial communities from riparian zone in the Pacific Northwest, United States - 7_EM | ecosystem: Host-associated > Plants > Roots > Unclassified | place... | reverse complement strand
TGATGTGTCACGTTGAAATGCAATGCAATGGAATTAGTGCGCCTGCTTGCACTTTCCTATCATCGCCCAGACCTTAAGTTTGTTCTATTTTAGATGATCATAAGCATTTTATATGATAAGTAGAGATTTGTAATTTGAATCTTTTGATTTGGATTTAGGCCTATTTTGAACCCTGTGGTATGGATTGATATGTTTCAAATTCGTTTTGTTTTTTGTTTTTCTGGATTTAGAACCGACAATCTGGATGACCTATTGTCATGTATCCCCGCACATCAAGGAAAATGGCAGCATGACTGAACTTTAGCATGCATGGAGCGGATTGTTCTTTGTTTCGGCAAATTCTATGGTGGAGAAAAGAATTTGCGTATCAGGTTCCAACCAACTTGGAATTTCAAGCATGACGTGGGGTTGGGTTCTGCGTTGTCGGCAACGGCTGTAAACCAACAAAATTTGAGTAGTGAAAGCATGAAAATTTCAAATCATTGTGTTTTTCTTTTCCTGAAATCGATGTCGAATAATTTTGTGGATCTACAAGCTATTTTGTATTGAACTGCAAATTCGTCGTGGAGTTCTAAAGTCATTTACTGTCAAAACCCGAGCTCTTAAAGCTCCTAAGAATCCATCTAATTCTCAACTGAAAATGTCACCAGCCATGTCACTCATCTTACTTCAACACCGCTATCTTTGCAGCGCAACGGTCACCCCAGAAAGGAAAGTTGAAGAATGCAAAAGGTCCCGGGGCAACGCCCACTGCAGGCTTTGTTGCCAGTACGAAAGAGCCATTGTGGCGTTGCATGGAGTGTTGTGGTGCTTGCTGCAAGCTGGCCAAGGGCCTGCTTTTGCCTCTCCTGAAGAGATCTTCACAAACCCTTCTGACATTGACGTTTGCTTTCACAGTTTTTACAACGTACATCATTGTTGGACAAAACGCAAGACTCATCTTTTTCTCTTCCTTGTTCTCTAATTTTGTTTGCAGTAGCTGTAGAGAAACTATCAAGGCAATCTATGGTTCTCATTCCAAGGAATTAGATAACTTCAATCGCTCCTTGAGAATTTGAGCAGTTAAGTTGATCCAACTTGCCCTGCTTATACTGCACAAGGTCATTTAAACCCTTATCTTATTCCTTTTTTACTTTGTTCATTGTAACTGATCAGAAAGGTATGAGAGCTTTTCTTGGGTGATCCGATGAAATATTGACTTCTCAACAGGATTTGGGCTATTATCCTATTATGCCACAAGGAAAAGGGTTTGAAGAAAGTTGAAAGCTGGAGTTCAATGCATGTACATTCAACAGTGCAGCAGTATGATACCACTAGTATATTAGATACTGGCAAGATCATCAAGGGAAAAGCATGGCTTCCTTTCACTTTCCGTGCAAAATATCTATGGAGCCCCTTTTTGGCAACATTTGCTGTGGTGTGTCTGAATAAATGATCTCAAGGACCAGAATTAATTGTAGTAGATTGGTCATGAGATCAGATAGCTTTGGAAGATGAATTTCCCTCCTATCTCTATGGTGTCTGGTTACTCTCCTACAATCATAAAGCTAGTGGTTGGGCGTGAATGAATATTCAGTTATCATGAATGCTCAGAAATTCGACCTGATTATCCACGCCTTCTTTTTTCATTGTTTTCGAGGAATGCATATCCATGCTTTCGTTTTGTACCGAAAATGCATATCCATGCTTTCGAGGAATGCTCAAACAAAATTCTCGAACTGGTGATGTTATTTGATCGATGTTCTTTTCCTTGACAAACAAGTGTTAAATGGGAAGCTTGTTCTAGATTGCATGCCTCCTAAAGATCTGTGAATTTTGGAAATTAGAATTTCTCAAAATAAATAAAAATGAAACAAATTCAGGCCCCATAATAGAATTCCTCTAGAACTGTGGTGAATTTCAATAGAAATTTAATGTTAGAACAGAAACTGCTCTAGTTGACAACACTAGTTTAAAGACGCCAATGTTTATGTTGCTTTTCTAATTTTATTTTTTGTCTGGTATTGGTTCGGTTCAAAAGGGGTCTCAAGGTTGGTGAAAGGAACGCAGAGATTGCTATAGAATGAATCTCATCGATACAAGGGCGGTGCTGGACAGGGCAATCCCCTAAAAGGCTGGTGCCCGCTGCCCAAACAACCAGCTTTCTTTCCCTGAAACCCCACCTCTAGGATACAGGAATCAACAGGAAAAAGAAGAAACCATTTATAGAGAGGACTAATTGCAGGTGATTCAGTAAGACCAAGTCCGGAGAAAGTGTTGCTGGTTGAATTCTATCTAATTATCATATGCAAGAACCACAAGCATTCATCGCAGAAGATTGTCCCACTTCGTTTTTTGACAGTTATGATATTCCTGGAGTATATGATGATTTCCCTCCATTGTTAGAAGCCATATGCTATCCTCTGGTTTTCCTTACCAGGGTGATTCCTTCCACGATTTCAATTCCTCACCATATAGTGAAGAGGATGCAATGAACCCTTAGGAAGAAGGGCAGCTGCCATGCAACAATGGGAGGAATTGGGGAAGTGAATACGAATCTTGATTCACCTTTGGTGATTGTTGGGATGATGACAACGGGAATGGCAGTGGATTGCACAGCAGAGAAGAATGCTTTCAAGGTGAAGAACAGAGAGACATATTCTGGCCATTATGAAAGTGAAGAAACCCAGTTTTCGTATTATGATAATTGGTCTGGCTACGAGTCCTGGTTTGATGAGAGGAAGGAAGATACCAATTACGATGACAAGCATGAGCCCAGATATGCATATAGCTACAGCCAGGATGAGATGGGCAGCATCTGTGAAGGTTTCTTCGGTTACTTGCCTTGCTTGACTCAAACATTTAGCAGCTTCTGGTGAATAAAGATTCTCCAGCTTCTGCTACTATCATCAGTTTAGAGTTTCTTTTGTATTAAAGCAATGGTTAATAATAGTGATCTTTACTTGTATCAGAGAGGCAGGGTTCAACGGAACCTTCTCCTGAACAAATAATTACCACTCAGCAGCATGGATCAATGCTGCTGCAAAACCCAGAAAAATTCATCCGGTGTAAGCATGAAGATCTGGATTAAACTTCCTTTTGATCTGCCACAGATGTTTCTGTTCATTATCCTTGACCAGGAATGCAGCCCGAGCAATTCTTCATTCTTCACAAACCGGTTTTGGTAACTTCGGTTTGATTTGCACAATGGGTTCGGTTGGATTTGCACAATGGGTATGTTGTATTGTTGTCTGACGACCTGTGGTGAGTACTGTCATCCATCCCTAATCTACTTGTTTGAATAGTCTCATTAGGGGAATAAAAAAAATAAAAAAAACTCTTCTAGGTTGGGAATTAAGACAATTAATCTTGTCTTCTTGACCGTCATTAAGACCTAAATTACATGTGCATCGCAAGTGTTAATGTCAACACGTCAACAATCACAGAGAAAGAGGAAGTTAAGAGTAAACTTCTTTCTTTTGACGGAGTAAATTATTATGTATGATCAGTGTGCTATACAGATGATGGTCAAGCTAATAAAATTTATCATAGTACAGTGCCAAGCCCCAATTCATCCTCTATATCATCCCCATCTTCAAACAGCTTCAGAAACCGAGCTTGATCTTGCTCCCTCTTCTTCTTTTGCCAGTACTTGTATGCTGCTACTACTCCAAGAACAAACACAGTTGAAACCAGAGCACTGATCAATATGACCACAGCAAGATGCGTTTCGTTCCCTTTTTTGTGGGGCTTTGAGGCAGAGTTGGAATCTATTGACAAATGGAAAACAGACTCATGAGTATACTTTTGAACAAAGAGCTGTTTGCACTGAAACATCAACAAGCAGAGGGACATGCAGATCACACACAGATGGATTAATAAAACATCCGCAAGGCATGTCCCTTGTTTACCCTATCAAAAGAATACCCTGAAGGTTGGATAACCTTAAAAACTTTTAGTCACAGGCCAACAAGCTAAGAAGTGTTATTGAAGTACCAGTAGCATCTAGAAGGCTGAAATGAACATGAATGCAATGTTATTGTTGCAGCAACATGCAAACCTTCCTCCTCTTTTTTCATTAGTTCAATTACCTATTCAATCAGCAGAAGAATTCACACACCAACTTGCCATAAGTATCATAAATTTATCTGTACAATCTAAATATCTGAAAAAATCATGAGTTCGCATAGCATCAACAATCAAAGTGGTCCAGCCAAACCAGAGTTGCACCTTCCCTACAGCTGCTTAAGTTCCTAAATTATCTAAAATAGCACTTCTTACTTCCTAGCCATTAAAGCAATATTCTTTGATGCATAACATCTTCACCTCCATAATTACTTTGCTATAAGAAACAATTCAAACCACTTTCCACTAAACTATCATAGGCAAGAAGCTATTAAAAAACACTTGAAACATAGATACGCAGAAAATACATGATCATATAACACAGAAAACTAACATAACACGCACAAGGCAGGTCCCTTGTTTTTACAGTAGCCGGCAAGGTTGGTCACCTTAATAATTAGTTGGAAAATTCACACACAAACAAGCTATAAAGTATTATTGAAGTACCAACAGCATCTAAAAGTCTGAGATGACTACAAAAGCAGAATTAGTGAAGCAGCAACATGCAAGCTGAAACAAGTACACGATCACTCTTCCGACAGCAAAAATCCCACCTCAAGACTCTTGTTGTACAGCCAAACAGGAATCAAAGTCCCTTGATTATCTAAGCCCCCACCCCACCTTGTTTCTGACTAAAAGTTCATTTACCTATTGATGGCATAATTCACACTCCCACTTGCTAAAAGTATATCATACAGGTATAGTAGCATCTAAACATCTGAAAATATAACGAGTTGGTCATCAACCACGGAGCCAAACCAGAGTTACACCTTCCCCAACATCACTAAGTTTGTTAATTTTCAAAAGCAACATTTCCTAGTCATCCATCGAAGCGACACATCTCCAAATTACTCACATTCTTTTTCTTTTTGACAGATGCACATACAAACACAATTCAATGACCTCACAAAATAGCATTCCAAATATTTTTTTAACCTTTGATGCAAAATGGCATCCTTTAGCTCTATATATACAGACACTCAAACTCCAAACTTCAACATTCCAGTAAAGAAACCAGTTATCCATCGTAGGCTAGAAGCTAACAACATCTTGAAACATTATGTACAAAATATAGTTACAAGTTTTGAACTAAGAAATACCAACAACACTCACCAGCTGCTAATGGCACACATTGTGGACACAAAAACGTAGCATCAAATTCCCCGTGAATAATTCGCTCATTTTTCCCATCGGAACCCGCAAAATCCGACGGACAAAACTCCCACTCATCAAAAACATCATCAGACTTGAAGTCATCCTTCTCATAAAATCCACATCTCTTGCATTTCAAGCTCGTAAACTCTGTCAAAGGCTACAAACAACACAAACACACACAAAGAATAAGATAATAATAATAATTAATTAAAAACTTAAAAAAAGAAAAATGCAAACCTTACCTGCCATGATTCTTCGCCTTTAAAAGTATACGAGACATTAACTTGTTTAACATCAGGCAATGCTGTTCGGTTCTCTCCTTTACAGCTGAAATATATTGTTGGTTCAACATTTAACCACTCGTGTGTTCGGTATATTTTCATCGAATCCAATGTTACGACAGCGGGTAATACAATTCCTGTCACCAAACACACACCAATCAATCTTAATGTAAGACTCCAGATTGACAAGATGGGATTTTTCTTCTTTTCGTACCTGGAAAGTAGATGAGGAAAATCAAAGAGACAAGAAAAGTAGCTGAAGAAACCCTAGAAATCTGAAGATGGCAACAAATCGACATGGCTTTTGATATTCGATTGAGTTATAAATTGATTGATTCAGGAGAGGAACGCACTTCTAAATATCGACAGGGTTTTTAGAAGATGGTATGAGTTTGTGAGAGTAATTAGTCATGGCGGTTTTTTTAGCTTCTGGTAGAAATGAAAAATAAGAGTACTTTGGTTCGTTTGCGTGAGCTGACCGCTTCGTGCTGCGCTATACTGTACGGGGGGCGGTGTCTAGATTACGCTGAGGTGCGCAGCATGGATCACGAGAGCCATCTCTCTCCTCTCTTACGTCAGCTGAAGGGCACTTTCGACATGCTGTGCTAGTGGTATGAGCCATGAGGGCGCGGCAGAAACTCTCTCTCTCTCTCGTTTTATTCAACAAAAAGGAGTGGTAAATTAGTCCATTGATTATGACAGAGTTGGGTATTAATCTCAGTCGGCTTTTCAAACTATACAAAAATTCTCGATGGCTGGAAGACATGGATAGGAGGACTACATTAAAATCTTCTAAGATTTAGGGACCTAATTGAGATAAATAAAATTCTTTAGAGACACCATAAGAAAATTCCCTATAATTAGAGGTCATGTTTGTAGTTTTCTCCTTCCCTTTTTTATTTATTTATTATTTTTATCACACTTCTCACATGTATTATTAACGAAGATAATTTTTAAAAATGCGATAATTTCTAATTTTAGATATATTTTACATGAAAAAACATAATATTAATGTTTTGTTATTTGATTATTTTCAACATCAATGTCAAAAATGAATAACAAATATTTTAATATATTTTTTAAAAAATATTTTTGAAAATTATCTTGCCCATAATACCACACGTTAGCTCCCCTACCTTTGTTGTGGCCTCAATTGATCATGGACAACCACATTAAAAACATGTTTGTTTGAGAGATGTGCCACGTGGCGTATTTCTTACACAAAAACACCTTAAAACGATGACATTTCAATTACACTGAGAGTTTAATTTAATGAAAGTCTTGTAGCTTGTAATATGTGGTAAAAGCTTACAGCACAAGATGAAAGAATACGATCACGGTTGTATTAGTTTTCCGGTAAAAGCTTGTTATATGTGGAAATCGAATTTTATCACAGAACGAAGGCATGAAAATATGATCACGGTTGTATTAGTTTCCCGGTGGTGGTGCATGTTTGAGTCGGCGTGTAAAATCGGATGATATTTTGACAACATTAAAATGGTAGTACTATATTTAACCAGTCTAGTTACTTCGAACTTCATGGCAGAGGTTAAGCAGGAAATGGTCAAAATCAGATTCGGAAACAGTCAATTTGCTATTCTGAAAATCACACACTCCAAGATAAAAATCGAGTGGTTTACACAGACAATGCCTAATTATGGAATTGATGGCAGGAGAGAGCTGCAAGCAGCTAATTTAGACACCCATTCTTTCCCTCTCCTGCAGCTGCTCTCGCATTGCTGGGAGGGAATTTAGCCCATCGCCCTGCTTGAATCCATATTTCTAACTTCCTCTTCTCATAATTCTGAGGTATACAACACAACATCACGCAGGACCAATGTGGGGATTTGCAACTCTTGCAACCATTCTCCTTTTATCCCTTCCTGACCATGCTGACTCTACCAGGTTATCCGACTTGAGGGATTCAATCGGACGAAGACCATTGTCAAGGCCTACCGAATTCCTTGCTGCTCACAACAAGATCAGGGCAATGCACAACTTAACGTCCTTGTCCTGGAACAGAATGCTGGCTAGATATGCTCGCCGGTGGGCCAACACGCGCCTTGATGACTGCAAGAATCTGGAACACTCTCCCAATAGCCCTTTTGGGGAGAACTTGTTTTGGGGTCTAAGAGATCACTGGAATGCTTCCAAGGTAGTCAAATATTGGGGTGATGAAGTGCAGAATTACGATCCACTAACAAATGAGTGCCTCAACAACAGTGTCTGTGGGCATTATACACAGATTGTATGGAATACGACTCAGAGTGTAGGCTGCACCCATGCTTTATGCAATAATAATGAAGGTCACCTATTTGTTTGCTCCTATGATCCTCCGGGGAATATTTACTATCAGGGCCCATTTGGTGGTCGTTTCGGCAAATGTATTGTGTATCCTCCGTCGTCCGATCGATCAAGCTCAACACTTTCAGGAAGCCCACATGCCCCCACGGGGATCACCGCGATTACAGCTAATAACAGGGATTTCATCTCAGGCACCACTGGGCATCCAGCTAATTTGACCCCTCCTAAATTTAACCTTAACAATGTATGACACTGCCATGGCAATATTGAGAATATGCATTCTAACCATCTTCACAGGCACACTGCCTGGTTAGCTTGCGAGTTATATGTATTCCTCCATATAAGAGTATAAGATATACAGCATGTAATAAACATATAACCCATCGACAGCTTTTCTCCGTTGTGTTTTCCTTCTTTCTTTTTTGTGTTCTGACTTCTGATCTGCTGGCAATGAGAATTATAAATCGCGTCCTTTGACGGACAATTTTGCTTGATTTGGATACAAAATGAGATTTTACCAGGATTATAGTACAGGTTCTGTCAATCACCCTGGACTCGGAAAAACACCAATGGAAATCTCTTTGATTCTCAATGGGGATGCTTGAAAAGCGCGAATGGTTCAGTATTATGGTGAATCCGAGACTAGGCAGGCTGAACCGGTCCAGGCTAATTCTCTAATCACACATGGCTGGTTGGCCTACTTGCACAAGTTGCTCTTTATCACTTTGCTCTAAGTAGATTTAGCCAGGTCCCCCTCCCCTCATGCAGGTACATCTTATAGGTGATTGTGTTGGTTTTTAGGGTGGGAAAAGATGAGGAAAGGATGGAGAAAACTAGCATCACCATTAACCAGCCAACCTCATGCTTGCTTCATAACACCTCAGTCATGACACGGCCAAACGATTAAAAATAAATATAGAGCTATAGATATAATCCTAGCAAACAATTCAACTAAGGGTAAATGATTATTGGTGTTCTTCACTTTCTTGGCATTTCCATTGCTAACTAATGATTTCAGATAAAACTGTAGGCTAGAAGCTGTGGTGTAATTCAAATCATGCGATCCCATACCCATATAATGCAATAACGCTTCAAGTGCGCACCACAAGCATGCACTGTGTTATCATTTCATTTGCGCATTACGCATTGTACAATCAGAAACTATCACATAGTAGATTTTTCAGATATTGATACTGCTCCCTTGCCATTTCAAGTGTTACATATGCGGTAGGGTGTTTGCAACAGTATCAATAAACCTCAATCAGTAGAGAATACCTTGGTTTCTAATTGATAAGCTTTGGTGAAGAAAGCAGGCCAACAAAGATAAGTGGACATAATGCTACTAACAGTTGATGCACCAATGAGCATGTTCATCACCACAATTTGCAATTGAATAGCTTCTAGTGGAGAAGCCCCTCCCATGATAAGCCCAGTCATTGCTCCAGGAAGTGAAATGAGACCCACAGTTTTGGCATTGTCCAGTACAGGAGAAAGCGCAATAACAAGAGCCCTTTTCACTTGTTGAAGTGTGGCTTGACGTGGAGTTGCTCCAAGTGCCAATGCTGTCTCTACCTGCCACAGAAACCACCCAATTCGAATAAGCCATGGAAATTGTTAACAAACAACAAAAATGAATCAGAATTGGACTAGTTACTCTTAGCAATAAATGACATGTTGGGTTCACATAAAAGTTGTAAATATCCTATAACGAAAATGAATGGAGAAATTGAGGTATTTTTATCCAAGATTGACTCTCAACCCCTAACTCTAAGGCTTTTTGGGTCAGAGGTTGTATCCATCTTGCATATAAGAACCCGTGCGTGCAATCCTAACACGAAGACCGAGTCCCCTGCATCTCCTCTAAACAAATAGGTCCTAACATGGTGAAGTCTTGGTAATGAGTTGTCTTTAACATACCAGGTTCATTTGGACTTTGATATCATCGCGGAGTCTTTTCATTGTAACTCCAGTAACTGTCATTGCATTTCCAACCATCATGCCTGCAACGGGAATGATGTACCGTGGAGTGAAGGGGAAAACGTTCAATATAACGAGCAGGAACAGTGTCACTGCAGTACCAGCAAGGATAGAAGCACCAGCCACCAATTTTCCTCTAGGAACATGTTTGGCACGTTGTCCTGCTGTATATCCAGCGACAGAGACCTGCAGGGGGGTCAATAATAATGTCAAG
>Ga0307507_10013252_pt1 | contig 10036 bp, 6 predicted proteins | sample 7_EM_MG_FD_207223 | JGI IMG/M metagenome (GOLD analysis project Ga0307507, IMG submission 207223) | Populus trichocarpa ectomycorrhiza microbial communities from riparian zone in the Pacific Northwest, United States - 7_EM | ecosystem: Host-associated > Plants > Roots > Unclassified | place... | reverse complement strand
ATCCGGACCCCCAACGGCGGCGACTACGGCGTGGACCTGCTGAAGCTGCACTTGGACAACGACCACTGACGACAACGGCCAGTGACATATGCCCAGTTGGCCCTTATGGGCTAAGAAGCCGCTTTCGATTGCTCATCCCCCTGATCTGGCTGATATGAAACCCCTTGGCCGAAAAAGCAAGATCAGGGGTGGACGTGGGGAAACGATTCGACTCCGGGGCGCGGACCGGAGTGCGGACCGGGGTGGTGATCGTCGGGGCGGGCCCGGCGGGGCTCGTCCTGGGGAACCTGCTGCTGGACCGTGGCATCGACTGCGCGATCCTGGAACGGCGCGGACGCGAGGCGGTGGAAGGGCGGGCCAGGGCAGGATTCCTGGCCGCCCACTCCGTACGCGTCCTCACCCAACATGGTCTGGCGGACCGGTTGTTGGCCATGGGTCACACCCACCAGACCTGCCTCTTCCGCAGCGAGCAGGGTGAATTCACCCTCGACTACGGCGAGTTGGGGCGCGGCGAGGTCCACACGGTCTACCCCCAGCAGGAGTTGGTACGGGACCTGCTCGCCGAGTACCTCCGACGCGGCGGCGAGATCCGCTTCGACACGGAGGTCGAGGAGATCTCCGAGGGCGGCCGGGTCCGGATGTCCGACGGCACGGACATCGTCGGGCGGTACGTCGCCGGGTGCGACGGACACCGGGGCGTCGCCCGCGCGACCATGACCGCGCACGGGACGCGTACCGCCCGCTGGGACCACGGCGTGAGCTGGCTGGCGGTGCTGGTCGAGGCCCCGCCGAGCATGGAAGCCGTCGGATACGCCCTGCACGAACGGGGATTCGCCGGTCACATGGCCCGCACGGCGACCGTCACCCGCTACTACCTCCAGTGCCCGCGCGGAACAGACCCCGCCGACTGGAACGAGGACCGCATCTGGACCGAGCTGGCAACCCGGCTCCGTACGGACGAGTTCGGCGTGCTCAAGGACGGCCCGGTCCTGGAGAAGACGGTCGTCGACCTGCGCTCCGACGTCCTCGACACCCCCGGCGAAGGCCACCTCTGGCTGGCAGGCGACGCGGCCGGCCTCATCAGCCCCTCCGCCGCGAAGGGCGCCAATCTCGCCGTACTCCAGGCCGAACGCCTCGCCCGGGCACTCACATCGGCCCTGACCCACGGCGACGAGAACGACCTCGACCGCTACGTCGCCGACTGCCTGCCCCGCGTCTGGCGGGCCCACGAGTTCTCCCACTGGATGAGCGGCCTGCTCCACGGCCCGTCCCCCGAGGGGACCGTCGACGCCGAGGCCCGCTACGGCCGCGCGCTCCAGTACGCCCGCCTCGACAGCCTGCGCACCTCCCGCACGCACCAGGATCTCTTCGCCGAGAACTACACAGGCATCTGATCCCGTCTCCCGCTTCTTGTTTCCCGTCTCTCATCTCCCGTCCCCACGATTCACCGGGAACCCCTTCATGAACCTCCCCGTCGTACAGGCACGCCTTGCCGAGGCCGACGTAGCACGCATCCAGCGCGCGGCGGCCTACGTCGAGTCCCACGACACGGATCAGGTCCTGGCCGAACTGCTCCCGGACCTCACCCCGGCCGAACGGGCCGACGTCTCCCGCCACTTGGTCTTCGACCACACCGCTGTCCTGGTCTTCCCCGACTCCCTCGACGGCCTCCGCGAGGAACTCCGCCGCCTGGGCCTCGAACCCGGCGCCGTCACCCCCAGCGTGGTGGTCCGCGACCGCCTGACCCGCCGCTACGGCCCTGCGGTCGCCGACATCCCGGTAGGCATCGTGCACGTGGCGGCAGGCACACGCAGCGTGGAGATCTTCGCGCTCCCGGTACCCCCGGACTCCGCCCTGGAGGCCGTGGCCGCCGACGAACGCGAGGCCGAACACGAGTCGCACCACGCCTTCGCGGTGACCGCCCCCGGCCCGGTGGTCCCCGCAGGCCTACGACTCCTCCTCCAGGAACGAGGCGGCGCGGTCCCCGACGGCGGCGGCTACAACGGCCACGAGAACGTCACCGTCCTCTACCACCGCACCACCACCCACCGCCGCTTCGAACTCCGCCTCCCCGGCCGCCACGAGCCGCTCCCCGACCCGACGACCACCCTGCTCACCGTCATGACCGGAGCCTGGGCCACCCAAGCGGTCGCCACGATGGCCGAGTTGAGGATCGCCGACCACTTGGCGGACCACCCAGGCATGCCGACCGCCGCCTTGGCCGACCTGACGACGACACACCCGGACGCCCTACGACGCCTGCTCCGCTACCTGACCACGCTGGGCCTGCTGACCTCCGCGGACGACACCTACCACCTCACGGCAGCCGGCCAACCCCTGCGCACGGGCACGGAGTTCTCCCTCCACCCGTTGGCGCGCCTGTACGCCGGCCCGTTCTACGACTCCTTCGCAGGCTTGACCCACTCCGTACGCACCGGGAAGGAAGCCTTCGCCCACCGCTACGGCCGGCACCACTTCGCGTATTTCGCCCAACACCCCGAACTGGGCAGCCTGTTCCACCGTGCGATGGCGGCGAGTTCGGAGATGTTCGCACCGGTACCGACACTGGTCGACTTCTCGGCCGTACGAAAGGTGGTGGACGTGGGCGGCGGAAACGGCGCGCTGCTCGGCCGCCTGCTACGGACCCACGCCCACCTGGAGGGCGTCCTGTTCGAACGCCCGGGAGCACTGGAGGCCGCCCGCGCCGAACTCACCGAGCGCTGCTCGTTCGTCGCCGGCGACTTCACCCAGTCCGTACCGGAGGGCGGCGACGTCTATCTCCTGTCCCGAGTCCTCCACGACTGGGACGACGAGCGTTGCCTGACAATCCTCCGCCGCTGTGCGGACGCAATGCGCCCAGGCACTCAACTCCTGCTGGTGGAACGCCTGTTGCCCACACCAACGGCAGTCGCCTGGGACGTCCACATGCTGTGCAACGTAGGCGGCCAGGAACGCGACGAGGACCATTACCGCCGCCTACTGGAGAAGGCAGGCTTCGAGGCACAGGGATGCCAGCCGTTGCCGCTGGGGGCCTCACTACTAAACGCCGTTAGGGCCGATGCCCTTTAGGGGCGCGGGGAACTGCGCGCTCAGCCACAGCGCACCCGCACCCGGCAACGAACCCCTAACCCGCCTGCCCCATCCCTGCAGCATTGGGCCAACTCTGCGCATTGGGCCACCCAGTTGCAGGCGCCGGCGAAAGATTCTGCATCCCGTTGGGACTGGTAGCCCCCCGAACCTGCGCGGCCGTAAGCCCATTACGCGCAGGCACCCCGGTAGGCGTCGGCCCCTGCGGCATCGGAGCCGGCGCGGGCGCAGGCACACCGTAGGGCTGTTGAGGCATCTGCTGCGGAGCTTGCTGCGGCATCTGCTGGGGCATCTGCGCAACAGCCTGCATCGGCATCTGCTGAACCTGCGCGGCGGCAGCCATCGGCTGGAACTGCGGCTGCTGTTGAGGCTGAGGCTGCGGCTGGGGCACCTGCATAGGCACGGGTTGAGGCTGCATCGGCATCTGAGCCGCCGCAGGCATCGGCATCGCCATCGGCATGCCGACCCCCGACGTCCCCGTACCGAGCAGCGCCTGCGCGGCGAGGTTCTGCATCCCCGCCCCGTTCGTCGCGCCGACGAGGCGGTCCACGGCCGCCGTACCCGAGCTGTAGTTGGTCCCTGTACCCAGCTCGGGCACGGCGGCTCCCCTCCTGGTCCCGTAGAGCACCTGTTCCATGCCGGACACCAGGCGACGCACGTCCGTCTGGGGGCGCACCACGAGGCGCAGGAAGCGGCTGGACGAACCGATCTTGTTTCCGCACTCGCGGACCAGGATGCGGTGCTCGGTGAGCATCCGGTCCCGGACCACGGTGCCTTCGGCGCCCACGGGGAGGCGTACGAAGAGGAAGTTGCCCTGCGACGGGTAGACCGTCAGGCCGGGCAGCGCGGAGAGATGGCTCGCCATGTCGAGTCGGTCGCGGCGCACCTGCTGGAGGCTCTGCGCGTACTCCGCGCCGTGCTCCTTGAGGATGAACACCACGTGTTCCGCAAAGGCGTTGAGGTTCCACTTGGGGAGCATGGAGCGTATGCGGCCGGCCAGGGCCGGGTTCGCGACGAGGTAGCCGAACCGTATGCCGTGCAGGCCGAAGTTCTTGCCGAGGCTGCGCAGGACGACCACGTTGGGGCGCAGCATCGCCTCTTGTACGACGCTGGGTTCGACCTCGGCGTCCGCGAACTCAAGGAACGACTCGTCGATGATGATGAGGTCCAGGTCGGCCATCGCGTCCATGAACTGCACGAGGGCCTGCTTGTGGATGAAGCCGCCGTCGGGGTTGTTCGGGTTGCAGATGACCGCGACCTTGGTGTTGCGCTTGCGGATGAACTCGGCGTACTGCGTGAGGTCGAGGGCGAAGCCGCTGGACTCCTGGAGCGGGAACATGTCGACCCGCTTGCCGGTCTCCATGGGCTGGTCGGTCCAGCGGCCGAAGGTGGGGACGGGGATGGCGAGTGACTCGCGGACCATCAAGTGGTCGATCCAGGTGATCAGTTCGGTCGAACCGTTGCCCATCGCGACGCAGCTCGGCGGGAGTTGGAGCAGGTTGCAGAGCTCGGCCGTGATGGTGTCGGCGCTGCTCGGGTAGTACGTGATGATCTCGCGCAGCCGGGCCGCCATCTCGTCGAACATGGCGGGGGTGGGGAAGTACGGGTTGCACGGGATGCAGAAGTCCACGGGGCCGGTTCCGTCGCTCTCACGCGCCAGCGCTGCCATCGACGGGCTGTGCGCCGCCGTACTGCGGAACAGCGAGGTGACGTTGGAGTCGGCCAATGGAACCTCCGTATGAAGGCGGGCCCGGCGGGGACGACCGGGCCCGTCGTCTTGGGTGGCCCGCGCGGGGGAGCACGGGCCACCCTTGAATACGGAGACGGGTGGGGCACTGTTCAACGGATGTGAAAATGGTGTGAGTTCGGGAACCCCGGGTCCGAACTATGCGTCAGCCGTGAGGCTTCAGGAGCTGAACGTGTGGATCGTCGACGTCCTGTACGTCTGACCGGGCCGCAGCACCGTCGACGGGAAGTTCGCGTGGTTCGGCGAGTCCGGGAAGTGCTGGGTCTCCAGGCACAGGGCGTCGCCCTGGCGGTAGGTGTGGCCGCCGGTGCCGGTCAGGGTGCCGTCGAGGAAGTTGCCGGTGTAGAACTGCAGCCCCGGCTGGTCGGTGGCGATCTTCAGGGTGCGGCCGGAGTGCGGGTCGTGCAGGGTCGCGACGTGCTCGGGCTTCGCGGTGATGCCCTTGTCGAGGACCCAGTTGTGGTCGTAGCCCTTGGCCTGCACCTGCTGGACGTGGCCGGCCCGGATGTCGCGGCCGATCGGCTTGGCCTTGCGGAAGTCGAAGGGGGTGCCGGAGACCTTCGCCAGTTCGCCCGTGGGGATCAGCCCCGAGTCGGTCGGCGTGTAGCGGGAGGCGGGGATCGTGAGCTCATGGTGCTCGATCGTGCCGCTGCCCTCGCCGGCGAGGTTCCAGTACGTGTGGTTCGTCAGGTTGACCACGGTCGGCTTGTCGGTGGTGGCCTCGTAGTCGATGCGCCAGTCGCCGTGCTTGTCGAGCGTGAACGTCACCTTCACCTTGAGGGTGCCGGGGTAGCCCATCTCGCCGTCGACGCTGGTGTAGTACAGGTGCAGGCCGACGTCGGAGCCGGAGGTGAAGCCCTCGACGTCCCAGATGTGCTTGTCGAAGCCCTGGGTGCCGCCGTGCAGGCTGTTGACCCCGTCGTTGACGGAGAGCTGGTAGCTCTTGCCGTCCAGGGTGAACTGGCCCTTGGCGATGCGGTTGCCGTAGCGGCCGATCAGCGCGCCGAAGTACGGGGTCTTCGCCACGTAGTCGGCGATGTTGTCGAAGCCGAGTGAGACGTTGGCGTACCGGCCGTGCCGGTCCGGGAGTTCCAGGGACTGGACGACTCCGCCCCACGACAGCACCTTGAGCCGGGTGCCGCCGTTCTCCAGCGACCAGCGGTAGACCTTGCTCCCGTCGGCGAGGGTGCCGAAGAGTTCCTTCACGGGCTTCTTGCCTCCCGAGGCTGCCTGTGCCGTACCTGTACCGAGTGCGCTCGCGGCGATACCGGCTGCCGCGGCTCCTGCAATGACCGTGCGTCTGTTCAGTTCCATTGAGCGGCTCCTGCACATGGAAGGGGCCCCGCCGTGCTGTGCGAATGACAGACGTGCGGGGCCCGAGCTGGACTTACGAACCGGACTTGCGCTTGTTCCACACGTCGAAGCCGACCGCGGTCAGCAGGGCGAGGCCCTTGATGACCTGTTGCCAGTCGGTGCCGACGCTGAGGAGGTTCATGCCGTTGTTCAGCACGCCGAGGACGAGACCGCCGATGATGGCGCCGAGGACGGTGCCGACACCGCCGCTCATGGACGCGCCACCGATGAACGAGGAGGCGATGGCCTCCAGTTCGAAGCCGTCGCCCGCCTTCGGCGAGGCCGCGTTGAGGCGGGAGGTGACCACCAGACCCGCCAGGGCCGCGAGCACGCCCATGTTCAGGAACACCTGGAAGGTGACGCGCTTGTCCTTGACGCCGGACAGCTTCGCGGCCGGCAGATTGCCGCCGATCGCGTAGATGTGGCGGCCGAAGACGGTGTTGCGCATCACGTAGCCGTAACCGGCCACCAGGACACCGAGGATGATCAGCACGATCGGCGCACCGTCGTAGCTGGCGAGCAGCATGGTGAGCCAGGCGATCGCGGCGACGATCGCGACGAGCTTGAGCAGGAACAGCTTGGCGGGTGCCACCTCCAGCGAGAACTCCTGCTGGCGGCGCCGGTCGCGCACCTCCTGCCACACCACTGCGGCGATCATCACGAGGCCCAACAGCAGGGTGATGTTGTGGTAGTTGGTGTTCGGGCCGACCGCGGGCAGGAAGCCGTTGCCGATCTTCTGCAGGCCGTTGGGGAAGGGGCCCAGGGTCTGGCCCTGGAGGAGGATCTCCGTGAGGCCGCGGAAGAGCAGCATTCCGGCGAGGGTGACGATGAAGGACGGTATGCCCGCGTAGGCGATCAACAGCCCCTGTACGGAGCCCGCCACGGCGCCCATCAGCAGGCACAGCACCAACGCGACGGGCCACGCCACATGGTGATTGACCATCAGGACCGCCGCGAAGGCGCCCACGAACGCCGTCAGTGAACCGACCGACAGGTCGATGTGCCCGGCGATGATGACCAGCATCATGCCGATCGCGAGGATCAGGATGTAGCTGTTCTGCAGCACCAGGTTGGAGACGTTGCGCGGCAGCAGCAGGTCCCCGCCGGTCCAGACCTCGAAGAGGATCACGATCAGACCGAGGGCGATCAGCATGCCGTACTGGCGCATGTTGCGCCGCAGACCGTCCAGCACCAGCCACAACAGGCCGCCGCCCGCGCCCGATCCGTCCTTGCCCGGCGGTGCCGCGGCCGGGATCTTGTCGGTGACGTCCGTGCTCATCGCGTTACCTCTTTGTCCTTCGTCATCTGGCGCATCAGCACTTCCTGCGTGGCCTCGGCCCGGGGTACCTCACCGGTCAGCCGGCCCGCCGCCATCGTGTAGATGCGGTCGCACATGCCGAGCAGCTCCGGCAGTTCGGAGGAGATGAAGACCACCGCCTTGCCCTCGGCGGCGAGTTGGTCGATGACCGTGTAGATCTCGTACTTGGCGCCCACGTCGATGCCGCGGGTGGGCTCGTCCAGGATCAGCACCTCGGGACCCGCGAAGATCCACTTGCTGAGGACGACCTTCTGCTGGTTGCCGCCGGACAGCTTGCCCACCCGCTCGAAGACGGTCGGCGCCTTGATGTTCATGGACTTGCGGAACCGCTCGGCGACCTGCCGCTCCTCCTGCTCGTCGACCACACCGCGCTTGGCGACCTTGTTCAGGGCGGCCAGCGAGATGTTCCGGTTGATCGTGTCGATGAGGTTGAGGCCGTAGTGCTTGCGGTCCTCGGTGACATAGGCGATGCCGTGTCCGACCGCCTCCGCGACGGACTTCGTACGGATCTCCTGGCCGTCCTTGAGGACCGTGCCGCCGGCGTAGCGGCCGTAGGAGCGCCCGAAGACGCTCATGGCGAGTTCGGTGCGGCCAGCGCCCATGAGTCCGGCGATGCCGACGATCTCGCCCCTGCGCACATTTATTGACACATCGTCAACTACCTTGCGCTGCTGGTCGATCGGGTGGAACACGGTCCAGCCGCGGATCTCCATGGCGGGCGCCGCCTCGGGCTTCCCCTCGTACGTGGTGCGTTCGGGGAAGCGGTGGTCGAGGTCGCGGCCGACCATGCCGGAGATGATCCGCTCCTCGGTCGTCTCCGGCGCCTTCACGTCGAGCGTCTCGATGGAGCGGCCGTCGCGCAGGATCGTCACCGAGTCGGCGACCCTGCGGATCTCGTTCAGCTTGTGCGAAATGATGATGCAGGTGATGCCCTGCTTCTTCAACTCCAGGATGAGATCGAGGAGTTTGGCGCTGTCCTCGTCGTTCAGGGCCGCCGTCGGCTCATCCAGGATGAGCAGCTTCACCTTCTTCGACAGCGCCTTCGCGATCTCCACGAGCTGCTGCTTGCCCACGCCGATGTCGGCGACGCGGGTCTCCGGGTGGTCGCTCAGGCCCACCCGGCGCAGCAGTTCGGTGCCGTGCCGCAGCGTCTCGTTCCAGTTGATGAGCCCGCGCGAGGCGTGCTCGTTGCCGAGGAAGATGTTCTCCGCGATGGACAGGAACGGCACCAGCGCCAGCTCCTGGTGGATGATCACGATGCCGCGCTGCTCGCTCGCCCGGATGTCGCGGAAGCGGCACTCCTCCCCTTCGAAGAGGATGTCGCCCTCGTAACTGCCGTGCGGATGGACGCCGGAGAGCACCTTCATCAAGGTGGACTTCCCGGCGCCGTTCTCACCGCAGATGGCGTGGACCTCGCCCTGACGGACCGTCAACGTGACGTCCGACAGCGCTTTTACACCGGGAAAGGTCTTGACGATCGAGCGCATTTCCAGGACGGGTCCCGCCATGGTCGTGCCTACCAATCAAGTGTGGGGTCGGGTAACTGGCCGCGGACTTACTTGAGTTGAGCGTCCGTGTAGTACCCGCCCTTGACCAGCACGTCCTCGTAGTTCGTCTTGTCGACGCTCACCGGCTGGAGCAGGTAGGCGGGGACGACCTTGGTGCCGTTGTCGTAGGTCTTGGTGTCGTTGGTCTGCGGCGTCTTCTTGTTGAGGACGTCGTCGATCATGGTGTCCGCGACCTTGGCGAGCTGCCGGGTGTCCTTGTAGACGGTCTGCGTCTGCTCACCGGCGATGATCGACTTCACCGAGGCCAGCTCGGCGTCCTGGCCGGTGATGACCGGCAGTGGCTTGCTGGAGGAGCCGTAGCCGTCCGACTTCAGCGCGGACAGGATGCCGATGGAGATGCCGTCGTAGGGCGACAGCACCGCGTCGACCCGGCCGCTCTTGTAGGAGCCGGTGAGGATGTCCTCCATGCGGTTCTGCGCCTTGGTGCCGTCCCAGCGCAGGGTGGTGACCTTGTTGAGCGCGGTCTGCCCGGACTTGACGACCAGTTCCTTCTTGTCGATGTACGGCTGGAGCACGCTCATCGCGCCGTTGAAGAAGTACTTGGTGTTGTTGTCGTCGTTCGAGCCGGCGAACAGCTCGATGTTGAACGGGCCCTTCTTGCCGCTGGTGAGACCGAGCTTCTCCGCGATGTACGTGCCCTGGAGCACGCCGACCTTCGTGTTGTCGAAGGACGCGTAGTAGTCGACGTTCTTGGTGCCGAGGATCAGGCGGTCGTAGGCGATGACCGGGATCTTCGCGGCCGCGGCCTCCTGGAGCACGTTGTTCAGGGACTTGTTGTCGATGGCCGCGATGATCAGACCCTTGACGCCCTGCGTGATCATGTTCTCGATCTGCGAGACCTGGGTGTCCGGGTCGTCCTCGCCGTAGACCAGCTTGGTCTTGTAACCCTTGGTCTTGAGGTCGCTGACCATGTTGTTGCCGTCGGAGATCCAGCGCGCGGAGGACTTCGTCGGCATCGCGATG
>Ga0307507_10013251_pt1 | contig 10037 bp, 9 predicted proteins | sample 7_EM_MG_FD_207223 | JGI IMG/M metagenome (GOLD analysis project Ga0307507, IMG submission 207223) | Populus trichocarpa ectomycorrhiza microbial communities from riparian zone in the Pacific Northwest, United States - 7_EM | ecosystem: Host-associated > Plants > Roots > Unclassified | place... | reverse complement strand
AGGAAGTCGTAGCACACTTCCCCATTAGGTAAGTCCTCTATCTCCGCGTTAATTACTGAATCCGGAAATTAGTTCCCGGGGCTGAACTGCATGCATGACGCATGCAGTCAGTGCATGCATCATGCATGCAGGTGTCCCCTCACCGACGACTTGGCGCTCTTCGGATGCGTTCGGATACTCGATTTGGACATCCGCCCGATTCCGGTGGATACAGGGATCTCTCACCGCTCGACCCACACCTCGCTTAAGAATACGAGGTCGCCGACGCACGAGAGTGGAGTCACCACACCATCTCGGGGTGATACACCTCCAACCATCCCACCTACCGAACGGGCCACACACCACCACGTGTGCCCGTTACGCTCTCTGATTTGCTCAGACCGCTCCGCCAGCTCATGTAGACGTGCAGTATGCTCCTAGGAGGTAACTCAGAGTCCGTTGATTGTGTGGACACCTTGACACTTCTCAGGCGAAAAAACGATTCCCACACCTGTTTTCGACACAACTGAAAAACGAGTGATAAGTTCCGCACAAGATGGGGCCGTTAGCTATAAATGCTCGGTCGCCCAGCGTACTGAAGAGTCTCCATAACGAAGACGAAACAAGCATTACTCCGCTACACTACATCTAGCAGACTTGTCTACGCCCATCGACTTCAATAAACATTCTCTTCTCCTGCCTCCCCTCCGTCTACACAGTAGGCCCTTACACCTCGCTCGCTTCGCTTGCTCGGTGCCTAACCCTAAATCTCACGGTCTACGCACTCTCGCCTTTCACCAAGCCTCATCCTCTTATCCTACCCTTTCTACACAGTAGAATCCCCACTTGCTCGCTTCGCTCGCTCGTGGCCTAACCCTAACCCTAACCCTAACCCTGAGAACCCGAATCTCATGCCCCGAGGGTGCCCTTAGATAGGGGTTCTGCCCTCAACCCTAAACCTGCGTGACTCATACCCTCGCGTCACGCGCCTCATGACTCATAGTGCGTCATAGTGTGAAATCCCTCAGCTGACTCGTCCGAGTCAGCTGCGCCCTATCTCGCAACCAATCAAAACTCATAAAACAAGTCATGTGCCCTAACGGGGTCAGATGCGCAAAACCCATGACTCATAATTATGAGTCATGTGCGAAATACATAAACCACATCACCACAATCGTGCGTTATGTCAAATATCAACCAATAACCATCAGCCAATGACCCGCCATTGCGTCGTCAGGTGAAAACCTATGAGTCAACTGATGTCATAGTGTGAAAGATAACAAACCGATGACTAATAATTTATTAGTCACGTGACAGTCTGCCTTGCTTAGTCACCGTTTGTGACATTAGCTCCCTTCCCCCTCTTGCATCGGTCCCTCTATGCAAAACTCCTTCCTTACACAGCATACCCCCAATTTGACACATCCTCTGTTTGGTTCGATTGTAGGCTTGTTGGAGTTTTTCCTTTTCCTTATCGAGTCGTTTGAGGTCGTTGTCTTTTTGGACGATGGTTTGCGCAGCGCAATCGAGTTGGCTCAGAGGTCCGAGATCGTTTTTTCCACAGCTTCCCTGTTCGGAACAACTGTTTTTTCGCTGCCCTCTCCTTTCAGCCGTGTCCTCACGGCTCTTCTCTTCTTGTGTTCCCTTCTGTCATTCTTTGACAGTGTCCCTTTTTCTCCCACTTATCGGTGGTAATACCCGGCGTCCACCTTTTCCCATCGGTGTTCGTTGCAATTGTCGTTAAAACAATGGTCCCAGCTCGTGATTTAGTTATGAGCCCTTCTGGCTCTTCTGCGGCGAGATTGTTGTGGGCCCCAGTCCTCTCATCGGTTTGCTTCCATCTCCTGTCCCCAGTTGTGGTCGTGGGTGACACTTGGTTTTCTCGATCTCCTGGTGAATTGTGGGTACCAGCCTGACACTTGTTTTTCGCCGAGATGGATTTGGCATCTATCATCGGTGCAGTCCGTCCAGTTCATGGAGGCCTGCGCTACCTCCCTCTTTGATGAACCCGAGTATGCTGGGCTAGTGCGGGTAGAGCAGTGGGCAATCAGCTGGTCGTCGCTGTCTGGTGTGTGTGAGTGTCATTCTTGCTTGACGACGGGGGGAGGTGCGGAGGACGATCTGTTGATCGTGACATGTATCCACTCCGGGCTTTTCCTGGTACCGCCAGTGGAATCGTTGCACTGTGTGTTCTGCATTGTTCAAGTTTTCTGCGGGGTACCAGACTTTATCGTGTTCTGGTGAGTAGCCTTTCCACTTGGCTCGGTATTGGAGCGTGTTGTAGTGGAGTTGAAAGTCGATGATCTCGTCGAGTTCGTATTCGTCTTCTCCTTCTATCTAGATAGGAGGAGGTGGTTCTTTGATCTGTGATGGGAATCGGTTGTCTTGGTAAGGTTCCAGAAGGGAGATATGGAATGTGTTGTGTATGGTCATCGAGGGTGGTAAGGCCAGCTTATATGCGCTTGTTCCAATCCTTGCCAAGATTTTAAATGGTCCTATTTTCTTGTAGTCCAGTTTCTTCGATGGTCTTGTGGGCTTGATGTTCCGTGGCAGCAACCACACCATATCTCCTGATTGTAGGTTCGGATCGGGTTTTCTGTGATGATGGTAGTATTCTTTTTGTGGTAATTGTGCGGCCACCATCTCGTTTATTAATGACTCTTGTCATTGAGTCATTTCTTCCCGTTTGGTCTGTTTTCATTGGATCAGATGACCGATCATCTCGTATTCGGGGTTGATTCCCTAATTTGCGAAGAAGGGTGTGTTCTTTATGGTCTCCTGATAGCCATGGCTGTATGCAAATTCTGCCCATGGTAGGTAACCACACCAGTCGTCTTGTTGATAGTTGATGTAGGCTCAGAGGTATTGTTCTAATATGGCGTTGGTTCGTTCCGTCTGTCCGTCTGTTTGTGGCTGAAACGCCGACGTGTGTCGTCGTTCGATTCCTAATTTACCCGTGGTTTCTTTCCATAGGTCTGAGGTAAATAGCGTCCCCCTGTCGGTGATGATATCGTGTGGTAGTCCGTGTAGCCTGGGTATCCCCTTTCTGAAGAGATTAGTGAACTGCCGTGCCTCCAGGTCCTTTGAGCATAGAATGAAATGGCTCATTTTGGTCAGCCGATCGATGACGACCAGTATCGTGTCATATCCTTTTGATTTCGGCAGGTCCGTAATGAAGTCCATAGCGATTGATTTCCATGGTCGATCTGGGGCCTCTTTGACTGTAGCAATCCGTAGGGTGCATGTCGGACCACTTTGGTTCTTTGACATGTGTCGCAATTCTTTAAGAATCGTTTGATATCTTCGCTTATCGTCGGCCAATGATATCGTCGGTTAATGAGTTCGGTTGTTTTTGCTGTTCCACCATGTCCCGCATGTGGGGGTTCGTGGTCTTTAGCGATAAGAGAGGTTCGTATCGTTTCCGCGTTTGGTATCCAAATTTTTCCTTGGTACCATAATAGGTCGTTTTTCCATTGGCATAGCCCTAGCGCTACTCCTTTCATTTCTTTCCTTCCTTCATCCCAGGTTCTTTGGATGTCTTGGATTTCTGCGTCGTCGTTGCTTGCCTTCTGTATCTCTCCTTCGTTCTTGTCTCGAAAATCGGTCGTTTCCAACATGTTGAGCTTGATTTCGGTGTCCGAGATATCCCAATACCGTTCTTTTGGCAGTAAGATTCCCACGTTTTGAGTGAGTCTCTTGTCTCCTGCTGTGGGTAGGTCCCCTTCGCTTCTTGTGAGGGCATCTGGTTTTCCTCCTTCCTTTCCTGGCCGGTATTCGATTTTGAAGTTGTATTGACTTAGTTCTTGCATCCATCGCGCTTGTCGTTCGTTTAGTTCCTTTATCGTCATGAAGGTGACCAAGTTCTTCTGGTCTGTGAGGACCCGGATTGGTTTGGGGTTTCCTCTCGTGTATCTTTTCCATTCGTGGAATGCTTGAACTATCGCCAGTATTTCTTTATCGTGTATCTCATAGTTGCATTCGGCGTCCGACATTGTCTTGGATCGGTACGCCACTGGTCTCCATTTTCCGTCCTGGCATTGTTGTGACAGTATACCGGAGCAGCGGTATTTCAATGGTGTATGTTTCGATTTTGGTCGGTGCGAGGGGGTCGCAGTAGACCAGTACTGATGCCGTGCTGAGTTTTTCTCCTTAATTCGTCGAACGCTTGCTGCTCTTTGTCTCCCCATTCCCAGTTGCCAATGCTTTCCTTTTTTGGTCTTGCATATAGTGGTTTGGCCGTCCTGCTGAAACCTTCTATGAATCGTCGGTAGAAGTGGCAGAAATCTAAAAAGCATTGGATTTCCTTTATTTTCTTGGGGGTCGTCCAGTCCCTGAGGGCTTGTGTCTTGACTGGGTCTGGCTTGACCTCTGCTTGTCCAATGATAAATCGTAGATATTCCGTCTCGCTTTGGTGGAATTCCCACTTGGATGGTTTGACCTTCATCCCCGATTTTCGGATGGCTTCGCGGATATTGCTGACGTGTTTTCGGTGTTGTTGTAGGGTATTTGAATATATTAGTACGTCATCCAGATAGACGATGCAACACATGTCGATGTGTTGCATAAGGACCTCATTGATCCATCGTTGGAAGGCTGCTGGTGCGTTGCATAAACCAAATGGCATGACTAGATATTCGTAGGTTCCCAGTTGTGTTGAAATGGTTGTCTTCCATTCGTCTCCTTCTTTGATTCGGATGTTGTGGTAAGCGTCCTTGATATCGACCTTTGTGAAGTATTTGGCTCCTCCTAGTCTGTCTAGGGCTTCGGTAATGAGTGGTAGTGGATGTCGATCTTTGTTGGTAACTTCGTTGAGGGCCCGGTAATCGGCACATAGTCTGAGTTTGCCGTCCTTCTCTTTTGACAAATATGATTGGCGAAGCCCTTCCTGACTTCACCCTTTGGATCCACCCGCGGTCCTCGTTTTGTTTGATGTATCGATGAAGTTCTTGCAGTTGGTCGTAACTCAGGGCGTATATCTTCTTGATGGGTACTGTTTTTCCTTCTTCCAGGTCGATTCCTAAATCAATCCCTGGTCGGTGTGGTGGTACTGTCGTTTTTTCTCCTTTTTCGAATACATCTAACAGGTGATGATATTCTCGTGGAACCGTGTCCCTGACATCTTGGTCCTCTCTGGTTTTTTTGTTCTTTAGCGCCAGCGCGGTGCTGATGTTGATAGCTTCTAGCTGTATTTCGTGGTCGACTTCGTATCCATCTTAGGATGCCCTTTGTTTCTCCTCTTCGGTAAAACTCTCTGAGAGCTCTTGCCGAAATCTCGTTGATTTCGGTTTTTGTTTTACCTCCTGGCCCTTGACCCTTTGGTCTATGGTGGTGTTGGAGCTCCCGAATCCTTGATCCCCTCTCTCGGTATCGTCCAACTGAGTTACTTCTTGTATTTCTCTGTTGTCAATTTGTTCGATTATCAGTTGTGCAATCCGGTCCCCATTTTCCACTTTGTATGGTTGGTCTCCTAGGTTGGCTAGGACCACCTTCACTTCTCCTCTGTAGTCGGAGTCTATCACACCTGCATTTGTGGTGAGTCGATGTTTGACTGCTAGACTGCTTCGTGGTGCGATTCGTCCATAGCTGTTCTGAGGTAATCCAATGGCTATCCCCGTCCCAACAATTGCTTGCCCTCTGGCAGGAACATCGGTTCCTTCGTTAGCGTACAGGTCACATCCTACCACTTTTGCTGTTCCCTTCATAGGCACTCTGGCCTCAGCGGATAGCTTCTTAACTCTGACACTCTGGGCATTAGCCGTCGGGCCATTCTTGGTCGTCGGACCTTTCTTGGCCTGGACCTTGGAGAATCTGGTGATGAGATTCTCTTCCAGGGCATTATCTTCGGGTACCCCATATGCAACCCGTGAACTTTTGAGACACCAAGTCGTACATCGTTCGCTGTTGAATGTGATCCATGTGTCATTCCAATCTATTGTTGGATTGTGTTCTCTTAACCGTGGCATCCCGAGGATGACCTCCTGGTTTTGGAGATTGGCCCCTTGGAAGGTTCACAATTCCCTATGGCGACTAATGTCCACAGGTACTGTCGTCATATGGGTAACGGGGCCCATAGCGCTTGGTTTTCCGTCCTCAAGGTAAATCCCCCGGGGGATTTTTGCTTTGATCATCTTGATCCCGTGTTTGTTGCGGACTTGTCTGTCTATGAAATCTTCTGTTGCTCCTGAGTCAATCATGGCGTTGATACTGACTGACTCTTTTTTGCCGTGTAGTTGTATTTTGACCATAATGTGGTCATTGTCGTTTTCGAGTGTATCGGTGTAGTTGAGTGCCGCGTAGTAGTTCTCCATGAGTATCAGTTTTCGTTCGGGTTAGTCCCTCAGACCATCTCTTACTGGGGACAGTCATCGTTTCCCCACTGTTGGGGTTCTTGTTCGACCTGGATTTCCCTAATATTTGGTCTGGTTTGCCAAGGGGCGGTTTTCTTCGCGGTTGCCAGCTCCTGGATTGTGCGTTGACTGGTTTGGGTCTATCTTTTTTCGGGCAACTCCTGGCTAAGTGTCCCGGTTGTGCGCACTAGAGGCATTGTTGTTCTCGTATCCTCCTTTGGAATTCTTCTCTCGAGATGTTGAATCTCGGCCGTTTTCGAGTCGCGTCCAGTTCCCTGGGGTCGCCATAGTTCTGATTGCGATTATTTGAGGGTCGGTATGTCCCATCCGGGTTTCGTGATCTGATTTTTTCTCGTTGGACACTTTTTGTCGTGGGGCGATCCTTGGATATGCTTGACCGTTGCCAACTTGCTCTCCTTCTGGATTGCCCATTTGGCCAGGGTTTCGAGGTCCTCGTATTCTTCTCTGCTAGCTCCCCAGGCGTTTTGCAATTGTGCAATCATTTCTCCTAGAAGCAGTTCTCCTCCAGTTGAGTCGTCCAACTCGGCTTCGCTAGCCCCTTGGCGGAATTCGTTCTAGTATTCAGTAACTGATCGTTTGCCTTGCTTCATGTTCTTCAGTTTGATCCTTGCCTCACCATGGCATCGATCACGCCAAATTGTCTCTCTAATTCTGCTTTGAACCCTGCCAAATTGTCCCATGCTGGGGTGATTCGTTCTTCTGCCTATGGTGTGATCCAGGTTCCTGCGTCGTCCCTTAGGAGGCTTGTTGCATAAAGGATTTTTTGCTCATTGTGGCAGTTTTGCCACCCTATTGTCCTGTAGTACACTCTGAGTTGGGCTAGCCATCCTCGTAGTTTGTGTCTTTCTCCTCGGTAAACCTTATCTTCCTTGGCTTTGGGTTTCCGGGTCCCTGCACTTACGGATGTGATAATCTGTCTCATCTGTTCTGGGCATAGGATCGGGGTTGTGTCCGATGATGTAGCTCCTCCTTGCTCTGCTGTAGCCGCCATCGTGTTTCGTCGTGTCCTTCCTGGTTCTTCTGTTTCTTCAGATCCAATCGGTGATGGTGGCTCTAGTGTTGTAGGGCTCGGTCCCCTCTCTTCTGTTAAGGCCCTTTCAAGTCCTTCTCCTAGTGATGATAGGTCGAGATTGTCCGCTAGGGGGTGGATGTCGTTTTCGTTCTTGTTCCCCGTTTTGTCTGTTTGTTAGGTGCTGCTGGCTGACGCAACCAAATGTTACAATCCTCTCCTCTCCAGGTGATACTTGCAGCAGGTAACCGATAGTTTCCTAACGATCACTTCTTGTTAGCCAAATAGCTGTTGCGATAGCTAAGTCCGTTGCCTCCTATGTAGCAACGTCGATCGCTAAGCTCATATAGGACGGTCGTGTCTTGGTTCCCCAAAACGTGATAGATAAAGACCTTTGTATTGAAAGTATAGTGTATGAAAGAACTTAGATGGTTGCGTGAAGAACCCGAATCTCATGCCCCGAGGGTGCCCTTATGTTACAATCCTCTCCTCTTCGGGTGATACTTCCAGCAGGTAACCGATAGTCTTCTAACGATCACTTCTCTTGGCCCAATAGCTGTTGCGATAGCTAAGTCCGTTGACTCCTATCTAGCAACGTCGAATGCTAGGCTCCTATAAGACAGTCGTGTCTTGAGTCCCGAAAGCGTGATAGATAAAGATCTTTGTATTGAAAGTCAATAGTATGAAAGAACTTAGATGGTTGCGTGAAGAACCCAAATCTCCTGCCCGAGGGTGCCCTTGTATAGGGGTTTTTCCCTCAACCCTAGCCCTGCGCGAATCCTCCCCTCGCGTCACGCGACTCATGACTCATAGTGAGTCATAGTGTGAAATCCATCAGCTGACTCGTCCGAGTCAGCTGCGCCCTATCTCGCAACTACTCAAAACTCATAACACAAGTCATGTGCCCTAAAGGGGTCACATGCGCGGAACCCATGACTCATAACTGTGAGTCATGTGCGAAATACATAAACCACATGACCACAATCGTGCGTCATGTCAAATATCAACCAATAACAATAAACCAATGAGACCCTCTTGCGTCGTCATGTGAAAACCTATGAGTCAACTAATCTCTTAGTATGAAAGATACCAAACCGATGACTAATAACTATTAGTCATGGCAGAGTCTGCCTTGCTTAGTCACCGTTTGTGACATTAGCTCCCTTCCCCCTCTTGCATCGGTCCCACGATGCTAAACTCCTTCCTTCCACAGCATACCCCCAATTTGACGCATCCTCTGTTTGCATCGATTGTAGGCTTGTTGGAGTTTCTCTTTTTCCTTATCGAGCCGTTCGAGGTCGTTGTCCTTAGCCACAATGATTTGGGAGGCGCGGTCGAGTTGGCTTCGGAGGTCCGAGATCTGTGTTTCCAGAGTTTCAATCGCTTTTTTCGCTCCCCTCTCCCTCCACCCGTGTCCTCACGGCTCTCCTTTCCTTTTGCTCCCGTCTGTCGTTCTTCGACAGTTCCCCTCTCTCTCCTACCTGTCGGGGGTAATAGCCGGCGTCCACCTTTTCCCATCGGTGTTAGTTGCAGTTGTCATTGAAACAATGCTCCCAGCTCGTGATTTCGTGATGAGCCCTTCTGGCTCTTCTCCGGCGAGGTTGTTGTGGGGCCCAGTCCTCTCCTGGGTTCTCTTCCATCTCCTGTCGCCAGTCGTGGTTGTGGGCGACGCTTGGTTTTCTCGATCTTCTGGTGAATTGTGGATACCAGCCTGACCCTTGTTTTCTTCGCCGAGATGGATCTGGCATCCATCATCGGTGCAGTCCGTCCAGTTCATGGAGGCGTGCGCTACCTCCCTCTTTGGTGAGGCCGAGGATGGTGGGCTAGTGGGGGTAGCGTTGCAAGCGATGCGCTGGGCGTCGTTCTCCTGTGTGTGTGAGCGTCGTTCTTGGTTGACGACGGGGCGAGGTGCGGAGGACGATCTGTTGATCGTGACGTGTATCCATTCCTGGCTTTCTTGGGTAGCGCCAGTGGAATTGTTCGATTGCGTGTTCTGCATTGTTCAAGTTTTCTGCGAGGTACCAGACTTTATCGTGTTCTGGTGAATAGCCTTTCCACTTAGCTCGATATTGGAGCTTGTTGTAGTGGTGTCGAGGGTCGATGATCTCGTCGATTTCGTATTCGTCTTCTCCTTCTATCTGTATACGAGGGGGATCTTTGATCTGTGAGGGGAATCGGTTGTCTTGGCAAGGTTTGAGGAAGGAGATATGGAATGTGTTGTGTATGGCCATCGAGGGTGGCAAGGCCAGCTTATATGCCCTTGTTCCAATCTTTGCCAAGATTTCGAATGGTCCGATTTTCTTGTAGTCCAGTTTCTTCGATAGTCTTGTGGTCTTGATATTGCGTGGCAACAACCACACCATATCTCCTGATCGTAGGTTCGGATCTGGTTTTCTGTGTAGATCGTAGTATTCTTTTTGTCGTACTTGTGTGGCCAGCATCTCGTTTCTTAATGACTCCTGTAACTGAGTCATTTCTTCCGGTTTGCTCCGCTTTCCGTGTATCAGATGACCGATCATCTCGTATTCGGAGTTTATTCCGTAATTTTTCAAACAAGGCTGTGTTCTTGATGGTTTCCTGATATCCGTTGTTGTATGCAAATTCTGCTAGTGGTAGGTAACCACACCAATCGTCCTGTTGGTAGTTGATGTATGCCCGTAGATATTGTTCCAATATGGCAT
>Ga0307507_10013250_pt1 | contig 10037 bp, 10 predicted proteins | sample 7_EM_MG_FD_207223 | JGI IMG/M metagenome (GOLD analysis project Ga0307507, IMG submission 207223) | Populus trichocarpa ectomycorrhiza microbial communities from riparian zone in the Pacific Northwest, United States - 7_EM | ecosystem: Host-associated > Plants > Roots > Unclassified | place... | reverse complement strand
TACATAAACATTTTCTTTTAGAATTTCATTTAGGAATGCATTCTGCACATCCATATGATACAATTTGAAATTCAAGTGACAAGAAATTACAAGCAATATACGAACAAATTCCAAACAAGCTATCAGTACAACTGTTTCATCAAAATCAATCTTTTTGACTTGAGTGTATCCTCGTGCCACTAGTCTTGCTTTGCTTTTTTATAATTGTTCCATGCTCATCTGATTTGTTCTTGAAAATCCACTTGGTACCAATTATGTTATGACTATCAAGACATGGAACCAGTTTTCATACATCATTTCTTGTGAACTGATTTAGTTCCTCATGCATGGCATTCATCCAGCTTTCATCTTATAGGGTTTCTTTAACCTTTTTAGGTTTAATCTATGAGAAATAACACACATATGAGACTTGATTGCTAACTCTTTTTCTTAACCGCATACTTGCATCCAATTTTTCAATAATACTCTTCTTAGGATAATGGTGTTTTATCTTTGATGAAGGTTCTTCCTCTTGTGACTATTTAGAAACGTATGAAGAACTCTCCTCTTGTTGTTTTTCATCCTATTTTAGTGAGGTTTCTTCAAATATCTAATGATATTATCAAGATATTTCTTTACAAATTGATGCGATCCCTAGCGAAATTTAATGGAATTCACGTACCCAAGATCTATTTAATCCAAATTTGCTGAAAATAGGATGAGCTTATCACAATGGAAGACCTGCTCCAAGGCAACAAGACTATAAACCAACTCAATCATAACTCCTACACCTGAAGACGAGCAAAAAGAGTATAAATTCACAACAAAGATTGGTCAATTCTTTGAAGAGTTGAAAGTTCAATCAAGAACCTAGATTGACAACCAAAGGTTGGTAAAAATCAGAATATTATTAGGCAAAAAAGTGTGCTGAAAATTATTCTCAAGAGTATTTATACCCTAAGCCAAAAACCCTAGTTTCTCTAATGAGTCACATATAAACCCAATTTAAATAATAATCAACCAAAGCTAAAACTAGCCTAAACTAATTAAAATAAATAAAATAAACAAGTCTGAAACCCAAAAAGTGTTTCCTCACAAAATAAAGAAAGTTTAATAGCCCAACTAATTTAATAAGACAAGTTCAGTTATTTCTGTATTCTGTCTGGCAGCAGCAAAACCCAACTTCAAATGGATGGTTCTCTCTCGTCTTAAAGACTTAGAAGGTGTGTCATATACTGTTGGAAAGGTATGGAAGTCTAGTTTCATTCCCAACTGAAATCACATAAAAATTCAACTTGTAGATCCAGGTATGAGTAAAAAGGTAGTGAAAGGTCAAACTGTCCAAATCTAGTCTTCTTCTTCCAATCCTTGTGTAATGGTCTTGGTTCCACCAACAAGCCCCTCTTGAACATGAATAAGATTAATCAAGGCTTGCTCTTTATTATTTAATATTATCTTGAAGTCCACCTTAACTCACGTATCTTGAAGAAGTATATTGAAAGCCTCTTTGAACCTCTTAGCTCTAAGCCTTGTAACTAGACCAAACGGAACCTCCAATGGATTCTTTGGTGCTTGGATCGCATCACAAATTCCTTTAGATTGTCATTAATAACCACCTTGAATGATTTCATGATAGTTTGAGATCGTAGGTTGTAGACTTTATAGGTTTTGCTATGTTATGAGTATCCAAGAAAGATCCTTTATCACTCTGGCTATCAAACTTATGTAAGTTTTCTCGAAATTTCAAGATATAATAAAAATTTCTATACACTCTGAAGTATTTGACCATGCAAGTTCTTGTTTGGAATCCGTTCCTATATTGTTTATGTTTGAGATAAATTATTATTAGTAGACCTGACATTGTTTTTGGTATGGGTGTTTATGTTAGATTTCATTCTAATTCTAAAGAATCACTTTTTATAGCAATTAAAAGAATCCTAAAATATCTTAGTGCTATAATTGAGTATGGTGTATTGCATTCAAAAGATTCAAACTTGAATCTAGTTGGCTATTTAGATGTTGACTGGGTAAATAATGATGCCGATAAAAAAAAGCATTATTGGAGGGGTATTTATATATTGGTGGTAACTTGGCAACATGGATTAGTAAGAAACATAATTCAATATTATTTTCAATTATAGGAGCCAAGTATATTACATTAGGTAGTTGATGCACATAACTTCTTTGGATGAAAAAGATGTTAGAGCATTATGGTTTCTCTTAAGATACTATAACTATTTTTTGTGATAATTCCAATGCAATTAGTAGCTCCAAAAATCATGTGCAACATTATAAAACCAAGCATATAGATATAAAACGTCACTTTATTAGAGACTTGGTAGAATCAAAGCTTTTTTCATTAGAACATGTGAACATCGTACATCAATTGATTGACTTATTCATAAAACCTCTAGATGGTTTAAGATTTAAATTTCTTAAAAAAGTCATTAGTGTATGTGACATGCCCTAATTCTTAATAGAGAAATCTAAAAATAAATAAAAATATATGTACAAAATTTTGTTTGGGTTTTTATTTATTTTTTACACAAGTGATAGGTTGCTAACATTAAAACACAGACGCAAACGTTGTAAGTATACCTAATCTATACCTTTAAATCTCATAAATTTCATTTCGCTGAGATTGAGGCAAATCTTAATTGGTATAGTCTTCACTTTTAAAATGTTATTCTTTTAGAAGACCAAATAAATGTATTATCTTATACACAGTGAGAAATTCAAGTTGTTTTTATAAATTGTTAGCAAAGGTAACATTGATTTAAATGCAGGTATGCTAATAGTTAAAGGGGAGTAAAGTGCCTTGAATTGACCAAAGCTAGTTGAACGTGGTACACAAGTTGTTAAGATAACCCTCCTGACAAATTTTAAAGAAAAAGTCAAGTGTTCACATCATTGTCGATGTAACCATATTATTCGATAGTTTTACCCACATTTACCTAGTATTTTGTCCATGTTTTATATATAAAATGCCTTGATAATCTTTTTTATATATATTTTAAAGGAACTTTTGGATGTAAGATTCAAAAAGGAGTAAATTGGAGATAAAATTCAGACCATGTTCCAACTTGTGTTGAATATTGATAAATTTGACCTCTAATAAATGTTTTATGCAGAACTTGAGTTGTAGAGATCGAAATGAAGTGATTTCAGTGTAAATAAAAGCTAATATCCATACTTTTCTATAAATAAATGGCAAGAAAAAAAAAGGGCATAGAAATCAAATTCTTCAAAGAAAAGTCTCGCATTCTTCCATTTTTTACATTTGACCATTCTGACTTGAATATCTTGAGTTAGAGAACTCCATTTGATGCAAACTCAATTTTATTGGATTTTTTATTCAAAGACCTATCAACCTACCAAAGTTATATATAAAAAAAGAGCTCATATGAGATAGAAATGATCTTTTTAAGACGACCTATAAATTCTGTCAGCAGACAAGTTTTGTGAAGAAACATGTTCAATTACTTAAATATAAATTGTCTACTTTGGAAAAGACTATTTTTATTTTTTAGGGAGGATACAAACGGATTTGAGGGATGTGGGGATTAGGGTAACGTATCAAATAAGAATAAACTCTTACCATTTTCTCGTATACCTAAAATTATGTTCTCATCTTTTCTCTTCATTAGTTTTTCAATATACATGTAAGGCTAAGTTATTTTTCTTTGTTGAAAGGATAAAGAAACCTTTAGATTTAAAAAAGTGTGAGATCTATTCTATCTTTTCTTATGTTTATTTCCAATGATTGTTTTGTTTGATTGTTAGAGTAAACTCGTAGTTATTATTCTAACCAATCTAATATTAAGTTTGCTGTCAAAACCAGAGTTGTGATATTTAAACTTGTGAAGCAACTAAATTTAATAACTATGTTGTTAATCTTAGGAAAAACATTAACTAAATTGAACATATACTATAGATAATTATATTGTCTAGATTTATCAACCTATCTAGTTCTTAAGACTGTAATTGAATTAAATTACTAGTGCAGACACTATGGTTGATTAATGGTTAGGGTTAGTTACATTGTGAATCAGTTAACTACTAATGTTAAGGAAAGATAAATATCTAGAAAATAAATTGACGTATTATTTCAATGATCAGTTTTGATTTCTATATGTGGACTTATACTTGGGACCAAAGTTTTTTTGTTGATAAGTTTCAGATGTATTTAATTTAGCTTATTATTGTATTCTGTTTACTATAGCATAGCCTAGAGAACCTCAAAACCCCTTAACTTTGAATCATCTAGCATAAAGATCTGAACTAGATCTTCCTTGCAGGATCGACCCCTTGCTTGCTCTATATTATCTTGTTTGTTTAAGTCAGGGTAATTAATTTATGTGACTGTGACATCGCAATAAATTTTGGCATTGTTGTTGGGGAAGTGATTCTAGTTGGTTCTTGTGTTATGATTGTTATTTATTTCATTCAAAAGAAAACAAAAACAGAAAATGAAAATGAAAACAAAGTTGCGGTACTATTCAAAATGGAATTTATGGTGGAATTCGGCTTCAACATTTAGTTTCTTAAAGGAAAACAATGTTCAGAGCAAGATTAGTGGCTAAAAGCCACTAGCCCCACCCTCTTGAGGTCAAATTCTACTGTTTTCTAGGGTTTTTAGGTAATTTTTGTGTTTTAATGTTGGATTTTCATTTACTTTCACTATTTTAAATCTCTCTTGTGATTGATTTATTTTTAGTTTATTTGAGTTTTCTTGACTATTCATACCTGCAACTTGATCTACTAACCAAGAACAAGTGCAGGTAGATCTCGAAATAGAAAATATTACACAGGTTACGAAAGAAAGCTCGCATCAACATCATGGTTGTTGCACAACAACAGACACTCAATGAACTTCTTGATGCTCCCAACATGGAGAACCAACCATTGTGCATAAACATCGACAACAATGGCAACTTCGAACTCAAGTCTAGGTTTATACACCTATAGTAAATATTCAATGGACTTACCGGAGAAGACCCTTGTACTCATCTCAAGAAGTTCCATATAGTTTGTGTTGACATGAAACCACATGAAGTTGATAAAGAGCAAGTTAAGTTGAAAGCTTTCCCTTTCTCTTTAAAAGGGCCAGCAAAAGCATGGCTTTTCTCTATTCTCCTTAGTTTCATTGGAACTTGGAATGGCATGAAGAAGATTTTTCTAAAGAAGATTTTCCTGGAGAAGTATTTCTCAATCTTTTGAGTTACCAACATAAAAAAAGAAATATGTGGGATTCAAAAATCTCATGGGGAAACACTCATATTAGGAAAGATTTGAGTAGTTGTGTATTCAATGTCCTCATCATCAAATACCCGATCAGCTACTCATGCAATATTTCTACGAAGGACTAATGCCTACTAACTGTAGTATCATTGATGTAGCAAGTGGAGGAGCATTGGTAGATAAAACACTAAAGGTTGTTTGCCAATTGATCTCAAATATGACAGCCAACTCGAAATAATTTGGCACTCATGGAGACTTCCTAAGCAAACAAGTAAACAAGGTAAGTATTGCTAACCTTGAGAATAAAATTAATGATCTTACTTCTCTTGTGTGTTTTTTGGCTTGTGAAAATATACAACAAGTGAAAGTTTGTAGCATATGCTAGTTATAAGGTCGTGCTTCGGATATGTGTCTAACAATGCAAGAAGATTACATTGAACAAGCTAATGCAGTTAATAGAACATTCAATGGCCAAAACTTGTGTAAATATGATCCCTTTTCTAACACGTACAATCCTAGATAGAGAGATCACCCAAACTTATGCTATGGGAACCTACCTCAACAAGGAAATCAAGGTCGGCAGTTTCACCCTTATAGATTTTAACCCTAACAGAATTATCAAGCGAGACAGTCCCTTGCATTTACAAATTCCAATGCTATAGATTCATCAAGTGATGATATTCTTGAGATGATGGAAACCTTAGCTTCTAACATATTGACTTTACAATAAAATGTCATGTCTTTTCAACAGAAAACAAGGTTGAGTATTTACAAGTTAGAGAAGTAAATGGGGAAAGTAGCTTTAAGTGTAGGGAAGTTGAAAGCATAAATCAATGAAAAATTGTCCTCCCAAGCATTGAATCTAAAAGAGAATGTTAGTGCGATCAAGCTGCAAAGTGGGAAAGAACTTAAAGAGCAAAGGTTGAAACAAATTCAGATGGAGGAAGAAGAGGAGATAGAAAATGAACTAAGCATAAAGAAGAATTAACCTACTACTTTACAAACTAATACAACCACCAATACTCCAAAGGTAAGTCCTAACTCAATGAATTCAAATTTCAAGAAAATCTCTCATTTCTTTTGAGTTCATCTAGGTCTAAGAAAGAGGACAAAGAAAAAGAGATTTTAGAGGTTTTCAAGAAAGTGAAACTCAACATTCCTTTGATTGATGTTATCAAGCAAATTCTCAAATATGTTAAATTCTTGAAGGAGCTATGTACTACCAAAAGAGCTTACAAGCTAAAAGGCTATGAAACAATAAGTATGGGTGAAGTTGTATTTGTTGTTGTTCAAAAGAATTTGCCTTTAAAGTAAAAAGACCAAGATGCGTTTACTATCCTACGCGTTATTGGTAATGCTAGCTTTAAAAGGGTTTTACATGATTTGGGTGCATCCATTAGTGTTATGCCTAAACATGTTTATGATTCTCTTAGTCTTAAGTGTTTGATTAAAACTAGTGTTGTAATATAACTTACGGATCGTAGTTTTGTTTATCCATTTTGTGTGATAGAAGATGTCCTAGTAAAGATTGATAGTTTGGTTATTCCATATGAATTTTATATTCTTGATATGGAACGTGATTCCTCAAACACCAACACTCATATCTTATTTGGAAGACCATTCTTTAAAACTGTCAACACTAAAATTGATTGTGGCAAGGATACTTTGTCTATGGAAGTAAGAGATGAAGTAATTGATTTTAACTTTCATGGTGAAATGAAATATCCTTACAACAATGTTTATTCTATCACATGTTATGATCAAATTGATAAGTGTGTGCATCAAGTTCTTGAGTTTGATTGTAAGGATGAATTAAGTGTGGCATTGAGCCATGACATTGATTTTATCAAGATATAAGAGATGGAGAGGAACATATATGTTCCCCAAAACATGCAAGAATGAGCATTGGCTTTGCGAGCTTTGCAAACCCCCCCTACGGTAATTTTTTTTATTTAGACTTTCACATAAAAAACTTTTGCCACCTATTTTACAAGCACATGAGTTAGAATTGAAACCTATGCCCGATAACTTGAAGTATGTATTCATTGGCAATAATAATTCACTCCCTATTATCATAGCAAAAGGTTTGACAAATGCGCAAGAGGAAAAGCTTGTGAAATTATTGCGCAATCACAAAACAGCCATTGGTTGGACTTTAGCCGACATCAAGGGCATTAGCCCCCAATATGTATGCATCATATACTATTGGAGGACAAAGCAAAACCTTTTAGGAAAATGCAAAGGAGTTTGGATCCGTCTATGATAGAGGTAGTGAAAGCTGAAATTTTAAAACTATTGGATGCAGGAGTCATTTACCCCATTACAAAAAGTATGTGGGTGGCGCCAATCCATGTGGTGCCCAAAAAGACCAGAATCATGTTGGTAAAGAACAAAGATGATGAACTCATTCCTACTCGCATCTCGAGTGGTTGGAGAATGTGTGTTAATTATAGAAAACTTAATCTTTCTACATGCAAAGATCACTTCCCATTACCATTCATGGACCAAATGCTTGAACGCCTAACAGGTAAGTCTTTTTAGTGCTTTCTTAATGGATATAGTGGGTATAATTATATTGTTATTAATCCTGAAGATCAAGAAAAGACTATATTTACATGTCAATTTGGTACATATGCATATAGGAGAATGCCCTTTGGTTTTTGTAATGCACCCGCAACTTTTTAAAGATGCATGATGAGTATTTTTTCTAACTATATTAAAAGAATAATTGAGTTTTTCATGGATGATTTCACGGTGTATGGTGATTCTTTTGATAAGTGTTTAGAAAATTTATCTTTAGGCTTGAAAAGATACATTGTAACTAACCTTGTCTTGAACTATGAAAAATGTTATTTTATGGTAGAATAAGGAATAGTTTTTAGGCATGTTATGTCTTCGCATGGTTTAAAGGTTGATAAATCTAAAATAAATGTTATTTCATCATTGTCTTACTCCTTATATGTAAGAGAGGTTCGTTCCTTTCTTGGTCATACAGGTTTCTATCGATGCTTTATCAAAGATTTCTATAAGATTACAGCACAGTTATGCAAATTGTTAGCCAAAAAAATGAATTTTGTGTTTGATCAAGCGTTTAAAGAAGTCTCATAATGAGCTTAAGAGGCGTGTCACATTTGCCCCCATCATGCAACCACCAAATTAGGATGGACCTTTTGAGATAATGTGCGATGCGAGTGACTGTACAGTAGGGGTGGTACTTGGGCAAAGAATAGGGAAGAATTTGCATGTTATCGCATATGCTTCTCGCATGTTGGACAAAGCGCAATATAATTACCTTACAACTGAAAAAGAACTTCTTGTAGTGGTGTTTACTCTAGAAAAATTCAGGTCCTATTTACTTGGTACAAAAGTTGTTGTTTTTACTACTATGCAACTTTGAGATATCTTTTGAAGAAAAAGGAATACAAACCAAAATTGATTTGGTGGATCCTGTTGTTACAAGAATTTGATCTTGAAATCAAAGACAAAAAATGGTGCCCCAAAATCATGTAGTTGATCACTTGAGCCGATTGCGAACCAAGGATATACAAACCAAAACAGTAAGAGAGACATTCCTTGATGAGCAGTTGTATGTGTTACATTCCTCTACAAGACCATTGTATGTTGATTTGGTGAACTATTTTGTCACCAAGGAATTCCCTTAAAGTTTGTCTAAATTCCAAAAAGACAAGTTACGAGTTGATTCTAAATATTATTTTTAGAACACTCCTTATCTGTGTAAATTTTATGTGAATCAAATAGTAAGAAGACATGTACCATGAGATGAATTTCATTTCATTCTCACTTTTTGTCATTCTCATTTTTATGGTAGGCATTTTGGAGCAAAAACAACAGCCCCAAGGTACTTGAAAGTGATCTCTATTAGCTTTTTATTTTTAAGGATGCATACTGCTTTTGCAAATCATATGAAAATACCAAAGAACAGGCAATATCACTCATAAGAATCAAATGCCTTTAACTAATATTCTTCTAAGTGAAATTTTTTATGTTTGCGGTATTGATTTTATGGGTCCTTTCCTTTTTTCTTTTGGTAATCTTTATATCCTTCTTGTTGTTGATTATGTGTCCAAATGGATTGAGGCGAAAGCCACACGAACTAACGATGCTAAGGTTGTTTTAGATTTTATCAAGACTCACATATTTGACAGGTTTGGAATCTCCAAAGCTATCATTAGTGATCATGACACTTATTTTTGCAATTGTTCAATGGAAGCATTTCTATGCAAGTACCATGTGATTAATCAGACTTCCACAACCTATCATCCTCAAACGAATTGTCAAGCTGAATTTTCAAATCGAGAAATTAAGTGCATTTTGGAGAAGACAATGCAACCTAACCGATAAAATTAGAGTCTATGACCTGGTGATGCAGAAGAGATATGGAATGATGCCTACGAGAATGCAACGATTTACAAAGAAAAGACCAAGAGCCTTCATGACCGAATGATTACAAGAAAGGAGTTTCATGTTGGAGACAAAGTCCTTTATCATTCACGTTTGAAACTTTTTCCTAAAAAGTTGTGCTTTCGTTGGATTGGACCTTTCGTCATTTCTAATGTTTTTCCTTATAGTGTAGTTGAGATTACAAGTTTAGAAACAAATAAAGTGCTCAACGTTAATGGCATCGATTGAAAACTTTCTATGAAGGTTGGACGATAGAACTCACCGCTTCTGTGGGGTTAGCTGAACCAATCTATAGAGTTTAAGCATGCAATGTGTCAAGCCAATGCCATAAAATAAAAGTGCTTACTCGGAGGCAACCCAACCAAAAAAAAATCAAATTTGCTTTCTTTTTCCCT
>Ga0307507_10013249_pt1 | contig 10037 bp, 11 predicted proteins | sample 7_EM_MG_FD_207223 | JGI IMG/M metagenome (GOLD analysis project Ga0307507, IMG submission 207223) | Populus trichocarpa ectomycorrhiza microbial communities from riparian zone in the Pacific Northwest, United States - 7_EM | ecosystem: Host-associated > Plants > Roots > Unclassified | place... | reverse complement strand
TAGTTGAAAAGGGTAGGTTGTTCGGTACCTTGATGAGCTCAGATGGGCGGAAACCTCCCATCCACATGAAGCACCGCTCGGCCGGAGTCTTCCACATGCCGGAAACTAGATGGAAGACATCGGTCTTCGCAACCATGATTTTGAGATTCATCATCTCATCATAATGTGCCAAACAGTTGTCAACAAAGAGCCTGAGCTCATTTTCGGGTATATGCTCTTGTACTGCTGCTCGAAGCTCGCACATCAGGCGATGGTGCTCCTCAAGCCATCTTGCATACTCCATATCAAAAAACGCAGCATCTAGAAATCATAAGATGGAAAAGAGGTCATTACTTTTATGCCCTAAAAAATAAAATGAGTAAAATATATATATAAATAAATACCTGAGTTAATATTGGCAATACCAACAGGAAGGCCTTGTTCTCCACCTCCACATAGGAATATGCCCTAGCAGGAACAGTAGAAAAAACATTGATACATGCTAAGATAACACTATAAATAAACAATAAATTAAAGCAGGTTAAGCTTTTAACTCACTTGAGCTCGGGCTCTTTGTAGTTCTTGTTCCAATTGGGTAAGCTTAATCCTACTTGACTCTAGCTGCTGAACATAAGCCTGTAATAATGAACCAAGAAAAGGAAACAAGCCTTATGATTTTACGAGTTGAACGTAATGGTTTGGGAACAATAATAATTGGCAATCAAATCAAATCAAAGACAATAATTTTCAAAGGACTGACTTTTTTTCTTAGCCTGCTTTTCCTTGCTGCCTCTCTATTCTGAGCAAGTCTCCTCAATGTCTGCATAAAAATCGATCGTGACAAACATTCAAAGCTCTTACCTTACACGAAAGTTCAACAAATGTGAAAATATATGCCATAAAAAGTGAACCAAAAGAAGTCACCTTAGGGTCTGGTGTCTTGGGTCCTTCCTGCTCCGAGCTTGATGTTGTTGGACCTTTACGTTTCCCTTCGCGCTGCCATAAAGAACAAAAAAATCAAACTTTTTAAATACAAATTCGAATCACAAAATCTCAGTTATATATGTAGACTCTAATTTTTTTAATTATTTAAATATTATAAATGCTCTATTTATAAGTACAAGTAGTAGTCCTAATCTACCTTGATGGCTTTAGCTGGTTCACGGCCAGGTGCAGAAACGTTTCTTGTATTGGCCAATTCCATGGACGGTTCTGATGATTTCTTTGAACCACCAGTTGCTGAAGAAACTAATCCAGTAGCACTAGTAGTATTAGCCTACCAAATCCATAACAAACCCATTACAAAAAAATTCAGTACTATAATATATAATAAGGTTTAACTTAACCAGCAAGAAAGTAAGTATATATACCACTAAATTAATTAAGTTATTAACGGTTTTGATTTTGTTATACCTTTGATGGCTCTACGTGCATAGGCTGAGATGGGAAAATATTCAAAGTTGGAGGTCTCATTCCTGCACCACTCTCTGCACACACACCCAAATCAACATAAATTCTCTTGAGCATTACTTCTCTTTATAGCTATAAATTTGAGAGAGAGAGAGTAATTAAAGGACCCGAGAGAGAGGGAAGGGATACAAAGCAAGAGAGGTATGAGACATGAGTGTGAAGTATAGGGATCGTCATGCAATTGTAGCTCTACGGTATCAAAACAGAAAAGGAAGGAATCGAAGAGAGAGAAAGGCTGAAATAACCCATACCCTATCCGTATCCTTTCCATTACATGGAGAAATTAGTGAGGAATTGATCATGATATTTGCGTAGGGTTGTTATATGTCATGGTCTAATGCTTCAAACAACAAGCAACAAAAATAAATTCAAAAAGGGATGGGAAAATAATGAGAGAAAACATTTTTTTCTTGAAATTTGAAAAAAAAAATATCTTTCTTGCAGCTGCAAGGCACAGGATCTGGTCAAAGAAAGTACTATTGGCAGAGAGGCAGATTTGCAATCTGCTGCTGAACATGTTTTCCCTGTGACCCTCAAACAGCCCTTTCCAAAGAGAATCTTCCCAGCAGAAACAGAAAAGTGGAAAGGAGAAAGAATACTGTAAAAAATGAGAGAGAGAGGGAGAGAGGGAGGGCTCACGTCTTTGGTCTTGATTAACAGTGGAGGGGTCTTGTCCATCAAGATAGAGAAAAAGGGCTTGATCCAATTCTCCCAAGTCATAAGCTCCAGCGTCTTTGCTCCTGACACCAAAAGTACACATGTAAAAACAAAAGAAAACTACAGAGAAGCAAATGATTAATCTGCAGGGTCAAACCTTCTTAATTATTAATAATTAGACTTCTAAAAAAGATAATAAAAATAGACTCTAAAATGGGTTCTTGATACTTTCTTTAGTACTGTAAAAATTACATGAAGTTCCCAGGGATTGAGGATGATGATGATGACTGCATGATTCCATAAGGAATTTGATGATGATGTTGCTCTTGTAAATGACGAGGATCATGTTGCTGCTGCTGCTGCTGCTGATGGTTTTGCTGTTGTTGATGATGATTTTGTAGTTGCTGCTGCTGTTCAAATAGATGAGTTGAGTGATTGATGACTTTATTGTTAGTAGCAGTAGTAGCCATGAAAGAACCCTCAAAAAGCTTGCTTTCTAACTGTTGTTGTTCTTCCACTATTCCTCCTCCAAGAGCTCTTGAAAACCCCATAAATGGCATAAAACTACCTTCTTTTTCCTCCTTTAAAGATCATCACCATATCTTTTTAGTTCTCACACATACATACAAACAAACAAAGAGAGTTTTGGTAAAGATGAAACTGAAAAGAAAGAAAAAGGAGGAAAAGGATAGAGGTATACTAATAAGATTGAATGAATGAGGGGAGAAAATATGGAGTTGATTGCAAGGAAACAAGACAAACCTTATTTTCAGCTTTCTTTATCTACAAAACAAAAAGACCGACTTCGTGTGAGAAAAAAAAAATCTTATAAAATGGTCTTAAAATACCCTGTTCATTTTTTTGTCTCTGTTCAGACAGAGAGAGAGAATTAAAAACGAGAGAAGACCTGAAGAAAAACCACTTAATTTGGCTTGTTTGGAGAGAACAAGGAAACCGCTTAAGGCATTTCAGAGTCCAAGTTTCTTCGTATTCTTAGGACTTGTAATGACAAGAAAGCCCTAAGGAGTTTCCTATTGACATTTTCATGCAACCTTACACGTATAGATAGGTGAGGCGGCAGTGTTTTTTCATGTCCCTAACCCCTTGGCCGTTTTCTTTCTTTTAATCTCTACCGGTCCACTGGGTTTTTTTCTTCTTCTTTTTCATTTTCTTTTTTTTTCTCCAAATTATAGGGTATATAGAGGAAGTGGTGCCATCCCTTTTTAATTTTGTAGGAATTGTCAAAAGAACCTAAAAGTAATGGGATCGATACACTCAATAAATTAAATTCACCTCTAGTTAAAAAAAAAAAGTTTGACGATCAAAAAAATTCAATGCAAAACTTGATTTTCTAAGTTCAATTTGATTAGAATTTGAAGTATTATTCTATGTAAAGTTGGGTTAAAATTCTAGAAAACGCGTTAATTTTTGCAAGATTTTTAGACATTGGAAAAATCTGGTAAAAAGTTAAAGGATTGTTAAAACCTTTTACACAAGGCCATGTTTATTTTCCTATGAAATTGGAAATGGCATGGGACTAGATTCCGGATTTAATTTTAAGTATATTTATCTTGTAGTATTAATAAGCAAAAGCTATAAAACTTGACTTGGTTTATGATTCAATCAAAGCTCAAGTTATAAGTTGAAAATGTTAACCCGGTTCAAACTAAAATAGTATTATTTTCACATTTTAAAAAAAATAAAACAATATTATTTTAAATTTTTTAAACTAAGTTTTGACCAGGTCATAAGTTGATCATTTTAACTTTTATTCTAATTTAAAATTTGACCTGAGTCAAGTTCTAAATTTATCGAATACTTAATTTATTTATCAATTCAAATTTAATAACACTGTTAATATCAATATGTTCTAACTACCTTGGATCATGGGAGCTTCTTATCTTATTGTATTGGTGAACAAATAGACTACATTTGAGTCTTAGGTGAACGAAATTGGCCATGTTGAAAATCTCTAGTGGTTTTTTTTTGGTGGAATAGAAAAAAAAAATATCATTGATATTATGAAATTTATCTTTTTTATTTATTTCAATTAAATCATGGTAAAAATCTACTTTAATTTCTCAAAATATATCATTCAAATAGCATTTGAATAAAAATATTTATCTTGCGACCTATGATATCGCAATTCAATAACTTCTTTTAACTTGCTATAATAATCAATTCCAAACTTATTAAAAGTAAAATTCTTTACACAAACCCCACTCTTATAGGTCTTTCTACCATCATCATATTGTTTAGTATGAAAAACTTATTTTTTTACTTTTAATGAAATATTCATTATAATACTAGATCTTTTTTTTTTCAGGATCCAAAGATAGAAATTTTAATCTACTAGTATTGGCTTCCTTCCTGAACACCTGGTTAAAGCTAAAAACCCTTTACAGGAAAACAAAAACATAGTTAAATCTAAACTTAGGAGTTATGAATAATTAAATACTTACATGTATTGAGATAACAATAATTGATAATATTGCCTATAAGAAAGTTAATTAAAGTTAACATAGATAACAATAATTAAATACTTACATATAAAAAAACATATAGTTATATGTTTATCCCAATTGAATGCAATTCATTATCATTTATTGGAATATGATTGATTCTTGTTTTCAAGTGAGGCTCAAATAATATCAGGTAAATATTGAAATACCTTTAATAATATAAGTCTCACATATTAAAGCTTCAACATGCGCTTTATTTTTAACTTTTTTTTTAAGATTGAATAAGTATCTGAATACAAGTAATTAGAGTTGAATAGTTGAATGTTTAGAACAAGAAAATGGACAATTACTTAGAATGCATGTAATCATTAACCTCTCAAATGAATATATCTATCTATACAACATGGGACCTCTAAATTTTGCCTCATGTGCTAAAAATGGGTAAATGCTCCATTAAGTCAAAGAATAAGGGAGGGAAGAAAATTTTAAGATTGAAAATTATCTCAATAATGTCCGTTTCAAGTTGCTTCATGAGTTGGGTATTCAATTTGCTCAAATAAATATCTCTAAAAAAATGACTAATCTCTGTCAATGCATTTCATATCACTTTTTGCATTAAAATCCTTAAAAGCAATTGGAATTAGTATTTGCATAAACACATGGTAGTCATAACTCTTCATTTCATGCAATATGTATTCCTTTAAATTAAAAAATCTAGCTATGTTTGAAACATATTCATTAAGAAATTGCATACTTTTAAGTCATTCATAGACAAAAAGTTGTGCATCCTTATCTAAGATAAATGTGGCTTTGGTCTTTGCAATATGAAACCCATCATTAATCAACTATATATTTCCATGCATGGTCACAATACAAAGCTAGATCCATTCTAACTTTCATATTGTCCTTTAATTTTTCTTTTCACGTTCATAACCATGTTAAAAATATTGTCAAATATATTCTTCTTGATACGTATTACATTCGAACTATGGTTAATGACATTAGTCATATGATAACAAAGCTCCTAAAAATATTTTTCTTTATCCAATTATGGATCATACCAAATTCAAGAAACTTTTACTTCCCATAATGAAAACCAAATACAATGTTGTCATACTAAAAACTTCATCGTATAATTTTTCACCCGACAATGCCAATTATGTAACATCTCTTTCAACTTTACCTTTTAATAAGTATTTTCTGTTATTTCTGAATCGATGATGACTTGGCAAGAACCTCCTATGGTAATTAAAAAAAAAAAAGTTTTATCAACATTGATTAAGTTAAAATCTTATTATTATGCATATAATATGGAAAAGCTAATTTTTCATGTGTGCTCTAACCTAAAATCATATCAGATGAAGGAAACTCACTTACAGTCCACATTAATATTGTTGTCTTCATTTAAAAATTTTATTTTCTTGAGACATCATATGTTAAAGCCCCGACTGACCATATGTAATTCAACTCATCAATTAACGGTTAAAGATAAACATCTATATTTATACCTGGATTGTAAGAACCAAGAATGACCATAAATAAAAACATGAATTTTGGCTTCATACATGTCTCTGAGGCAAGTTGTAAACTATTAGTATAACCAGTCAACAAGAATAGGGTGCAATAAAGGATCCAAATAGATTAAATCAATCAATACACAAGCAAAGATGTACATTTTATGATTCCATTAAAAACTCAAGATATACCTTATTGAAATGCTTCAAAGCTTTACCATCGAGAGGGTGCACCATGCTTCATCCACCTTATCATATGAATAGTGTCATGTCATGTGTTTAACAGTCTTTTGAGACATAAATAACTTTTATAGCCTATGAATGATTAAAAAATATCTTGTTTTTTATGCAATAAGTGTCATTCCTCTACCAATATTGGGTTTATTCATTACAGTACAACATGTAAAAGTTTGGACACATCTAATTTTTTTGGTATCCTAGGCCAAGCGATTTTATCATGAATTTTGGAGTATGAAAGTTACATTTCATCAAATTAAGAATCCAAGACAAAAAAAAAAGATATATTTTTAAAAAATATATTAATAAAAAAAAAATATACTACAAATTTTTTTCAATAGAGTTTAAATTATTTATGTTTTAACAAAAAATAATTGAACAGTTCTTTCAACATAAATTTAAATATTTTAATACGCATAATGCTTCCCTCCTTGATATTTTGTTTTTTATTAAGCGTACACATCACCTTTTCAGTTTACAATTATTATTTTTTATTGTAAAAAAAAACATTAACACCACTCGTGTTTTTGCGTTGAAAAATACCCCCACTCTGAAGCTTAGCGCTGAAAATCAAAGTAGTAGTTTAGATAAGGGAAGAGTCATGTCTTGTACTCTCTGCAATTTTTTAAGGTCCATGTTTTGATCGCATTGTGAACCAAAAAAAAAAAAAACCGTGTTCTTGAGTAATATGTGATATGAATCCAGAAAGTGATTCCTTTTGCTCTTGCAATGGATATATACAACGACCAAATTCACATTAGGGATTGTACAAATTTGCTTGTGGCTACTTATTTTATTTTTATATAATATAGTTTTAAGTTTATCAAATCAATTAGGGGATCACTTTCAATGAGTTATGAATATGCGATTAAAATTAATCAAATTCGATGAGGAGGAAGTTAGAATCGCTACGTACAGAATGCCTCAACGTACTACATATGTCATTGACAGATTAGGTGAACCATAGTTTAGCAAAGTTGTCCTTACCCATCTCAAGAGATGTTGATGGCCTAGCAATCCATAATTTAATTAGCCCTTTTGCAACCATTTTAGTACTGGTCAGCCTTTAGCTTCTCTAGCAGTCCTTGCTTCAAGGGCAAGGCTAAGACACTTTCCATAAGAACCCCAAACCCTTGCACTGGAAATTAATTCCATCCTTGCAACGTAACGAGATCTAACCATAAATCGGAATTGTTATTGGGAAATGAAAATGAAAAAAAAAAAAATTCAATCTCGAATTGAGATAGATAGAATTATGAAGAAGGCTAAGAGTTCTATACGTCCCCTGCCCTCCCAAATTAAGAAATTGATCCAAGAATTCCAATTTAAATCAATATTTTATGGGGTCGACAATCTATACACACAAGATAATTAAAAATCTAGTTTTTTTTCTAAATTATATATATAAAAAAAAAACTCAAAGGGTAAGCTGTGTCCTCCGGTCCAATTTTTGTTAATTACTTTATAATTATAAGCTAACAAGTTGCTAAGAGTAAAACAAAATGGGGATGTCATTAAAATTCTTTAGTGAAAGTTTTGTAGTCACATGAGGAAGCAATCTTCATGGCCAAGTTCATTTCAAGATGACAACAGCCCTTACAGAGCTAAGGGACAGAATCGTCAATAGAGAAAAAAAACTCCCTCCATCTTATTTTCTTGGGCAGCTGTCAACTAGAGACCGTTGACTAAAAAACACGTGTCAAGTTAGAATTACCCATTTCTAATTTAAGGGGCAGGATGGGGGACCCATCAGATCATCAATAGAATCTGACGGCTGGCTGCAAATTTCAGTGTAAGAAAACAGAAGTCGTTGTCGGAGAGATGATGGGACCCACTGGAACCGGCCCACACCTTTCCCGCTATATTTTATAATTCCAACCACTCCCAGAAATAAGAACTGTCTGCTAACTACAAAGAAAAGGATATCCGAAAGAAAAAAAAAATTATAATATAAATATATGGATGTTTTGTTACGTGTGGGCACTCACATTTTTTTTCTGGAGCCCACCTCCTATTTATTTTTTATTTTTTTATTGGAAATTAGGAATAGATCCCACTGCCACAAACTGGTCCCATTACAAATGTTACTAATCACTTGGGTCACACCTAATCCTGATCTTTGATCTTGTTTATTAATGTTAATTAATGTAGTAGACTTTATGATTTTGATATCTTTCTAATTCCCACATGGATGCTTCAAAATTAAGGTGATTAAATTGAAATTAAATTAAAAAATATATAGATTATTTCACAAGTGTGAAACCTTATTTTTTATGTTGTGCAATTAGAGGATTCTTGGGATTTTTCTTCTGGATATTGTCAAACCCATATCATAGCACTAATTATACCTAGCTAGGGCCATTGTTTTCAATTCCAACATTTGACGTATGGAAGTTACCATTGGAGCAAGTCATTAATTGTACGATGCATCAAATTGCTTGTCAAATCAAAAGACATTCGGTGTTTGACTCGAACTGAAATTTACTCCAGAACATGGAGAGTATTCCATTCGAGCACATTTGTGTTTGTATTTTTTCTTTAAAAAAATTCAATTTTTTTATTTTTTTATTTTAAATTAATTTTTTCAATATTTTTTATTATTTTGATCTGTTAATATCAAAAATAATTTTTAAAAAATAAAAAAAAAATATTATTTTAATAAAAAAACATTTTAAAAAACAACCAATACCATATTTCTAAATAAATCTCCTTTATATATTCCTCCATTCTGTCCATCAGAAGAAATTGGAACCAAATTAATGATGCGGGCTCTAATTAGTTTCTCGATCATAATCAAGTTTTGCACATTAATTTTTTAAAAAAAAATTCTCAAGACTTTCCTCACAATAGCTAAGTTACTATAGTAGAAGAATATAATTATATTTACGTAGGACAGAAAGGAGAGACCGTCCAAAGTGGTGGAGGATGCTTCTTCCATGAGGTGTCACAAGGAAAAAATCTCTCACTTGCATGAGCAACACATGATATGGTTGGTCACCTTAACGGGACTATTATATTTTGTGAGAGCCTAAAACTTGAGACTTTTAGCAAAGCGGTCGCGTGTATGAACTTTTTTTTAGCATATCACAACCTGCAGATGTTCGAAAGAAGCTGGGAATTTTGTTGTTGCTGATGACAGTTTTTCTGTGAAAATCATTGGATTTTTTTCATCTACGGAAGAGGGCGCGCCAGAAAAAACCTTGCGCAAGAAAAATCCTTTGATTGTCTTACCTGCGCACGCTTATATTTTCTGAAACGTTTGTCTTTATTAATATTTTTTTTTCCAGTGAGAAATGTTAAAGAGCTTTTATAAAAAAAACTATTAACAAAAATAAAAGGTTCAAAAAGTATAGTTATTATCTTGCGAGTAGGTAATGCAATTAAAAGTTTTTTCTCGCACAGCCCTATATCCAAGTGTATTATATTATCCTTGTTGATTATTAACCTATATCAAAGTTCAAAATATAAATATTAAAATAAAAATTTATATTTTCAATGTAAAATTAGAAGCTCATTAATATATATATTTTATATTCACAAAGACAAAGTTGTGTCATTTCACTATAGAATAAAAATCTTTTGAAATAATAAACTTCATTTTTACAACATAACATGCATGTGTTATTCATGTATTTATTTAATTATATATGTATACTCCCATGGTTTGTGCAAATGAGAAATATTTTTCTTCATTTCCATTAATTCAATTTTGGCATAC
>Ga0307507_10013247_pt1 | contig 10040 bp, 6 predicted proteins | sample 7_EM_MG_FD_207223 | JGI IMG/M metagenome (GOLD analysis project Ga0307507, IMG submission 207223) | Populus trichocarpa ectomycorrhiza microbial communities from riparian zone in the Pacific Northwest, United States - 7_EM | ecosystem: Host-associated > Plants > Roots > Unclassified | place... | reverse complement strand
TCGAACACGTGACCTTATAGTCGGAGGCACGTGACTATCATCTTAAGCTAGACCGAGATGTATCTTTTGTACTTCGTATTCTTTTAACTGATTGGTACGCAGGGGTCTGTGCGTGAGCTTTATGGGTCGGCATTCTTGGCATGCCTAACATATACGCACTGGATGAAAAGAGTGAAGGAGACGGCAAGGACAACACTGGAGGAAAGAAGAGAGGCGAGGAAGAAATACTACGACCGGAGAGCGACACCACGGCCTATTATCGAAATAGGTGACTTGGCAATGTTGAACACAAAAAACATTAAGAGCACACGATCAACAAGAAAATTCACCTCAGGATTGTACAGCAGTTTGAAAGTCTTAGAGATAAAAGAGAATAGGGCGTTCAAACTGGATATCCCGGCTCGCGGGAAAATCCACCCTGTATTTCACGACTCCATTCACGAACCCTATAAAGTTTCTGACCCAATCGAGAACAAGGCCCATGAGAGGCCGAGGATGTCGAAGGTGACCTGGAATGAGAGGTTGAAAGAATCGTTGAAAGTGAGATAATCACCTACACAAGAAAGGTCAGAAGGGTAAACAAGGAGTTGAAGGAACTCCTATACTTTGTAAAATGGGGAGGATGCTCAGAGGATGAAAATAGCGGGGAACCACCAGGGGGGTTGGAAAGGCCAGGGAAAAAGTGTAAAAATTTCATAGGGAAAAGCCCGAAATGCCTGGGCCGAATTTGGCTGACTAGGATGAAAACTGGTTTCTACAAGTGGACAAGTAAACACTTCTGGTATTTACCCCTACCATAAGGAGCTCATAAAGGATTAAGAATGTATTATAGTTAGACAAAAGTATTCGGGACGAAACCTAAGAGGCGGGAGCTCGTGTTAGGCACAGAGCTTCCAGAAGGATAAGGGGGTCAAGTTACCCTACCTCCGGGCACGAACCTCTAAAAAAGACATAGCAACACCCCCCTCCAGCCCCGACGTTGGGACAATAGGTCACCATAGGTCGTCTGGGAGGTTGCGTCCCCTCACCATAGACATGAGTAAAGAAGACCCGACTTGCTACACCGTATACGTCGCGGCTCTCCGTCCGACTGGTTCCTGTTCGCAGGATATATGAGAAGAGACCGATAACTACAGTCGTAACCATTAGTTCGATCGCTATCAAAGCGTCCTGTAATGCTAATTAAGACCAGGGAATACCTCCTGCAGACCATGTCAAAACGGAGCGATCAATATGAAGACTGGCCATCTTCTATCCCTGCGAATAAGAGTCTGACATGCGAACGGATGGAGATTGTTCGTAAATAAATTTAGCAACGGATACATGTTCGTATAGCCAGCTAAGTGGACGGGCGCTACACCCTCCCCATGAGAAAGGTATACGTGGCAATATGTTGCGCAAAGGAGAGTAGAAATATAACCGATGTTCAGGGCCAAGTCGGGCTCCCACTTCAAAGAAGTCAAGCTAGGTAAAAGAAAGATACCTAGTTATAGGAAGAAGTGATGTCGCCCGCGAACACCCAGATGCGGAATATAAATATCGAGGTGTCTTGGTAGCTGCTATCCATTATCAACCAACGGAGAAGAGATGTTAACAATATATACACTTTTAACAACTATTTGTCGTTCTACCTACCTTATAATTCTATCTTGACTTTCCTCTCCCTAGATATATTCTCCGTATTACCAACGTTCGGGCCTAGTATATTCTCTTGTTCTTAGAATATTACTACCCCCATAACACCTGGTAGTGTGCCATCTTTCAGAAGACCAATGTCAGAGCCTCCTGCCATCCTGGAACCTTTTGTCCAGATTATCGCATTTTCTTGAACTCTTTTTATTCTGCGTCGGTTTGTTGTTCGGTTTTTCCTTCTACAAGGCTGACCTGAATTCACTCCTTTCTGTGGCAAAGTAAAGCTTCAAAGTCTTCGGGTTTCAGAATTGTCTGTTCGCGATCCGTAGCTTCTTCCTTATGGCAGTACCCCGGCCACCGTGTTAATCCGTCAGGTTTACCCCCTCTACTTCCGGGATAGTAAATAATATAAAATTAAAATTGGCTAGCCACTGAGCCCAACCGATCTGTCTGGGATTCCACACTTTCCTTGTGAGGAAGTATTGTAGCTTATGGTGGTCAGTGTATACCATTATTGGCTCATCTGCTCCCAACAGCTAGTGTTTCCATTGGCAGAATGCCTCCAAGATGGCCAGAATCTCCTTATCATGAATTTCATAATTTCGTTCGGCCTCCTTTAGCTTTAGTTAGGGGAACGGAACAGGGTGTTGTTCCCGTTTTCCCAAGGAGTGGGAAAGGATACAGCCTAGTGCAAAGTCACTGGAGCAGGTTTCAAATATGCTTTTTCGGTCCGGATAAAAGTCTGCTAAAATAGGGGCCGATGTAAATCTCCGCTTAAGTTCCTCAAAGGCTCCGTCTTTTTCTTCTCTCAAACACAAAAAATGGTTCCCTCCTTTGGTTTTTGATGTATTGGTATTTGGTTTGCAAACTTTTGAGAAGGTTCCATGAATCGTCGAGAGATAGTTATAAAACCAATGACAATTTGTATGTTCTTTACCGATCCTCGGGCTCTCCAATTGAGGATACTTTCAGCTTTCTTTTCGCTCATGGTGACTCCGCTTTTCCCCACGATGTATCCTCGAAATTCAACTCTCTTAACATGGAACAAGGATTTTTTCAAAGATACTGCGAAGTGAAGACGTTCTAGCCTGGCTAGTACTTGTTTAACTTGTGCCTCGTGTTCTTCTATTGTCTTTGAGCAAATTAGGATGTCATCCAAATATACTACAACTCTGTGATCCAAGAATTCTCACAGGATAGTGTTCATCATGACTTGGAATGGGGCGGGTGCATTGACCAAGCCAAATGGCATTACTTTGTATTCGTAATGTCAATATGGGGCGCGGAAAGCGGTTTTCCATTCATTTTCCTTTTTGATTCAGATTGAATAGTAACTATCTTTTCTGTCTAGCTTAGTGAAGATAGTTGTACCGGCTACTGTGTCCCTTAGTTCGGTCATGACTGGTAAAGGGGATTTGTTGAGTATGGTTAACTTATTTAGATGAGGGTAGTCTACGCACGATCGTAGTCTTCCATCAGGTTCGGTGACAAAAAGGATTGGTGTGCCGGCAGGAGATTTGCTGTAGAATACTTTTCCTTCCGCTAACATTTGGTGAAGATATTTGTTTAATTCTTCTAATGGGTATGCCGATATTGGGTATATGGGTCCCCAGGGGGGGTGGCTCCATCTTTGAGGTCGATCGCATGGTCGAGGGTTGGTCTAGGAGCCAGCATTTCTGCTTTTTCATTATCAAACAATTCCTGGTACTGCCAATACGCCTTTCGGAATCCTTCTAGTTTGTCCTCCTGTTTTCATCTGAATTCGAGTATCCCTATCGTCCAGGCCGCTGCATTGAAACCTACCGTTGGGTCGCATGCCAACATGTCACCGATGTCTTGGCCTTGTGTTATAGGGGTAGTAATATTCGAAGAACAAGCGAATATACTAGGCCCGATCGTGGGTAAATCGGAGAATACCTCAAGGGAGACGAAAGTCAAGATAGAATTGTAAGATTGGTAGAACAATAAAATTGTTTAAAGTGTATATATTGTTAAGCTGTCGTCTCGGTTGCTTGATGATTGATAGCAGCTACGAAGACACTTCGATATTTATATTCCCCGTCTGGGTGTTCGCGGGCCCCATGATCTCTTCCTATAAGTAGGTATCTTTCTTTTACCTAGCTGGACTTCTTTGAAGTGGGAGCCCAACTTGACCCTGAACATCGGTTATCTTTCTACTCTCGTTTGCGCAACTTATTGCCACGTATGCCTCTCTCATGGGAAGGGTGTAGTGCCCGTCCACCTAGATGGCTATACGAACATGTATCCGTTGCTAGATAAATTTATGAATAATCTCCATGTCTTCGCATGTCAGACCATTATTCCCTAAGATAGAAGATGGCCAGTCTTCATATTGTTGGCTCCGTTTCGACTTGTTCTGCAGGAGGGATCCCTTTGTCTTAACCTGCATCACACGACTCTTTCATATCGATCGAGCCAATGGTTACAACTATAGTCATTGGTCTCATGGCAACAATCCCTTTGGGAGTTCCCCGACTCCCTTTCCGAGCATAGTACATTCCTACTGGTTACTGGGTGTCTTTCCAGACCGAGGAAGCAGAACTAAGGTAAATACGTCCCAGGAGTTTGCATCCACTTTTCGATACCCACTCTTGTAGTGGTTGTAACTCTGTGCGATGTCGCCCGATCGAGATCGTTTCGCCTGCATCAGGTGCTCTGAGGTCTCCTCTCATATATCCTGCGAACATGAACCGGTCGGCCGGACGGCCGCGTCATATACGGCGTTGCAAGTAGGATCTTCTTTACCCCTGTTTTTGGTGAGGGGACCCAACTTCCCAGGCGGCGTATAGTGACCTACTGTCCCAATGTCAGGGCTGGAGGGGAGTGTTGCTAAGTCTTTTTTACAGGTTTGTGCGCCAAGGTCGTGTAACTTGACCCTCTTATCCTTCTGGGAGCTCTGTGCCTAACACCTTGTACATCTTGTACACATTTGGCATGTTGGAAACACTATTTGTCAGGTATTTCTATATTTTTGAAAGCATGTTCGTGGTGCCACCACCCGAATGGTATGATCATATCATATTTGCCTGCGTCAGCAATCTTCCAGGAGACCGTAGTTGTATGGCCATTCGTACGGATTTCTGGTTGGAGTGGATGTGAATAGTCTTTCTCTCCCTTCACTGATACTTCGCCATTGACTGCGGTTATTTTAAACACGCATCCTCTTCTTTCGTTAGGTACCTTGACGGTGTGTGCCGTTCTTGATTGAGGACCAAGATCTTGGAGCCTCAGTCTAGTAAGACTTCTATCTTATACCGTTTGTCCAATATGACAAGTAAGGCATTGCCTTCCGGGCGCTTGTTATGCTGTGGACTTGATTTGTGTTTTGATCGCTCACGGCCTGGGCCTCCGGTCTCATGCACTTTTTTCATGGGGGTAACCGTCGGGGTTCGTTACCGCTCCTCCACGGTTTTGGCTCTCCAAGCCTCCTCAGACTAACTGCTTTTCCTTTCGCCAAATATCTTTGAAAATGGAAAATAGTTTGATGATGGTTGGGAGATTTGTAGGTAGTATTATTCCGTGAATAATGAACTCCTGTTTTGTTTGTATATCGGGCAGCCCAGTACTACCCGTCTTTACTCCCTTCCGAGGGATTCTCATATACCAGGGGTAGTTTGTCTGATGATTCATGCTTTGCGGCTCGGAGGCCCCTTCTGTTCTGACCGACTTGTCCACACTTATTGGTAGTCACAAGGAGTCTACCATACCTATCTCCTAATTCCATCATACCAAGCTGAAGTTTCTTCATGCAGTGGGTAGCGGTTCTGTGTGTGCAATGAACATGCCCAACTACTATGAGAGAGATCTGGAGATCGCACGCTTCGTCCTACATGACAACCAAATGGGGTTTCTTGTTGTCAAATAGTCGGAGCCATAGCACTCTTGGGTTATTTTTGTTGGAGAGATAATGTTCTTTTAATCGTTTTTGATTGTGTGCTTTATGACCAGCCTCTGGGGACGATTATGCTGCTGTCTCTCTGGTCTGATGCCAGTGTCTCACTCCTCCCCTTGGCTCGAGTTCCGTACTAGGATCTTTGCTTGCTGTCTTTGTGTCCTCTCAGGTTTTCTGGGAACTGTCGTTAGTTCTAGGGGTCCACCTCGGAAGCGTAATTGTTTTCACGTCGTGTTGTTCACGGTGGGTTCGTTGGCTTCTGTCACGATTCTGTCTGGGATATAGGATATCGAACTTGTTTGCGGTACAACACCCAGTTGCTACCAGTTTCACAGTCGGAATTTTTCAGGCTTTTGGGATCGATGCTATTATGGGGGTAGTAATATTCTAAGGACAGGCGAATATACTAGGCCCGGTGGTTGGTACTTCGCAGAATATGTCTATGGAGACCAAGCTCAAAGTCAATTTATAAAAGGGGTAAAAACGATAAATATTGGTTTAACGTGTATATATTGTTAAGGTCACTTCTCCGTTGCTTGATCGTTTGTAGTAGCTACCAAGACACCTCGATATTTATATTCCGAGTCTGGGTGTTCGCGGGCTACATAATCTCTTCCTATAAGTAAGTATCTTTCTTTCACCTAGGTTGACTTCTTTGCAGTGGGAGCACGGCTTGACCCTGAACGTCCGTTATCTTTCTACTCTCGCTTGCGCAACTTATTGCCTCGTATGCCTCTCTCATGGGGAGGGTGTAGCGCCCGTCCTGCTAGATAGCGATACGAACATGTATCCGTTGCTAAATAGTTTTTCGAATAATCTCCATGTGTACGCATGTCAGACAATTATTCGCTGGGATAGAAGATGGCCCGTCTTCATATTATTGGCTCCGGTTTCGCCTTGGTTTGCAGGAGGCATAGCTTTGTCCTAACCGGCATTACAGGACTCTGCTCTATAGATCGAATGAATAGTTACCAATATAGTATTCAGTCTGTTGCCTAAGAACCCCTTTGGGAGTTCCCCAACTCCCATTCCGCGCATAGTACATTCCTACCACTCACTCGAGATCTTTCCACACCGAGGAAGCCTAACTAAGGTAGATACTTCCCGTGGGTTTATATCCGCATTCCGATACCCACTTTTGCAGTGGTTGTAACTCAGTCTGATGTCGTCCGATCGAGATGCTTTCCCTTGCATTAGATTTTCTGAGGTCTCCCCTCATTTATCCTGCGAACAGGAACCGCTTGGACCGACGGCCGCGACACATAAGGTGTTGCAAGTAGGCTCTTCCTTACTCTTGTCTTTGGTGAGGGGACACAACTTGCCAGATGACCTGTGGTGATCTATTGTCCCAACGTCGGGGCTGGAGGCGGGTGTTGCTAAGTCCTTCTCAGCGGTTCGTGCGCGGAGGTAGGGCAACTTGACCCCCTTCTCCTTCTTGGAGGTACTTGCCTAACACGAGCTCCCTCCTCTTAAGTTTTGTCCCCTATACTTTTTTCTCTCACTATAATACATTCTTTAATCCTTTTATGAGCTCTCTATGGTAGGGGTAAAAACGAGAAGCGTTTACCTGTCCACTTGTAGAAAAGCTTTCTCATCCCATTCATCTAAGTTTGGCCCCAGCATTTCGGGGTTTTCCCTATGAAATTTTTCCACCTCTGCTCTGGTATTTTCCAGCCCCTCAGGTGGTTCCCAGGTGTTTTCATCCTCTGAGCACCCTGCCCATTTTACACAATATCGCAGCCCTTGGAACTCCTTGTTTACCCTTCTGACCTTTCTCGTATAGGTGATTATATCACTTTTAACGATTCTTTCCACCTCCCATTCCAGGTCACCTTCGACGTCGTCTGGTTCTCGTGGGGGTTGTCCCCGGTTGGGTTGGTCAGACACTTTATAGTGTTCGAGTAGCCAGACCTGAAATACTTGGTGGATTTTCCAGCGAGCCTGGATATCGACTTTCAACACCCTCTTATCCTTTTTCTCTAAGACTTTAAAAGGGCCGTACAATCGTGGGGTGAACTTCCTTGTTTATCGTTTGCTCTTGATGTTTTTTACGTTAAACATTACCAAGTCACCTATCTCGATGTCGGGCTGTGGTGTCGCTCGCCGGTCGTTGTATTTGTTCATGGCCTCTCTTGTTTGCTCAAGGGTTGTCCTCGCGTTCTCCTGCAATGTTTTCATCCGGTGCGTAGCCATTGTGGCCCCTGGGTTTTGGACCACTCTTTCCTTCATCCATTCCATCTATGGATGGAACTCGTAGTTGGCGGAAAAGGGGGTCAGCTGATGTGCACTTGGTTTGGAATTGTTGTAGGTGTAGGTGTATTCGGCCAATGGTAGCAGCTGATACCACTCATTTGGGTTCTAGTTGACGAAGTTATGAAGGTAACCTTCCAGCACTTGGTTGGTTCATTGGCTTTGTCCGTCCTTTTGTGGGTGATATGCCGTTGACATTCGCTGTTTGATTCCTAGTGCTTTGCACAAGGATTCCCAAAATTCGCCCGAAGGTTTTGCGTGCATGTCCGCTAGGATTTCGGACGGGAGCCGCCCTAGTTGCGAACCTTCTTTAAGGAAGGTATCCGCAACGTCTTTTGCAGTCGCATTTGTCGCTAAGCCTATAAAATGTGCCATTTTTATATAACGATCCACTACTACCATGATGTGGGTTTGACCTTGGCACTCGGGTAACTGCGTAATGAAATCCACTGAGAGGGAGGTGCATTCTGCGTAGGGTACTTCAAATGGTTCGAGGAACCCATACTTCGCGTGTCGTGGAGATGTGTTATGTTGACATTCATCACAGGACCGGACATAGTCGTTTATTTATTCGCTGAGGTTTTCCCAGTGGAAGTTTCTTCTGACCAATTCAAGCGTTTTTTCTTGTCCGAAGCGTCCCGTTACCTTGGAGTTGTGAAATCCTTTTGCGTACTCAGTTAGGAGTTCTTCTTTTGAAGAAATGAATATTCTATTCTTGTAGTAGAGTAGTCCATCTTCCAGTTCCCAGTACTTCGGTGGTGCTTCACCTTTTTCTTTTAACTGGATTAACTCCCCTTTTCGTGCTGTCCAAGTGTCATCCTCTTTTCCTGCCACTCTTATTCTGTCTAGGAATGAGTTGTCCCGGGTTTGCATTTGTATTGCTGTAATCATGGCACTGGACAGCATTGTTATTTCGTCTGGTAGGGGGCTGTGTGTGTGAATGTCTTCTTCGTCAAGATGTGAGTTGTCCGGTTGATCTGGGTTTAGGAACCACATTTTGACTTGGAGTTCTTCATACGTGATTAGCCGTTTCCGACTGATCTCACTTGAGCCGAATCGCCGAGTGCGCCTTTCTGTGCCTTTTAGATTATCGATTTCGATGGCATCGTGTGTTTGTACTTTTTTCACGATTAGTTGTGCGATACGATCACCTGCATGGAATTCGTAACTGGAATTCACATTGTCCCGTAATATCACTTTTATTTCGCCGGTGTAATCCACATCTATGACACTGCCGCCCACTGCTATCACATGTTGACTTGCCCTGCCACTTCTTGCCGCCAGCCTCCCGCATGCATCAGCAAAACTAATCCTTGGCGCCTGGTGCGCCCACTGCGTCTGGCGCCCCTAGCGCACATAACGTCAACCGCGAATCAGGACGCAACCACTTAAACTAACTATCACTGGGCGCAACTTGCACAACACCATCTCTTCAGGGTGTCACCTGGCACAACACTATATCTTCCAGGCCTCACCGGGTGTAACATCATATCTTCTGGGCACCACCGGGGCATGATCATTTTCGCCGGGCACAGCCTGCGACGCAACCTAATCTTCTGGATTCACTCTGGAAACACGTCCAGGGTCCACCCTTTGCTTTCTGACCTGGGTCACAATATATTTTACACTCATATAGTCCATTTAGATAGTCTTCTATCGAATTTCTAATTCTACTAAATACAGGCAGCACCTCACTCATGGCTTCCCTATGGCTTCTCCTGGTATCCCTCCGGGTATCCCTCCCAGTCAGAGTGTTAACTTCATGGTTATTGACCGCGTAGGAATGGGCCTTATACCGGCGTGTAGCTGGCGTCAGGCACAACAACCTCCCGCAAACAGAATTGAAATCCGTCCAGCAGTTGTGGAGGAATCTGCAATCGAGGAAAATTCCGCCAGCATAGTACCCAAGACCCCCTCCAGAGAAGTTAGTAAAATCCTGGGTCTTGATGCCACAGGGACGTCCTCTATACCGTTGCGTAGCTGGCGTCAAGCCCAACAACCTCCCGCAAACCGAATTGGAATCCGTCATGCGGTTGTGGAGTAATCTGCCATTGAGTAAAATTCCGCCAGCATGGTACCTAAGACCCCCTGCACAGCAGACAGCGAAATCCTGAGTTTTGATGCCACAGAGACGTCCTTTATACCGTTGCGTAGCTGGCGTCGAGCCCAACAACCTCCAGCCAACAGAATCTGAATCCGCCTCGCGGTTGTGGAGTAACCTGCTATTGAGTCAAGTTCCGCCAGC
>Ga0307507_10013245_pt1 | contig 10041 bp, 6 predicted proteins | sample 7_EM_MG_FD_207223 | JGI IMG/M metagenome (GOLD analysis project Ga0307507, IMG submission 207223) | Populus trichocarpa ectomycorrhiza microbial communities from riparian zone in the Pacific Northwest, United States - 7_EM | ecosystem: Host-associated > Plants > Roots > Unclassified | place... | reverse complement strand
TAAGCATCAAATATTTTTCGTGCTTTGTTCCAATTTGTTTTTTAAATCGGGCCGGCCTAAGCCACAGATTTCCTAGGTCACAAGTCAACTCGTTAGAGCGAGCATAACTATAAAATAATATATTTTGATTTTGATTTTTAATTTTGTTTTTATTTTTTTCAAATTGAGTCCCCACACTTTCCCTGAGTCGAGCATCAAGTATTTATCTAAAACAAAAAATCCAATTAAAAAATCATTCCTTATATAAAAACATCATCACTATAAATAAATAATCTAATAATATGAATTCATCCACTTTGTTTACTTCTTCATCATACACACTATCATTCATTGTCTTTTATCCAACAATATTTTTCTCTTTGAAAACGTGAAGAAGCTTAAGGGTGTGTTCAACAATAGAAAATAATTTTCTAGTTTTCTTTTCTTTTTAAGTTCTTCTTTTTCAACAAAAAATTAAAAAAATGTGTTCATTGAAGTTTTTCTTTTTCCTTGTTCAAGTGGGTGGCTTGCTTGCTTTAACATGTGGTAGCCCAAGGGCCTTACAATAAACAAATAACAGACAGACTTCATGATATTAGGACCAAACTGGAAAATCCTTAGACCCTCAACCAAACCCAGCTCCCTCCATGGTCTCCTCAGCTTCTCCTTTTTGCCATCCTTGAATTCATCCACCTGCAGAATTTGTCTTATAAAAATGCAAGCCATCTTCTATGTCTAAACAAATGCAAATTTCAGTACCAGTAAGAGCCCCAACATGGGTCTCAACAAGAAGGATCTTTCAACAAAAATTGCAAGACCTTCACAAATGTACAAGCTTAAACCACATAAAACAAGTTCATGCCCAAATCCTCAAACAAAATCTCCACCAAGACCTTTATGTAGCGCCCAAGTTAATTTCAGCTTTCTCTCTTTCTCAAGAAATGACTTTAGCTATTAATGTTTTCAAACAAATCCCTGACCCTAATGTCCACTTGTATAATACTTTTATAAGAGCCTGCGTGCAAAATTCCCATTCTTTACTGGCTTTTGAAACTTTCTTTGAAATGCAAAGGAATGGGCTTTTTGCTGATAATTTTACGTACCCTTTTCTTTTAAAGGCTTGTGATGGACAGTCTTGGTTGCCTCTTGTGAAAATGATACATAACCATTTGGAGAAATATGGGTTTTTTCAGGATTTGTTTGTGCCCAATTCACTTATTGATAGTTACTGTAAATGTGGTTTGTTGGGTGTGAAGTCTGCAATGAGGTTGTTTAAGGTGATGGATGAAAGAGATGTGGTTTCTTGGAATTCTATGATTAGAGGGTTATTGAAAGTAGGGGAGTTGAGTGAAGCTTGCAAACTGTTTGATGAAATGCCCATGAAAGATGCTGTTAGTTGGAATACAATACTGGATGGGTATGTGAAGGCAGGAGAGATGAATAAAGCGTTTGGATTGTTTGAGAGCATGCCAGAGAGGAATGTGGTGTCGTGGTCGACGATGGTTTCCGGTTATTGTAAAGCAGGAGATATGGAAATGGCTAGAATGTTGTTTGATAGAATGCCGGTCAAGAATTTGGTTTCTTGGACTATAATTGTATCTGGCTACGCTGTAAAGGGGCTAGCAAAGGACGCCATAAGATCGTTTGAGCAAATGGAGGAGGCCGGTTTGAAGCCTGATGATGGCACAGTTATTAGCATATTGGCTTCTTGTGCAGAGTCTGGTCTCCTTGGTTTAGGGAAGAGAGTTCATACTTCTATTGAGAGGATTAGGTACAAGTGCAGTGTTAATGTGTCTAATGCATTGGTTGACATGTATGCAAAGTGTGGTCAGGTGGACAGGGCGCTAAGCGTGTTCAATGGGATGTCAAAAAAAGATTTGGTCTCATGGAATTGCATGCTCCAAGGGTTAGCCATGCATGGGCACGGTGAGAAAGCGCTACAGCTCTTTTCTATAATGAGGCAAGAAGGGTTCAGGCCTGATAAAGTTACATTGGTTGCTGTTTTGTGTGCTTGTGTTCATGCAGGCTTTGTCGATGAGGGAATTCGATACTTTAATAATATGGAGAGGGATTATGGCATTGTTCCCCACATTGAGCATTATGGTTGCATGGTGGACCTTTTGGGTCGTGGAGGTCGTCTTAAAGAAGCTTATAGGCTTGTGCAAAGCATGCCAGTAGAACCAAATGTTGTTATTTGGGGTACCCTTTTGGGGGCCTGTAGAATGCATAATGCTGTGGGACTTGCAGAGGAGGTACTAGATTGCTTGTTTAAGCTGGAACCATCAGATCCTGGTAATTACTCTCTGTTGTCAAATATTTTTGCATCTGCGGGAGACTGGAGCAGTGTTGCCAATGTAAGGCTGCAAATGAAAAACTTTGGAATACAGAAACCATCAGGGGCTAGTTCCATTGAGGTGGATGATGAGGTCCATGAATTTACAGTATTTGATAAATCACACCCGAAATCAGATAAAATTTATCAAATGATTAACAGATTGGGTCTGGACCTGAAGCGAGTTCACGTTGTCCCAAAGGTATACCTGTAGGGGTTGGTTGTCTTTGGCTCAACTGGAAGCATTGCTAAACAACTGCATTCATTTCCTCATTTGAAGCGTAGGAAACACTGTTTTGGGGATGCACAAAATGCATAATGCTGTGGCCTGTAGGAGTTGTAGAGGAGATACTAGATTCCATGATAACGTTGGAACCATCAGATCTGGATGATCTCTTTGCCAGATATTTTTGTCTCTGCAGGTGATCAGAACTGTGTTTCCAATGCATCGGTGGAAGCTATGCTTCACCAATGAGGTCTGTCAATTTACTTGTATTTTGGAAAATTATACTGTGAATCATAGAAAACTTATCGTGATTCAGAGATTTATCAGACCCTAAAGGGAGCCAGCTAGTTCCATCATGTACCTGCAGAAGTAGATGGGCTTTATGTTCAGATGGATTCTTTGCTAAACTGTAGCAATGTTTTCTAATCTTGGTACATATGCAAGACTTGTTCAAACTATTACTGTGATCTGTTAACCACATTTCTATATGAATGTCTATCATCTTTGATGCAAGATACTGACCTTTTGCTGTTATGCTGATACTCATCTTGGCTAGGACAATAGTGACGTCTTGGATAGCCCATGTGTAAGCACGGGGACTTAGTAGCAAGAGTGTTCATTGTTACAAAAAAAGTATTGAAGGAAAAACTATGCAAGATTACCCGCCCCAAAATCCTGCTTAAATAAAACCACAACCAAGCTTAAACAAAACCTATCAACTTTGGATGTAATGTTGTTTTTGTTCTGGCATAAAAACTTAACTAGTACAGTTAGATTTAGAAATCTTTGAAAGAGAGAAGATCTCAAAGAAAAGGAATTAAAGATAGAAACACCAATATTAGAAATGTAGGAAAATCAGCTGAGCAATTGCAGTCTGCATTGACAATAAACCCATATAACTTCTCATGCCATACTAAGAAAATAATCCTTATGATTTGTTCCCAAACAAATTCAGCAGTATGATGACATCAAGGAAGGTGAACACCATCCTGGTGTCAGGTTACTCTGGCTATAAAGCAGGAAAAGCAGGTCCTGCCTCAAACAGGCTGTGAACTTGCCTAGAATGTAGGAGCTTTTTGGAAACTCCGATAGATGTTTAAAGATGAGCATTGCTGAAGCCTGCATGACCAGAGCTTGGTAGCAGGCAATGTCAAGCCTCCATCGAACTCTACCAGGAAGAGTTGAAGAAAGTAGCCCAGGAAGAGTTGAAGAAAGTAGCGATTGCAGTTCAGAATGAAGATAATGGTAAGGAAAATAATAAACAGTAGTTCCAGGTAAGCTTGCAACTTTATCTGAAAAATATTCTTGGACCTTTTATGGGATAGTGTTAACATGTTTATTCAAATGACCTTATCCTATGAAGGCTATTACATTTTCTATCCCAGTCAAATGACTTGTTTTTATTTATAGTACAAATGACCTTATCCTATAAAGTCTATTACATTTTCTATCTCAGTCAAGTGTTGCTATGTTTTTGTGATGCTATCTTTTGCCATTTAGGGTATTCTTGAAATGTTAATTAACTGGTAAAATTTAAATATAGATTTACAAATTGAGACTGTGATTGGTTGAATGCTTCTTGAAGTGCATGCTGTTTTGGTCCTACCAATATAGCATTTCAGAGAGTGAAATATGATTGGCTGATTGCTTGGCTTTGAGATGCAGTTTTTTGAGATAGATATATCGTGTTTTTCTTCCTGATATGTTTTTCCTGTATTTTGTGCTTTGCCATAAAGAATTAGTTTGCTAGCCTGGTGTTCTTTTCCTTTTACTTCCAAGCTCTATCAGAACTGTAACATCTAAATAGTTATTGCATTGTTGCTTCAGTTCAAATCCTGTGTTGTTATTTTGGTATTGACAATCACAAACTAACATCCATAAACTTTTTACTGAATTTTGAATCTGAACATTATTCACACTGCACATAATATAAGATTGATGAGTTTTAGAATTAAACACAAAACTACACACATCTTAAACACCAGCTTAATTTGTAAATGGAATCTTTTACATGGGTAAATTAGGATATACAGGATCACCTATTTTTGGGCTGAGGTTTAAATGGTTAAAAAATCGAACCTTGAATTTAAATTTGATTTCATATTTCAGGCCAATAATTAGGTTAACTGAAACAAGCCTGATGTTTATGAAGGATTGATGTACAGTGTTCACATGTTTATGAAGGATTTAACATGCCAAAGTTAACTTAGCCACGAAATCGCTTGAATGTACAGGTTGGCATGCTACTTGTGAACCCTTATGCCTTGTCACATGTGGAAAATAAAGATGGCAATAGGAGCACTTTCAGCACTCAAGAGATTACAAATGCAAGCTATAAAACTAGTTAGGCATTTTTTTAATCATGTTTGTTTCTTTGGATTCATGACCAAATTAAGGGTTTGTAAAGCATATAATGCATCTGTTGCTGCTGATTTTTGGTGCAATATTAGGTACTGAGCTGATTTATAGAAGAAAAAAAAAACTAAATTAGATAATGCAACTCATTCTTATCTGGGATTGTGGGGAACTTTCTATCTCATTCACATATCAGATTCTGGCCCCATCAGATGGATTTGAACTTCTCTCTAGTATATATAATTATTATAATTATTTTTTTCACATGGTTGATGATTTAAGATTTTTCAATGACAGATTCATTTAGAGCTTTATTAAGTTGTTTGCTGTGTTTGCAGGAATGGGAACTGAATTTCTGTATAAGATGCTTTTAGTTCCATTATGTACTAAGGAGGACCCGAGGTTTTACAGATTTGAATGAACCTTTCCAGGTTGAGGAAGAATATGGTGGCAAGGTTACCTTCTCTAAAGAGGATATACAAGGGCGGGAATCATCTGCAAATTCATGCTCCTTCGAATGTTTGGCAAAGGTAGTTTCTCAAAGAACCCTGTAAAGAACAGGATGAGGGAATCAGCCAATGTAATCTGAATTTAGATAATGAATGGAGAAAGGCAGACAAACTTTTTTACCTTAATGCTGGTAAGGACTTATTTAGCAACACTTTTTAGAGTGTTTTTTCTGTTGATATCAGCCAATGATGCTCCTTTTTATTGGATGTGCAAAGTTTTGAAAGCATGTTATGTACAATTGAATGCGCTTGCATGTGGTGTGTGTGCATACACGTTCCCAACATTATTAATTTTCAACTGATAGTTTGATCCTTTCTTTCAGGCCAAACAAGCACAAGACTCTCAGTAGAAGATTGCTACACCTCAAATCACTTGGCAGAATGACACAAGAAGGAATTAAAGGGAACATTAGCAGCAAGAAGATATGTTAGCAGACTGCAACATCAAGGCTTGAAGATGAAGAAGTAGGGAACGCGTGAGCCAGGGGTCATGCCAGCTAATTAGTTAGAGTTAGTTGATCATTGTAGCCGTATATAAAGAACAATTGTATTCCTTGTATGGCAATAAGAAAATACAGAAGATTATTCTCAATTCTCTGTTCTCTCTTCTTTCGGTTCTTTCTCAAATTCTGTTCTCTCTTCTTTCTCAATCTTGTTAAGCTGGGCTTGACATTTTAATGGAGAATATTTGCCTACACAAAAACCCAGGGAAACCATTTTCAACCACAAGAGGTGCTTCAAGTTCACTGCTCAACAGATAACTGGCTGGAAACATGACACATCAGTACTGGAAAACCTACAAAAAGTCCCACTAACCCAAATGATCGTCCAGGTGTAGCTTTCACGTCAGTTGTGCTGTTTATGCCATGTGTAAAGAGTCGTATCCATTGGCCCCTACCTAGCTAGAAAGAAACATCAGAGACTCAACTTGGTTGGAATTGGATGGGACTGATCAGATCACCTTGTGGTTCAGATTAAACCTCACATTTGGATCATTCTCTATTATCCAATTCCAATATCATATTCATTTGGTGGTACACCAAGAAAGAATTAAGAAGAAGAAGAAAGAAAGAGAGCATGGAAGTCTGCTTTCTCACCTCAAACTCCTTCACCAAGACCTTGGAACTTATCCCTTCAATCAAAGCTAGAGTTTTCTCATATCCCAAGAGAAGTTCTAATGCATTTCAGAGCAAAAGAGTTGCTCTCTCCACTTCCATAACATGTAAGTGCACCTATTCACTTCATGCATATCTTTGTTGTCAGTTTTTTTTCTTTTCTTTTCCATTACCTTGATTCACTTCATCTTGATCTAATTTTGTTGGGAATTCATTGATCCCTTGATTCTTTTAAGATATCTTTGTTATAAGTTATGATCATGTGTAGTTTAATCAATAACTTTGTATGTTGATGCCAGGTCGCCACATGCCACCACCATCACCATCTGCTGATGACTGTCGGCCTTTACTTGAAGCTGACTGGAGATCGTTTAGAGCAAGATTGGTTGCCAATGAACAAGCACTGAGGCCCACTGAACCTTCCTCAACAGCAGACCCTGATATTGTTGTGGATCAGCAGCCACCACAAATCACAATTGGGGACAAATGGGCTCATACCATCCATGAACCTGAGAAAGGTTGCCTGCTGATTGCCACAGAAAAGCTTGACGGGGTCCACATTTTCGAACGGACGGTCATCCTTCTCTTGTCAACTGGGCCAGGGAGCCCATATGGCATCATACTCAACCGGCCGTCCCTCATGTCGATCAAGGAAATGAGATCAACGGCGCTTGATGTCGCCGGGGCGTTCTCCAATAGGCCATTGTTCTTTGGCGGGCCATTAGAGGAAGGGTTGTTTCTAGTCAGTCCAGAGAGGGGTTATGATAACGATAGGGTGGCCGAGAGTGGGGTTTTCGAAGAAGTGATGAAGGGAGTGTACTATGGGACTAGAGAGAGTGCTGGTTGCGCAGCTGAAATGGCGAGGAGGAATGTAGTTGGGCTCGGCGATTTCAGGTTCTTTGATGGATATTGTGGGTGGGAGAAGGGGCAATTGAAAGAGGAAATACAAGCTGGTTATTGGGCTGTAGCAGCTTGTAGCCCAAGTGTGATTGGTCTTAACAAGGAAGGGACTCTTGGGCTTCGGGAGGAGGTTCTCTGGCTTATGGGCCTAAAAAATGTCTGCTGAAAGAACTTGTCTGAATTGGGCATATAAGCTTGTAAATGGGACTCCCAAAATCACAATAGGATTATTTCATTTTTATTCCAAGATGCTCCTTCTGTTCCACAAATGTCAAATATTTATTGGAGACTGATATATGACCAATCAAAACCAGAGTTTTAAGAACAATAGCTTGACTTCATTTCTTAAATATAAAAATCACAATTGTAGCTAATCCAATTTAATTGTTTGGTGGGAAATTAATGTAAGGCTTTCGTAGATTTGAATAGTATTTATTATTATGCGTATCATAAATAAATAAATAAAGATATGGTGGCTAATAAGCCACTTGTCAAGGAAAAAAATTATATATAAAAAAAGATTGAAAACAATCACTGTTAATATTGAAGAATGAAGATATAAATAAAAAAAAGAGTCGCAAATAGTTACATTGCAAGAAAAAAAAAATGTTGATAAATCACATGTAAAGTGATAAATAGGTAAAGTGTAAAGTTAAAAAAAAATTGTTTTTAAAAATTACTAAATAATAAATGAATAAGGATAAGAATAAAAAAAAAATGATAAATAGATCAAGTATAAAGTGATAAATAGAAAATGTAAAGTGATAAAAAAAAGTAAAAAAAAACAATTTAACTTTTTTGAGCCAAAAAAACTTAGAAAAACAATGAATAAATAAATGAGGAGAAGTAGAAAAATATAGTTTTTAGACCTGATCTGGTCTAAGGCCCGGGTTCTGGGTTTTGACCGGGTCGTCTGGGTCAATATTTTTTTTAAAAAAATCAAAACGACGTCGTTTTAATAAAAAAAGTCAACGGGTTGCAACCGGGTTTTTGACCGGGTCAACCCGCCGGGTCACACTGGGTTTTTCCTTCCCCTGTTTTTTCTTCAACCTGGCCCCGGGTCGGCCGGGTCCCGGAGAGACCCGCTGGGCTGAGTTTTAAAACTATACAAAAAAGGATGGTTTGCTTGAAACATTGAGTGGAGTATCTAAGCTTTCTGATTGAGATGATTTTGATACTAGATAACTGAAATATATAATTTTTATTTTTGTATATAAATATGTGTGCGTGTGAATAGGATATAACATTATTATTTTTCAGATCCATATATATGTATATATATATTTTTATGGTCATATATAAATACAATATTTATTTAAGAATTTAGTAACAAGACTCGATGATGAAATTTGCTGCTAATCTTTATCTTCCTAAGGAAATTCGAGAAAAGGAAAGAAATATGTTAGGTAAAACAAGCAGCCTCCCAATTCTAAAATCTCCTTATTAACAAATGCTAAATTGCTTATTTTTCCACGAGTTTTATTAAAACTCTTTTTTAAAATATTAAGAAAATTATAATATATAGTTTTTTATAAGCGACAACTACAAAAGTTATTAAAATAAAATTAAACACCCATTGGACAGGCAGAGGGTGAAGATTCGATATTGGTGTCTTTTTTTATATTAAACAATGCAAAAGACCATTGAATAGTCGCTAGGCGACCATGAGGAATGCTTGATGAGCCAATAGCGATTAAACAACTCTCTTCAGGTAACCTACATGAGTATTTAAAATTTAAAAATAAGGTTGTAATTGTTTTTTAAAATTTATTTTATTTGAAAATATATTAAAATAATATTTTTTATTTTTTAAAATTATTTTTAACATCACCACATTAAAATAATTTAAATATACTAAAATATATTAATTTAAAATAAAATAAATAGCATTTAATGAGCAGGACGGCTCATTATCATTTAATTTAACTATGAATTGAGGTTCTTTTCAGATTCCCGTGCTTCCTTGCTTCTTCCTTCTGCTTACAGACCTCCGAGTTTAAAATACAAAATGACTTTGAACTTCTAGCGATGAAACCACGCTCCATTTCCAAGATGGAGCAATAAATTAAAAATAATTCAGCCATCTTCAATTAACTTGTTACAATCCTAATCTAAATTATAATATTAAAATAATATTATAAAAAATATTGAAAAATATAAAGCTTCATTTCTCAAACAATATATTATTGAAAGATAATTTAAAAAAAAACTAAAAAAAAAAGTTGTTGAATGATGAAATTAAAAGAAATTCAATTAAAAATGACAAAAAAATAAATAGTTAACCCGAATCAACTTGAAAAACCCTCGATATAGGTTATGAGATTATGACAACCATGAAGAAAGAAAATTTAAAAAATCATAAAGTTTAATTTTATAATAGTTTAATGTTAAAAGATGAAATCAAATAAAAATCAATTAGAAAAAACAGTCTAAAAAAATAATTCGAGTCAACTTGTTAGATGAGCAATCTAAAATATGAAATTAAGATAAATTCATAGAAAATAGTAAAAAAAAATAAAAAGTTAAAATTATAAAAAAAAAGTTAAATATATGAGATATGATTTTGATATATAACTCAATAAAAAAATAAAAAAAATTATAAATTATAATTTTTAAAATAATACA
>Ga0307507_10013244_pt1 | contig 10043 bp, 9 predicted proteins | sample 7_EM_MG_FD_207223 | JGI IMG/M metagenome (GOLD analysis project Ga0307507, IMG submission 207223) | Populus trichocarpa ectomycorrhiza microbial communities from riparian zone in the Pacific Northwest, United States - 7_EM | ecosystem: Host-associated > Plants > Roots > Unclassified | place... | reverse complement strand
GGGAGGCACTTATGATGGCTTGTATTTTTGTGCAGAAGCTTGTAGAATATCACCACTAAGCAGGATAGAATATATTTCTTGGCTGTTATTTGTATGTCAACCAGACATGCCACTGTAACTATCATCCAGCCAGATTATGCTAACTTGAGAAAACTCTATTGTCCGGTTGCAACTTGTGTTTTGAGATTATGGCATTATTCCGGAGCCACGACCACCAGACGCACCCTTAGGGTTTCACCCACAATATATTCTATTTATCTATACTATCACCCCCCCTCAGACCCGCAAATAATCCCAATACCCTCCCCTGACATATATTGGTCAACAAAAACACCAAGTTTAACATCGCAGTCATAAAAGTTCGTGGCAGTTAGCAGAGCAGAGTATCTAAGATGATGAAAAGACATTGAGGTCGAAAAAAGCTGTAAAGCAATCAGAAACAATTGGGGTTCGAAAAAGAAACCATGAAAACAAGGATTTTTACAGCGAGAAAATGCGGGGAAAAAAACCAGACGCCCGGGGACAGCATAGGAATGGAGGGTATGGTGGAAAAAGAAAAAGGAACTTGTGATGATTTTAAAAGGGAAAATGCGGAAACTCTAGATGGGCGACGGCTATGCAAGTGTTAGAGGAAAACTGGATCGCTGAAAGTGTTGAGGCCCACCGGTGTAGCTGTTGGGTGAAGGAAGGGGTGTAAAAGAAAGGGTATTCTCTGCTAGACTCGGGGCAGGAATTGATAAAATTCCTGTCATTCTCCAGAGATCTCCATTCAGAAAGGCCAGCCTAAGCATTGATCTCCTCCAACCTCCCTCCCCCATCCTTCATGTCCCTAAAGGCCTTCGATGACATCTCAAGTACCGCTTCAAACCCTACCCTCCCTTTCCGAGCATTTTGTCCAAACCTCTCAACCGACCAATCCTCAATTGCCCCGCAAATCCTCGAGAAAGCGCCATAAGCCGTGATTTGGGCGTCCTGCTGAAAACGGGTCCTGGTCTTTGGGCTAGAAGGGTCCGGAGAATAGACTACTGTCTCTTGAACAGAGATTATGTTTGAGCCCGTCAGGTTCATCGAGCGGAGTGTTACGGTTTGCCGCTGGGGGTCGACTTCAGATACCTCACGGACGTAGGATTCTTCGGTGCCCCCGATGATTTTCATGAGCCAGCGGGGGGCATTTTGTTTGCAGGTTATTAGGCGTTCGGTGCGGAGCTAATGGCACTGTGTTAGCTGGGGTGTGGGGTTGCTAGCCGCGATTTACTCACGATTCCAGTGCTGAGATCAACACTTCGGTTGAGTGTGTCTACGGCAACGACGTGCGTGCTCTGAGTGTTCCAAGCACCGTATTTTCTCCAGTTCGCAATAGAAACATTGACCCAGGGATATTCAAAGACGCAGGATGACTCAAAGACCTTCATTTCGGTATCTGGCTGTGTGATTGTGGTACTCACGGATGCGGGGAGAGTAGTTGTACCGATCACATAAGAGGGATCAAAGAGTAAAGAGGAGAAAAGGAAAGGCTAAGGGAAGTGCAAACGTGTACTCCGTGAGTCAGTGAGTGAGGGGAAAGAAAAGTGGAGATTTTGAGGGGCAGAAGAGGAGTGTATGATTGAAAAGATAGTTTCTCGACTATGTGCAGGCTGATGGACTGTGAGGGAGGGAAGAGAGAAATGGTCGTGCGCGAAGTGTAGAAGAATTGTTTTAACCCAGCTGCCCAACCGGGGCGATCGGGGGAAAAAACGGAGGAAAAAAGAGAGGAAGCAAGATGGAAGAGGAATGGGGAGGAAAAAAATATTTTAGGGTGGCGGCCCTATACCGGTTTTAGAGCCATTGCTCGCAGCCCAAAGCCGGATCTCTGGTTCGCTTTGTTTTTCGCTTAGTAATATAAACACCACCAAACCAGTTCTTTCGGATGGGTTGGTAGAAGTAACCCGCGAGATTGGGGTTCCTACGGTGAGTATCTTACCCACCAGGAGCTCTTCCAGTTTCACAAGTAGCCACTACAGATACCTCTCAATGCTTCTTCTTCTTTGTGTGTACTGGCGTTCAGACAAATGTTTACTACCAAAGAGGTGTCTACTAGAAAATAGAGTCAGGCCTAATCAAACATCTCTATATTCTCCTGCCTGGAAGCCCAGTAACTACATTTGATCTCTTCTTAAACATCTTATGTACAAATTTTAGTCTCATCTCTACAAATTGAAGAGAGAACAGTAAATGAATTGGATGGGACTATTGTGCATCCCTGGAAGCTTCTAAAACCTCCCGTTTTTCAAAGTTTAGCTGAGAGTATGACGGATCCAGTACAAGCTGTTATAAAGGCAAATGATTGGTACAGGAAATATTAGTGAAAGTGGATGCACAGTAAAACTTTTTCTAGTTACGACCTGGACGCGTTTAGTTATTTTTGATCTGTGACCATATCTCTATCATCGTCCTCCCCTATTAATTTTCCGCCCCTATTAAGCCCAGCACGTGGCCCTACCACCTAGCAACCTGTGTTGACAGGGCTTCTTTCTTCTCTCAAATGCTTCTTTCTGCTTTCTGTTTTTGTATTCAAGCCAGATACCAATTTGGACTTATTTATACATTATTTCTTTTGTTCCTATGTACCTTCTTTGGATGTCTTTGTTCTCTGTTGTGGAGTCCCGGTAGTACAGGTAGGACTGAATCACTTCTCTATATAGCTGGGCTGTATCTTTCTTAATATTATTCAAGTACCGGTAGTAGTTCGCTCAATCAATCTTTACTGTTGGCTATTATCACTTCTCCATTGAAACGATCGCGAATTCCTACAACCCAACCAGATGGCAAACGAGTGATAGAACCTGAGTGCTAACAAACCCTTGTCCGAACCTACTCCAGTTTCTCTCCGGGGCCCAATGAGGCCCCCTACATCCTCAAGCCGCCCAGGCTCATCGCCCCCCTGACTATCTTAATGACACTACATTTATGCTAAGATTCCATCAAACACCGTAACAATTCCTTCTATACGACCATTCTATCGCCCGTATCATACAACCCCCCCCCCCGGCTCCATCCGTCACACTCATACCTTATTCCCCCATCCTTCAGAATCGTAAAATAGCAAGGAAAACAATCATAGAAACAAAGCAAGTGATAAACCCCATCCCGAAGAACCCTATCCCCACCTTGACCGTTTACCCCGATGACAGAACGAAGCCGAAAGACAAAGATTATATCCTCTATGAATGTAAATATGAACAATTGCGACCAGTTGGATATTTCGAAGAGCGGAGGAAAGAAATAAAGTGATGAGAAATAGAAAAACAAAAACCTGACAGCAAGTGCTAGAATCAGCCTCTACCAATGCTTTCTAGCCTGGGATTAACGGTCCCGAGGAACCAAGATAAATGCCCTTGGTAGGTATAAGAAAAACGCTGAGAAAATCAACCTATCTCGCCCATTCGTAGTGCCAGCAGGGCCCTGACATCAGTGACATATTGTAATGCTTGAAGCAGCGGTATCAGATGCAAAAGATCGATATCAGTAGGGTCGTTAATCCAGCCCTCAATCGGGATTGCATTATCTATATCTCGGGAATTAACATGATTCCGGACGCATCCCACAAAGGCTTATCCAGCCCCTCCACTCCGCTATACAACAATAATCACTTGATTTGGACAAACCAACCTTCATGGAAAATATAACTCGTGGGCGAATTGTCAATTATCATAACTTTGGACAGGTCTGGTTCCACGGCGCTGATATCTTTGATGTAAGCGCCGCCACGTTGTGTGCAATGTTGACGATAATAACGGCCTTTGAAGTACTTTCGATTCTGCTCTAACCAATCTATTACTGGATCGGCATATTCTTGCACAGATGCTGTGAAAATCACAAGGTTGTACCATTTACAGACCTGAATCATTGCACGCCCATGTTGTCAGACCTAGCCCACACCTACCCAAAAATACTTTGAAGACATACCGTTCGAAGGAACTCATCGCAGTAAGGGCGCTTGTGAACGTAATATAGGATCGCATGCTGACGGTCGAGCTTAACCTCCACCATGTGACCGGACGTCATTCTCCCCCCCTTGGCGAGTGAGTGAATTAATGTCTCGTCAAGATCCAGGATTAAGGTCTTTGGAGAGGGGTGAGAAGGGAGAAGTGGTTTGGGGGGGGCCGAGTTTCGCGGATACTTGGTGAGCCGCAGACTTGAGGATGGAGACGTTGGGGACTTCACAGATGTTGGCTTTGTTGCCGCTGCGGATTCCTCGTTATAAAGCCGGATACGAATTGATCTCCGAGGGACTATCTCGTCAGTCAAAAAGGGACTATCGCGGGTAAAGGGCCTAGATCGTAGGTGATGCGCCGGTGATGTTGGATCCATGTCCAAATCGCTTCCGTACTGGTGTAATACTTCCGAACCGCCCATTATTGCTGGAGTGTTGTGAAAACCGCTCTTCTCATAACCAGAGTATTCAGTGACCTGACCCTGAAACTCACCAAACGGCCCTAACAATATTGCGGCGAAACGTTTTATCGGCATGAGTGGAGAAAAGAGACCCTCCTCGTCATAGAGCAATGATACAAGCCAGCCTCCCGAAGCAGCCAACGTTGAGAAAAACCACCGGAACGCTCCTAGCCATGGTCCTAATAACCACATCCCGTACCCTACAGATCGTTGACCCTTGCCGAGTAATAATTCGCCATGCTCGCCATCCTCGTAGTCGTCTGGCTCGTCCTCCTCCTCCTCCACTTCTTCTTCGTCGCCATCCCCATCTTCATCATAGTAAACGCTTTGCTCAGAGCCCCTCTTCGATCGATACCTCCTATCATCAAAAGACCCCAAGGAGCCGGACCGCTGTCCACGTCGTAGGGGTGTGAAGGGATCTGTCCGTTGAGTAGCAGGTGGGGCCGTTGCTCCGATAACTTTGTCAACTCGAGATGAGAGTATGCTGAGAGAGTTCATGTTCGAGTTGAAAAGGCCATAGGACCGGAGGGGCGAACGGCTAATACCACGCAGAACCGAAAGTTTTCCCTTAAACCCTGATTGATGTATGTTACCTGTAGTTGCCGCAAACCTCCTATTCCTTGTTTCCCAATTATTCAGTTCCGGGGGTCGGACAAAGGATGTCCGGTACCGGAGGCGCACAGCAGGAGAAACACAGAATGAGGTGCAGGGTGGACAGGACTAAAGGGCCAGTTTGGAATTCCAATAAATTCAAGGGTAAAGGAGGGTATTTGATCGTCAAGGAAGTATGCGGGCTGATAACCCCATGAGATGGTCAACGGAGGAAGTTGTCTTGGGGCCAAACATTCCCACTCGACCCAGCAGAGCAACTCCGTGCCGCCCGTTGTCATAGAGAATGCCTCACCGCCCTCCACATTTGACCATTCCGTTTATGGGACCCTGATTCCCACGAGATGTCACTCGATCCTCGAACCCTGGAGTACCCACAACGGCCATGAATTTAACGTATTTTCAATTCCGATATGAAGACTTTTAATTCTGAGATTTAGTAGGATTCTTAGTCACCGCACCAGGCAACATCCCATCACAGGAAACTTAGCCAACGATCCATGAGGCTTCTTCGCTTCGACATTAGACTACATTAATTAATATAGGAGGGGGAACAACGAACACGAAGGGTTAAATTACACAGCGAACAGCGTTAACAAACTCGGTGTCTTACCACGAGGTTTGGGTGTATCGCGCGCCGTCCCTATCTTCATTGCCCCCCCTACTACACGAGTACGTTAAATCCCTGCTAGAGTACCGTAATCAACTTTTAGTTGCTTTACAACATCCTTAAGGAACTACAAATCCATGCTCATCGCCTCACCCAAATAACGCGCGGTATAGGTTTGGGTTCCAGCCAAACGGAATGGCAGGAAACAGATTCAGTCCACCACTCAATTCTTACACCCACTATATGAAATAAACCCCACTCTCGCTCCCCCCAAGTTTAGATGAGTTTCGCCGAGGAACACCCAGTTTTAGACCAGAAATCTTCAATCGCACATGGTTCTTTGTTCGGTCCCAATCTCTATAGTATACAGAGTAGACCGCAGAACCGATATCAGTGTAGCAACAAACACTACAAGCCCACCTAGGCTTTAAAAATCCCCTCTCTTAGCCACAAATGCCTCGAATGCAGCGATTGCCGCGTAGAGCCTATTCTCCGCCTCTGGGAATACTAAACTCCTTGGGGAATAAAATACTTCATCGGTTACCTCCTCTTGTTTCCTAGGCAAACAGTGCATGAACCTCCAGTCCTTATTCGCACCGCCTCTCTTGGCGAGATCTGAAGATACTTGGAATCCGGCGAACTGTTTAAGTTTCAAAGCCTTCTCAGACTCTTGACCCATCGAGACCCAGGTATCCGTCACAATGATGTGTGCCCCTTTCACCGCAGCTTCTGGCTCATGAGTGGTCTCAATGGATGAGCCTGACATATGTGCCGCATTGCGCATGAGCTGAAGCATATCTGAAGGGACTGGGTAACTGGGTGGCGTAGCGATTGAAACGTTGATGCCACATTTTGCGCACGCAATTGCAAGGTCATAAAGAACGTTATTTGCGTCGCCGACCCATGCAAGCTTGATGCCATTCGGGTCTGGGAAGTTTTCAGTTATTGTGAGAATATCGGTGACTGCTTGAAGGGGGTGGAATGCATCGGAGAGAGCATTGATGACAGGGACAGTGGACGCCCTTGATAACTCTTCGATATCGGAATGGGGCCCCACACGGGCAACGATACAAGATACCATTGAGGAGATAACTTTGGAGGTATCGAAAAGTGACTCATTTACCTATACACTGTTATCCATCACGTTAGTAGAGAATGCGATAAGGAAAACTAACCCCTAACTGAATATCATCCTTCCCAAGGAACATCGGGTTACCTCCAAGGTAAGCCACGGCTGTCTCGGTAGACACTCTGGTCCTGGTTGAACGTTTAGAGAACATCATAGCAACGGTTTTTCCTGCTAATGTATCCTTCAGCGAAGGGAGGGTCTGTCTAGCTTCAATTGCATGTTTTGCTTTCCTGGCCTGGCCGACCAGTTTCACGAACTCAGATGATGTGAGGTCATCGACGGATAAGAAATGACGGGGGGCAAGTGGTGATTTAGGGGACGTCGATGTTCTTGCTCCGGTACTCCTAACAGATGAAGTGGAGATCGGTCGAGGTGAATTTCGCAAGACGTTGGAAAGTTGAGTTCTAAAGAAAATTGGGAACGACATGATGAAAGGGGCGATAGATTAAGGTAATGAGATAGGGAGATAGGTGCAGGAAATTATTCAAATGACCGGACTGAGACGGGTAATGATGCACCGTCGGAAGTGTGACAGATGGAGGGAGATGCAGGAGTGTTGACGAGCCTTAGGGCTCCCGGTCACAAGCCACGGCCTGCGGGATTGTGCTTCAATAGTGACCGAGTAGTCCCCCGTGTGGCTGCCACACGGGGCTTAAAAAACTGTAGTCATGACAAATGACAGTATTTAACTTGAATGAAACTTAAAGGGTAGATAGATATCAAAAACAAAAATTGTTTAGAAACCAAAGATTTGTGTTTCTTATATGGAAGGTAGACAGGAATATGTTAGTATAAAATGGTCTAGAAAAACGAATTCTATGAGGCACGAACTATCTCCTACACCTCCGGCGATTGAAATCTCAACACCATGAGTTTTCATCGTAAGTAGGTTCCAACTCCTCGTTTTTAATAGCCATGTTGCCTAGAAGGGTGATGCTACTCCTCTCCGCTCTTCTCCTATGGCCCCTCCTGATCAGGGGTGCCAGCCGTCTAGACGATAAAAGACGAGGACTAGCCTCGTCGGACTACCGTTGAGAGCCATCGGACGACTATTGTGTAATATCTAAGGGCATATTGGGATGCAACAATTCCACTCCATTCCCCGCATACAAATTTCCCTTTTCCTACTCCTTGAAACCAAAGAGAAGGCCCTTTTCTGAGCAGAAACGATCTCCCAACAGAACAGTCCAATCTTGTCCAAACCCACCCCAACCCAGCCATATATCAACTCCTATAATATAAAGTAAAATAAAATGAAAAATAAAAATAAGGAAAGAAAAAGGTAAAATATTTTATGCAAAAGTATTTTAATTTACAACTCTAGAAACAAGTACTTCTTGCTTGCAGTTTTGAAGAATTGCAGATATCTTGGCAGTAGATTCAAAATTAATGAAAACAACTTTGACCTCACGACTTTAGACACTCAGGGGAAAGGGGGCACCCTATGGAAAGATGGATTCCAAGGTGGCGACCAGATGGAAGACTCAAAGTCAAAGTAGAGATAAAGATAAATTCAATAAGAGAATCAAATGGTAAAACTTAATATTGTAAAGGGTGGAAGCTTCTTTCAATTGAAATTCTCGAGTATTGATGGTTATCAGAGTAGAGTATTGTTCGCGTTATAGTTAAGTAAAATAGTTTATAAGCCAACAATACCTATTACGACTCTGACCACTTATGAACACCTTACTCAGCTCGGGGTTATCCTGAGACACTTCTCCACTGGATTCAACATTGGGAGATGTCAGAGAGCTCAGCCTTAGTTAAGTCCACAAATCGGAAGTAGATTCTGCAATGGAGCTCAAATATAACTGGATATGAGGAAATCTGTTTCGATTATCATCATATTAGTGGTGAACTACGGAACACTTCACAGTTTACATGTTGATAAGACTCTCTGGCTCATCAGCATTATCGTCTTTTATGCAAGCTTTGTAGTCACCGGTTTCTACTTGTACAATATACTATTCTTGGATGACTACTCAGCTCCACCGGAGAGAGGCATAGTTGGATTGCCTTCCACTGGCATGGGTGCTGCCCAGAGCCAGTCCAACACTAACTACCTCTACTGTGATTAGACATATGCCACTAGAGTCCCATAACTTTCTATTCAGGGAAGGTGATTCTAAGAAAAAATGGATAGATACTAGGCACTTTGGTTTCTTTATTATGGATGGATATTGTCTAGGAAAGATCGTAATATAGAAGTGGACAGGAAAGTGTTATAAAGTGATAAAGAATTTTTCGCATAAAACTTAGTATATTGAGAAGATCTCTGGTCCGTTGTTTGATGGATTCTGTAAAGCTGAGGAGGCACCTCAATATTTATATCCCTTGTCTGAGTGTTTACAGACTACATGTAAAGTACATACTAACTAGCAGCCCTCTCGCCCCTAGGGGTCTTAATCCAATAATTATGATATAAATGTAATACTAATATCAAAAAAAAGTATAAATATATAAGATTAAGGGAATAAATACATGTATAAAACTAAAATAAAGGATGTAGGGAACTGAGATATATGTATCATTAACAGCATGCGGTACTGGATCCAGTTTCTCAGTTTAGTAGAAGTTGTGGGTAAAATACCTCTGTGAACCCGCCTGAAGTTCCCATGGCTGGATTCTTATCATCAGTGGCTTTAGAAAAGTACTTCAGGGTATACTTATTGCTTAGTGTTAGATTCTACTTTATATTTCTACTGTGTCTAATATTTTGTACTGGCTTATTCTTGATTTTTATTTTTATTTTATTTTTATTTTATTTTATTTTATTTTTATTTTATTTTATTTTCTGGCTTTCTTTCTTGCATTCCGGCTGGCTTTCCAGGGATGCCTCATATTTGCCGGGCGGGGAGATTCCACCCCAGCAAGAAAGAAAGCATCATATCATTAGTGGCCTCAGAAAAGTACTTCAGGGTATACTTATTACTTAGTATTAGATTCTATTTTATATTTCTACTGTGTGTAATATTTTATACCAACTTATTCTTTATTTTTCTTTTTATTTTTCTTTATTTTTCTTTTATTTCATTTTTTCTTTCTCTCTTTCTTGCATTCCGCCCGGCTTTCCAGGGATGCCTCATATTTGCCAGCCGGGGAGAGTCCACACCAGCAAGGGAGAAAGTGTCAGCTTAATAGCATTATTACAACTGGAAAGTTGTAGAGAGCAAGGTAGAGAGAGAGATTTAACCAAATAGGGAAGGGTGTGAGATGTGAGTGGTAATGTTAATACCTGTAGTTGGGAGTGGTATGACAGGT
>Ga0307507_10013243_pt1 | contig 10043 bp, 10 predicted proteins | sample 7_EM_MG_FD_207223 | JGI IMG/M metagenome (GOLD analysis project Ga0307507, IMG submission 207223) | Populus trichocarpa ectomycorrhiza microbial communities from riparian zone in the Pacific Northwest, United States - 7_EM | ecosystem: Host-associated > Plants > Roots > Unclassified | place... | reverse complement strand
TTTGCCTAACTTGAGCTTGAACAGTCAACTGTATCAAACGCTGCTATCTTACACCTTGGACGCCCCTTCCATTCCTCGATTTTTCTTACAATCCATCCACTATGGTGTCCAACTCACCGGACTGCGCTATGTGCAACAACCCTGCCACGCACCGTTGTTCCAGTTGCGGCTGCAACAATCTCTACTGCAGCAAACCTTGCCAAGTCGCAGATTGGAAACTTCACAAGCTGCTCTGCAAGAGTCGGCCATTGTTCGAGGCGCCTCCGACTCCTTCATCACGCCGCGCGATCGTGTTTCTTGAGAGTGGAGAGATCAAATTCACTTGGGAAACTACACAGATCAAGACAGATGAAGAATATGGGGCTCAATGGGAGTCGCCAGTGGGTATCGCAGAGAAGTATTTCGGAGGCGAGTGCCCAAGACCCCACCCATACCACACTAATGTTCTCCGTGGGCGCAAGCTGAAGGAATGCATCACGCTACACATGAATGATTCCTTTCTACTCGACAGGTCGCCAAAGAATCTGGCTGTGTGCAAGGTCGTCCCTGAAATGGATGACGGTGGAGCGGTGTGGGGGAGTGCCTTGGTTGCGATGAAACATTCAAACAGCTGGTACGATGAGAATAGGTCATTTTTTCGGCCAGACGCTGCGTATGGCCATATGGACATGGGGGATCTGAGAGAGGTTGTAGATTATTTGACCAATTGGAATAGGGTCAGACGAGATGAAGCGAGGACATGGAAGATGGTTGTGGATAGATTCGAAGAGCATGTATAAATTATGCAACTTTATTGTTACTGAATCAACTGTTTCCCAACAGAAAATCGAGGTGGGGCCAACCCATACCCGGCTACTTCATTGCTCTGATCCCTTCTACTATGCGAAGGTACCTGGCACATGCATGCAGAAGAATGGCGGAAACCCTTCCACCAACCTCCTCAGAAATCTTTTGGAAACTGGACATTCTCGGGGGAATACCCGATTTTGCTTGAGGCCTCACTTCTTATAATCAATTCAAGGGCAGGGTAGATCAAAGAGAAGAACACTCAGGACGGGGGCTTCTCACCAAATCAGTGTGTCAAATTTATGATTCCGAGCAGCGCCTACGTATACTAATTGACCGTGAACATCCAGTAGCTGGAGTATTAATAATAATAATAAAACTCGTTATTCCTGTGGACGTCGTTGAGATTTTATACATCGATGAAAGCACTACGGCAACGGAGGTGGCCTGTTGTTATCCCAAACCTACTTACAACCCGTCACCTCCAACATTTCCGTCTCATCTCGACGTTTAATCAAATGGGTAACCTTTTGCCGAGTGAGACAATCCGTTGCTCCTCTAAACTTCTTTATCTCTTCCACGCTGAATCCCTTCGGGGGGTCGTAGCTGAAATACCCAATCTTCGAATTCTCGAAGCAGATGACATGGACATCAGGAGGAGGGTCTCGCTGTGCTTCCCAATGATCAAAATTCTGTGCGTTTTTGTTCATTGACGACCCGTGAATGACATCGATTTTCAGGCTTGCGTACCTTCTCTGTTGTTGGGTCAATGACTTCACCGTTGTTCATGATGTGGGTGGTGTTGGAGGCTTGTTGGGCAACTTGGGCTGCAGTCTCTGGCATGATGATGGTAGTTGAGGATGGCCCTGTGTTGCTCCTGTCTTCTCCTTTATGTCTATAACCACGGCAAGACACTGCCTTTCTTGCGGTAATACCCCGCAGTCCCAGCCGGATATAGGAATGCATCGCGAGCTTGGTAGCAGTTGAAGAGTGAATTAAGAGTGAATCCGCAGTCGCGGTTCCAAGTTCTCATTTAACCCTGGTCTCTGGCTTTCGTTTACCTGCTGGGAGAAGTAGAAGACCGAATTTGCTCGGGAGAAGATGAATATTCCATGGTGCACTGTCAGCTCCAGGGGGGAGATGTGTATAAACCGAAGGAAAGTGGGACTGTTTCTTCTGCACGTTTGAGACGTCCCTTGTTTTCTAATCGCTGGTCGATTGCATTCCAACACCATGAAGGTTTTCTTTGCCGCTGTGCTGCTTGCGCTTTTTTCGGCCGTTGTTTTTCCATCCTATGCCGCACCAATCCATTTACTCGAGGTGAGCCAAAGTCTGGGATCTCCGTCGCATCTGTGAAACATCCTTATTTTATTTTCACAGCGCTACGAATATGTCATTCTCGAGGACCGTTGGCCCTCTCCGTGCGTCGATTTACATTTCCCTCAGAGACGTTCCAGATTTTGGTTCACAGTAATGCCGCTGCCGCTGCGGCGGAGACCTTCACTAGCTGGATGAGAAAACCCGCGCATTTCTCAAAATCAACAGCAAGCCAATCATCTTCTATAGCGGCTTCACCGTTACCACAGACAAGAAAAAAAGACGAGCACTCAACATGCTCGGCGTCTTCAAAGCTTTAACAAAGCAAGGCTTCCACACTATTAGGGATGTTATGCTCATGAGCGGCCGGAGCCTAGTTGGAACTGGAGAGACAGATATTGGGGTAAAGTGTCGAGGACACTGGCAGAGCAGGCGTCGGGCACCGTCAAGGCCGTTTTGGGCAAGACGGTCGATAAGGAGAGCGTTTGGACTACGGAAGAGAAGCCAGCCCTGTTGGCAAATAGTCGTGTTACTACCATCGAGCATTGGGAGATTCAACCCAACGGAAAGCTTGCAAAGGTGAAAAATATCAAGGGGTATCATAATACCTTTCTGTTTATTTTTAGGAGTGATGACAAGAGGTTTGCCAACTGGACTGCAAAGGTACAAGGACCAACGCGACGAGAGAACCAGAAAACAATGTCTTACATCTGCAGGTGATGAAGAATATAGTAGGAATTCGTGGAGCAGTCAAGATGTACCTGATCCAGATCGTCATTTGTTCTGCTGCGTTCTCGGATTGAAGGCAAAAGAAGATACATTGCATATGCCCAAACCAATTCACTCCTTTCGGATTCAAAAAGTTTCAGGGTCTAGACATGATCGTGTGATCGGAATCGAGGGGGATTCAACGAAACAATTTGGCTGCCACGATCCGAGCTGTTTCCGAGTGAGAATGAATATCCCTACGTGGAAATTGGTGTGCTTACCGTTCTACTTTGCCTTGATATGGACTATTCACAGTCGGAGTTAAACTTGCACCCTTAAGCTATTCTTGATGTCTCCACGAGCTCGTCTTCGATCAATATAGGTGACAGCAGCACGATGAATGACTTAAGGGAGAAGGTTATAAACGAGAACCCAGTCGAACCGTGAAGTCGACGTCGATGCCGCCGAACTCTCGCTTTGGAACGTCAGTATCTTATGCTCAACACTTTTCTGCCACAGCACGTTCAGAGGACCCTACATATCCTTGTATACAACAGCAGCGTAAATTTCTTGTGATATTTGATTTCCATGTCCCGCCGTCGTCGCATTGGATGTTCATCTGCGTTGAAAAGTGGGTCAGAGTCTATGGAGAAAAAACGATTAGAGGACTTACCGAAACTTATATCAAATGAATGGCGTAATAGAAGATATTTATGTCAAAATGTCTGTGACCGTGAGCAAGCTGGCGATTACAAGCGAAGACGAGTCTCATATCTTCCAAGTACGTTGCCGTCGTCAATGACGAATTTCTGTACGAACCAGAACAAAGCTGTAGGGGAAGCCTAATGGTGCATGAGAGATGTGGTTTGTTCGATCGGATGGCGAATAACCATGCATTGAACAACTGGGAAGATACAAAAATGCCACTGAATACGAAAATAAGAGCAAGAAAGCGTAGGAATTTCAACCATACAGTAACCTTGCAATTTTTCTTCGTAACATTCGAGACCTTGACGATAGGACCAAATAGCCTCCACAATGGCGCAGCGTCCAGGCCCCAGCCCTTCTACGACAATAAAGAACCTTGACCGTCAAGTGACCAATCGCACTAACCCGTGACCGCGTGACCGTTCCGTTTATAGTTTGAATTTCAAATTTGGTCACTTCAAGACTTGCGTTGCCAACTCGCTATGCACTGGATCTTTAAAATTGTAAGGTTTACTGAATTTGAAGAATTTGGTATTCTCGTAAACTTTGCGTAAAATGCCCAAGTAAGGTGCCATATTCTTTGCTTAGTGTCAACGCGTTAAACTGCATTTGATTAGGCGAAATCCCTTCACCGAGGCTGAAGATGACCACCTTGTCGAGTTCATTGCTAAGAACAACCTTGAATTGCCAGGCAGAAGTGGGAATAAACTGTATCAAACTCTGGTGGACAACGTGAGTGTTGATGTTATGCACCTCATGCAGCCTCTGAGCCCTGTTCAGCCGAAACGATGGCCATGGTCAAAGTCACACCCATGGCAGTCCTGGCGTGAGCGATATATAAAGAATGCAGTGTGGTTTGACCGAAAGATCAGATCCTACCAAAAGAAACTGAAAAATAAGGTGTGATCTCAATGACGAATATTCTGCTGTTGGTTTCTGATTTCTGGGTAGGCCCCAAACGAGGCAGAGGATACCAATCAAGCTGAAGGACGGACAGTGAAACGCAAAGGGCCCCCCAAAGCAGCAGAGACTAATATCGACGAACGCAAACGAACGGCGTTGGTGAATCAACAGTCTCCATCTAAGGTTACAGGGGACGCATCTGTGGACTCTGGCTACGCGTCCACGACCAAGAAAACTCCAGATGACTCGGAGAAGAACCGTAGCGAGTTGCATGCTTCAGAGCGTCCTAGTCACACTACTGAAACAAAACGTCATGGACTATCTGGAGATAATACCCGCATCCCCTCGAGTTCGGGTTATCAGTCGACTGCAAAGCCTCCCAGACCTCTTCGTCAGGAAGAAGATAACATTAGTCAAACCGAGGAATCAGCGGAAGGGGAGGAACGAGGACGAGGAATGCCCAAGGAACGCACTGAAGATGATGATTTTGTGCACGAGCTGTTCGGCTCATTCGCTGAGGATGAAGAGGAAGACGTCACCAAGTAGGTTATTCCCTTCTAGTCTGCGTTTCCTACCCTAAACAACTTTTAGTCCTCCTGCATCATCTGCCCCTACCTCTCCTACAACTGAAATAACATATCCCGATATTCGAAATGTTCCTCCTGATATTGCCGAGAAGCAGCCTCATGTAGCGGACTCTGTCGAATTCACGAGACTATCTCAAAACCCATCCCCTCTTAAATCCGGATCAATCCGCCCTCCAAGCCCCCACCCTCCACCTCCATCGGTTCATCATCCCGCGAGACCTGTGCAGGGCAAAAAGCGGCTGTTGAAACGTAAACTCCCGGACGACCCTTTTATTGATAATACCCCACCACAACCGACTCCAGAGCGACACCCCGCAACGAGGAAAGCTCCTGGGTTGAATGGTGTCCCCATTCAAAATCCTTATGTTCCAACACGAAATCCTGCGGAAAACGTCTGGCCACCGAACCGTAAGCGTAAGGAGAGTGAAGGACCCAAAAAATTCACCGAAACCCACACACCCACGAATAGGGCCGTAATTGGAAGGAAAACCCAAGTTACATCCATTGCCTCATCTTCGAAAGTTAAAATTCCACCATCGACAGCCCATCGACCAGACAACCTGGTAGGGACTGCATTGCAGGTGTCCACGCAGATGTCCGTTCCCATGCCTAAAGATGCGGCGCTGCAGAAAACAACAGCCGCCATAAGTCCGTACGAAGGAACCAAGACCAGTGAACGTGCAGTGGTCACGGAACAACCACCAACTAAAAGGCGGAAGGTTGGGCATCCGGCAGTTACTCATCAAGGGTCATCCCACAACACGCTCGCAGTCGTTCCCACATCAACTCCTGCCACTCAAGGCAACCACCGCGTCAACGATGAAAGACCTGCAACACGCCATATAGATTTACGCGAGAGTCTCAAGAAGCGACGCCTATCTGGGAAGAGCTCACTTCTTAGCTCCAGCATCTCGAACAAAAATTCGATTTCGAATCTCGCCAACCGACGCGACTCTGCAGCCTCATCTACTTCTCGACAACGTGTTTCCAACGATGGGGATTTAGAAATCCTCTCTCTATTTGAACGGGACTTGTCAGAGCTTGGCGAGCAGTATGGATTTTCATTGGGAGTTGTGAAGAAAACATATCTACAGTTTGGGACGCTTGAGAAGACGGTGGTCGCTCTGCGAGCTTTGAATGCAATTATGAAGGATGCGCAACACAAGTTGCACGGGGAAATGCATCGTTTTTGGAATAAACAAGATCACGACGATACCAACGAAAGCGATGTAATTCCGGAAGGTCTGATTCCGAAGGGCGTTTCATCAGGAGGGAAAGGAAAGGATAAGGAAGTAGGGGGACGAGAACATCATGAGGCCTCATCTGACAAGCAGCACAGACAGTCTCACGACTATGAATACCCCACCACCGAAGTTGAAGACCAGTTGGAGTATTCGTCCCCCTCAAAGACCTATGCTGACCAGTATACAGAAGGAGGACGCGAAGAGGATGGCAGGTCTTCTATGCCCTTCAGGAACGGAAGTCGAGAAGAAAGAGTTTCAGATGGGCGAGAATTCCCGCGTTGTGCTACGACGATTAGGAGGGGGTTGGAACCTTCGTCGCCTTTGGATCCGGATCGTGAGCATTCACCAACTCCAGATGAGGATGAGTCTGTTCCACAACGTGTAACTGTGGAGAGGCATGAGGAAGAGGAAGATGTCGGTGACATTGATGTTGCCATGCATGATGGATCAGATGTTTCTCCTGATGAATACGAAGAACCGACGCCTGACGTTAAGCAAGTTGATGATGAGGAACTCGTATTGAAGGCGGAACTTAAAAGGCTGTGTTTTGATGTGACGTTGGAGAACCAAAACATTTTGAGAGCATTTGAAGAGAGACAGGATTGCGACCTTTGGGGAACGGAACGTGGAGATTGGGTCACCCAGATGTTTTCATCCCTTATAGACGCCCAGAAGATAAGAAGGCAGGCGTATTATCAAATGAAAGCTAGGAAGACAGAGGAAAGGGAGGAACATGAACCAGTTGCAGATGAGAGCATACTTTCCTGAAACATGGCCTTTCGAGTATTTTATTTTTTCACTGTCTCTCGATTCATGTCAACGGCGAGTGTTATATTAGCAAGGTTTCTCTTTTCGTAGGTTAGTCTTATCTCAGTTCTCGGAATTTCACGTTCTCTAAAATTAATAACCATTGAGGATTCCGTTTACACGGCATGGATAATAGATATATAGATTGTCACTGACTCATTTACAACATGGTATTGGGGTGAATAACAGTGACATTGCCAGATATGGCACTCGTAACAGTTCCAGCAGAGAGAACTCGGGTGGTTGAGACCGTGACGTAGTATTTACATCGATGCAACTCCAGGGTTATAGATACACTCCCAAAACGACACCTGGGGAATGTAGCCATATGCATTTGGATACGTTGACGTTATTCAACTCATTCGTTATGTGTGAACTGTAAATTTGATTCATGAAGAGATTCATCCCCAAACGTACGAGATCGGACAAATAACTATTGTTCTTCAAAGATACTGAGAAGGCACTGTCTGCCGTAAGTCGAATAAAGAAGCGCCAGGAATAAAGGCATGCCCAATTAATCATTGGCAAAGCAACGGGCAGACTGCCTTGGAAATACAATCTGAAAAAAAAAATCACGGAAGGTCAACCGCAACATGACGACGCAAGTTGGGATGGTTGGACGCTCGTTTATGTTTGCATGCTAAAAACAAACATACAAGGTCAGTCGTATATCATGATACTCCACACCACAGGAACCGAAGAGGAGCCAACGTCGAGTTCTCCGCACTCTGTCCATCCATACGGACCGATCGGACGGTACTTGAGCTTAAGCTTGAATGGACGTAATACCTAGGACCCTTCCTTTCAAAGGTTACAAGGCCCCTACGCTGAAAATTGACATTACCGTGACACATGACCGAAGTTTGATTACTGAAGGAACTTAGAAGCGGGTTCATTGCCAGTGGTAGTGACACTTTGTCCCGAAGAAAAGGCTTGCGGATCGTCACAGATCTAGAAGTGGAGATATGGGGCGTCGTTTGATTATGTATAAACAGTGCTCACCGTCAGCTCGATTTGACATTGCTCATCCCCACTTCACCTGACTTCAGAGGTATACCTGTTACCATATCAAAAACACATTTGCGTGTCGGTAGTTTTGCTCATTACTGATCTCACGTATCGCCGACTGATTATCCTTAGTTCCTTCCTCCATGTCCCCGAATTTGATTCAGCATCGTCGTGGTGGGTGGCTGCCCAAGGACCACAAAGTTCTCCACAATTGGCTCCAGAAGCGCATCATCAAGGTCAAGGGCAAATCTCTGCATGATGTCCACCCCGTCATCAAGGAGTTCCAACACCTGATCGAGTCCGACTCGAATCTGTACATGGGGTTCCATCAGATGTTCGAGCAAGTCCCCACGAAGCCACCCTACGATAAGGACCCGACTGGTGAATGTCAGGTAATACCGTCAACTCCCAACCCAAAGCTATACTCACCATAAGATAGATTCGCGATTACAAGACGATGTTGTTGCTCTTCAACCACATCCTCGATGAAGCACCTGACTACGAGCAGAACGACCTTGTTGGGTTCCCCATTAATGCCATCCTGGACTGGCCCATGGGCACTCAAGCTGGATTCCGCGTCTTCGTGGACTCCCGTGTCAACAAGCAGTTCAAAAAGATGTTCGACGTGTGGTCCAAGTTCCTCACGTCGTCCAAATCGACGTATGTCCTCACCACCGCAGACAATGGCTGGTTCGGTCGCTATGCCTCCGAAGCGATGCCCAACTTCAACACCACATTCAAAAACGATCCCCAGGCCCCGCACCACGGCTTCACTTCATGGGACAATTTCTTCACTCGAGAGTTCCAGGACGGCGTTCGTCCTATCCAGTTCCCCGATAACGACGCAATTATCAATAGCGCCTGCGAGTCTACCGTTTATAACATCGCTCACAATATCAAGATTCGAGATTGTTTCTGGTTGAAAGAACAACCTTACTCCCTCATTGATATGCTCAACCACGATCCGATCACCGAAAAGTTCGTGGGTGGGTCGATCTACCAAGCCTTCCTTAGCGCAACCTCCTACCATCGTTGGCACAGTCCTGTCAACGGCAAGATCGTGAGGTTCGTCAACATACCTGGGACATACTACGCCGAATCTCCTTTTACGGGATTCAACCAACCAGGTGGTCCCGACCCCGCCGCTCCCAACGATTCTCAGGCATTCATCACGTCTATCGCCGCTCGTGCCTTGATCCTCATCGAAGCGGATAACCCCAAGATAGGTCTTATGGCATTTTTGGCGGTGGGGATGGCCGAGGTGTCGACCTGCGAAGTCACAGTTTCTCCTGGGCAGGTTGTGAAGAAAGGAGAACAGCTGGGGATGTTCCACTTTGGAGGGTCTACTCACTGCTTGATCTTCCGTCCTGAAACGCCTGTCGTCTTCTCTGACGACTACCCCAACGGGACTCAGGTCCTTCTGGGTGCTGCGTTCGCAACCGTAGAGTAAGTATTGATAAACCTGAGTGGCGTGTTCGACCTGGCATGGTTTGTGTCTTGATATGCTTGGAGTTCGATAATGATTGTATCCTGAATGAAATATTCACTGAATGCTTATGAAACCGACTTGGATGTGTTGCGGTAAAGAAATGGCGGGAGAAAGGGATGCCACTGGGTTTGCCTTGGTGATCTGTGAGGTTTTAGCAACAATATTTGAGTGTTGGACGTTCAGATATTGACGGACCTTCGGACTAGAGATATACTCGAGTACAAGTTCGGGACTGGCAGTTGAAAGGGAAGCAAGGCGAGATGGAGAGATTATGCTTTCCTCCTACGTTGGGCCTCGATGTCCCTTTCACTTGATACATTCGTCACAGCCAATTGGCCTCAGTGCCCGGATAAATTCTAATGTCATTCCCATCGGGCACCAGTTTTTTACCGTGGCACGACCGTGCATGCCGTGTCACGGCAACACGGTACAACACGGTACCATGCCACGGCGTCACATGTGCAGTGTTAGTGCAGTAGTAGCAGC
>Ga0307507_10013242_pt1 | contig 10043 bp, 10 predicted proteins | sample 7_EM_MG_FD_207223 | JGI IMG/M metagenome (GOLD analysis project Ga0307507, IMG submission 207223) | Populus trichocarpa ectomycorrhiza microbial communities from riparian zone in the Pacific Northwest, United States - 7_EM | ecosystem: Host-associated > Plants > Roots > Unclassified | place... | reverse complement strand
ACCACAGCATCAGTCACCATCAAACTTGGTCTTGATAAACCAAAAAAACATACCCAAAGCCTCCGCAACACCACTAACAACACCCGCCACCAACCCAATAAGAACCAACCCCGCCCACCCACCACCACCAAGCTGTTGTCCCGCGGCGCGGACACCACCTTCCAGCGCCCAAGTCACGTCCTGCCCTCCATTCCGGAAAGGTGCGACGAGGCTCCAGAAACCAACGGCGATGACTGCGCCTGTGATAGAGGCGGCGGTGAACCCTGCGACCGACTTGCGCGGAGCGAGGGGGAGGGGGAGGATGGGGAGGTGTGCTGGGAGCTTGCGTGTGCTGGAGCCGTAGAGGCGGCCGAATGTGGACGCGGCTGTATCGGCCCATGAAAGACTAGAACGAGGGAGGTTAGGCAGTGGGTAGGGTGGATGAGGAAGGGGGGGGGGACACGTACATGAGGATGGCTACGGTTGCGACATCTTGTGGGTATAGGGAGAGGACAAAGTTGACTCCGACGATGTACCATACCACGCCGTTAACTGAGTTCTGTGAATGGTTAGCTCGCAATGTGACAACGGTGGAAGGAGTTTGAGATTACCTTTTCGCTTTCGCGCATGAGGAATCCCAAGCAACGTTCATACGTCCGTTCGAAACGTTGTGAACGAAAACGTAGCAAGTCGGCCGGCACGATGATGGCTAGGGCTGTCCAGAGGGCTAGGGTAATCTTTCGCGCGTCGCTCTCTGAAACGTATAGGTAGAGCGTAAAAAAACCTGGTAGGACAGTCAGTAAATCGTTCAGGAAAATCCTAGAGGCAAGGGCAGACGACCAAGACCGCAGAAGCCGACAAACCCGACATACCAATGGACGCATGCAACACCTTCCTCGGTATCTCCAAATCCAGTTTCTTCGTCTTATCCACCGAGCCCCCATCCACAGCACCATTCCCATTCCCATTCACCGTCGTCAAGTGCGAATGGCCATTAGTCTCAGGTATAGCACCAGCACTCCTTATATCCCTCTTCTCAATCTCATACAACAACTTCTCAACCTCCCTATCCACACGTCTCTCCTCCTCATCACCCTCCTCAAAAGTAGGCATATCCACCACCTCAAGATGTCCGAGCCCCTCAAGCGTCTTGATGACTTTTCGCGTGATGTTCTTGACACCCTTGGCGTTCTCCGCGGAAGGCGAAAACGAGACGATAGGTGACGGAGAGCGTTTGCTGCTGCTCGTCGTCGAGCGCGTGAGGGAGGGAGAGCGCGCTGCACGGGACCGACGACGACGACGATGGGCGGCAGTGGGAGTGGGAAAGGTGTCGTGGGCAATGTCAGTGGCAGTGTCAGGTTGGGGTGGTGTCCGAGTCATGGCGTTTTATTTGTCTTGGTCTGGTCGGCGTCGTTAGGGTCATGCACGATGTTGCTCGTTTTGTTGAATGACGCTTCAGATTATTGCAAGAGTCGGGTCGTGAAAAAAATCAACACTCACACTGTGTTTACCCCCATTTGTATCACGAGAGCACATGACTCTTAGGGGCTTGCAAACATAATGATCTTTATGGAGGGAAAAGATGCCCAGCTGTATACTATGATAGCATGTTTTTTTTTTAAAAAATGCATTGAAACAGGGTACATAAGTCAATTTTTTGGAAGGCTCTGCTGTCTGTTGGGATTTACCAAGGTTTTCTTACTTCTCTTGAATAAGGTGTACCTACACCTGAAACAAGGGTCAATCGGGCAGTTGAGCAAAGCCTTTGACAGATCTGTCAACAAATGAATCATTTTTGCACATTTTATGTGTTTACAGTGTGTTGCATAAATATCTTCAGGTGATGGTTTCTACAAAGCTATTTGTCCATGTTTCTGTGGGCCCAAAGGGAGTAATTCTGTGATGTTTCTCACTCAAGACCCACGATAGTCACGGTGCAGCCACAAACAATCACTCACAAACAAAATTTTGCAAACTCTCCACCTGAACTTATTTATGCAAAACCCTGTAGGACAGATCAATGGGATAATTTTTATTTTGAAAGTGTGTTTGCCTATTGTTCAAATGGGCTGACAGAATAAAAAGAATTGATGTATTTATTGTTTAATTATGTCTGCAACTGTGTTCCCAAGGCAAAGTTTTGCCTGACACCGAAGAGACCAACTAAATTGTTCCTGAAATATGTCCCATTTACACATTTTAATTGTTAACAACATTTCATCCTGTGAACACATCTTTAGACTTGTTTTAAAAATAGCAACATCAATTTATTTACATTTGTATGACCTCTTTGAACAATAGACAAACACACCATCAGAATAAAAATCATCCCATTGGTCTGTCATAATGACATAACATGCACAAAAATGATTCATTCATCAACAGATTTGTCAAAAGCTTTGCTTGACTGCCTGATTGTCCCTTGTTTCAGGTGCTAGTAAGTCACCTTGAGAATACATGAGTACAACTCACATGTTGCAGGAGGACATTCAGAGAAGGGGGAGATGATAAGTTTCACTACTAAAATCTGAATTTTAACCCTGTACAAGCTTTCTACTCTAACATTTCATCATTTTCTGTCCAAAATCCAATTATCTTCAACACAAGTTATATTATTTGTCCCAAGGTTTCAAACAAGGAATATTCAACCTCAATTTCTTTTTGAAGCCAATTTACTTGTATCCCAATATCAGTGGTGTACATGCTCAACTATATACTAAGGAATGGAATCATTTTTAAATTCAGTGAACATTCAAAGTAGTAATACATGTGAAACATAAGATATATACCCTAACCTGTCTGCTCATCCTGAAACACAAACTCAATCCTATTCTGAGCAACATCCTCTGCAAGTGAGGTTGGAGTGATATCCTTGACTTTACTAAAATTAAGCACAAAGGTTTTCCCATTCTTTCCTCCCAAAACTAATTTATTCACACCCCCTCCATGACTTCCCCAGTTTCCTTTCCCATCCCAGTTTCCATCAGATGGGACAACATCATGTGGAAGCCAGATAATTCTTCTGCCTTTACCATCCAAAATCCAATTATCTTCAACCACTATGTGATATCTATTTTGCATTGGAGCATTGAATGTGCACTTCTTGGTGTTCTCAAAGGTAAACCTTATGTATCTTCCTAAATTTCCTGAATGGTGCAAAACCACAGTTCTATCATCTGCTTCAAGAAACCAAGGCCTTTCAATTGTATGAAACAGGTTAATGTATCTCTTTTTGTATGGTTCAAATTTACCAGATTTTAAAGTCCAAGAGTGAAAATGCAATCTTGCTTCTGAAACAACCATATGCATCAGATTGTTGTTGTCCAAAAATTTCAGAACACACAAGGTGGGATCAAAGTATATTGTCTGATGTACATCAAGTTGCTGAATGGCCTCCAACTTATACACAACATCCCACACTTGAATAGATATATTCTGAGCATTGGACTTTGCAAAACGAATAGCAATGTATCTTTTGTCTGGTGACAGAGCCAATGCCTCAACAGACCTTCCATAAGAAACCTCTTTTGTAAAGAACTCATAACCAGACTTTAGTGACCATATATTTACATTTCCATCTTGTTGCCCAGATGTAATGAGTTTACCATCTGGTGATGTGCAAACATATGTGATAGCTGCATGAGACCTGGATCCAAGAGAATCTGCATCCCAGTGACAAAAGCTCACTGTGCCATCTTGGGCTGAAGCAAGAGCAAGATATGCTCCATCAGGTGCAAAGATAACATCACTCTCTTTATCAGACCATTTGAATACAGCTTCTGGCTTTGGGGATCCAGACTGAAGATTGTAGACTTGTAGCTGCTCATATTTCCTGATAATTAAAAGTTTTCCATCTGGTGACAGAACAATATATTTGGGAGCTGGCTTCCCAGATTTCTGAGAGTTTTTTCCTGCTCCTTGAATCAACTGTAATGTTTCATTGATATCTCGTATAGCTTCCTTATGCCGAAGTCCATGGAGGGGGGGATGTTCAAAATATGGAACATATACAAGTGCATTAACTTCCTCATGTGTAAGAAGGTTATGGAACACCACCACATCTTTTTTCATCCAGACAACTAGGGGCCTCATATTGTTTATGGTAAGGGTTGATGGTGAGTTTTGATGCTCTTGGAAGGATTGTACACTGAGTTGACTAAGGATGTTGAAGCAGAGGATAATTGTTGGTGCATATGTCATAAGAATATTGTCTTCAGGTGACCACAAACAATAGACAGTTCCTTTATCAGCTTTAAGGGTACACTCAAGTATGCCTGACACTGTAGATTGAACACATATCTGACCATGGTCATCAAGTGATGAAAATCTGTTACTTTTTGCAGAAAAGGCAACATCAATCACATTACCCTTATGCCAGCCCACACAGTTTCTAACAAGGTCACCAGTCTGAACATCCCAGAGTCTGACTCCTTTATCATCCCAAGATGAGAGTAAGTAGATATTGTCACCTGAAAAGGCAATTGCTTTAGGGTGCAAGCCAGAAAGAACCATTGTAGCCAGACAGGCACCAGTTGCTGCATGGAAAATTTGTACTGAGTGGTCACCAGATGTTGCAATAAGACTTCCATCTTGAGCAAAAATAACTGAGGAAAGTTTTGATGACTTTGTTTTAATAGTCCTGAAGGTTGTTTCCCAGTCCTCATCTAGACCTAATTTCACATGTACTTCTTCTGTGAGCAAATTCCGGTGATGTTGCCTGAGGAAACTCTTAGTGGGGCAAAAAGGCAATGCAGAGTGATAAAGATGCAGTGCAGATTCCTGAATAGCATCAAAGTATTTCAGAACAAAATTTTGTGCATCAATTATCCATGCAACCAACTCATTAGCTCCAGCCTGAAAAAAATAAACAATAAGAAGAGATCATAATAGTGTTATTATTGTAACTTACATGGTGAAGCCATGTTTGCAATTCTTTCAGACTGTAGACAACACTTCCCAAATCACCTACAAGGCTCATCACTTCAAACCAGAATATTTGATAATTTTTCAAAAAATCTTTAATGGAGTCAAGCAGTAGATCACTGAATTTTTTAGTATAGCAAAGATGCTTGACCCAGAAGCAACAAGCATATTCCAAAGCATAGCTGACAGAGGCTTCCTTTACTTCAGAAGCAATATCTTTATTCATAGTATATGGAGAGAGGTCACAGATGTTTTTCTTCAAATTTCTTTTCATCATCCCCAGACAATGAATTGCCATCCCAGCATGGTGAACTTCTGGATCTAGAAAAAACCTGATATCTGTGCATCTAGATGAATCTGTAATATAATCAGGAAATGATTTGTGATAAATCCTGATGAAGACTGAATGTGAGTCTGGAACCAGAAGAACAGAATGTAACAGTCTCAGAGATGCTGCAATATCATTGAAATCTCTCCCTAGGAGATTAACCAATGTTTCTTTATTGAGAGGATTGTAAGCTGTTATAATACAGCCCCAAACTTGTCTCAAATTCAGAAAGTATGATGGGTCTGAGCTCATTGCTCCATATCCCCCTTCCAGTATCTTTGAATACAGCTCATCAATATCCCATTGCCCTTCATGGACATATGATGTTGGGGAAGATGTTACTAATGCCAGCTGTTTAATTGGTTCATGCCCAATGGATGTTATCAAAGATACAGCTGTAGCTGCAAAAATAAATAGACCTGCAGCTTTTTCAGTAAGAACTTTGATCTCATCATCTGAAGGCCAAGGAGATGGCAGTTCCAGATCACTCCAGTCCTTTACAATCTCAGGAAGCCTAGTTCTGAAGTATAAAGTAATGTCTTGGTCCACCTGAGATTGTTCTACATCATGAAGAACAAATACAGTTGTTATAGGTTTCATGAGAGGCAGCCTAAATCCTTTCCTGATGGGTGCTTCAGGTCTGCCTGTGATCATGAATTTCACCAAAGGCACCTCATGGATATATCTACCCAGCAAAGAGAGAATAGCTGATGCAGGTTCATCATCCTTGCATTCATCAAGAGCATCAATAGCAATCACAGTAGCCAATTTAGAAGCCTTTAAAGGCTCAATTAGAAGCTCCTTGAGTTGACTAGACAAAGACTCAAGAGTGCTGTGAGATCTAGACCTGAGAGTCTTTACAACATGAGCACGAAAAGCAGGAACCTGTGTAGCCAGCTGATATGACAGGGTAGGAAAGATGCAGAGTAAATCACTTCGATCAACAAAATCACGAGAACAGAAGAAGCTAGCACCAAGTTGCTTATCAGCAAAAGCTCTCTGACAGAAAGTATGTGCAATGGTAGACTTTCCACTACCAGCATGGCCATTGAGCCAGTAGACTCGTTGATCTTGAGGGTTTTGAGACCACTTTTCAAGCTGTAGAAGAACTTGGGTTCTAGTCCCACGAAGACAAGTCTTGCCTGGATCAGCTTCATAGCTGGCATTTTGGGCACGATAGAGAACTTGAATATCACGGATTTCATCTGGGATTATGACAAAAGTCAGTGTCACCATGATATAAAAATTAAAATGGTAAGAACCCAATGCCTGTTAAAGAAATGAGCCTGCAATATGAATATTTCAGGTCTATGGAAAGCTCACAATATTTTTGATGTTCTGGTCATAGATATCTGACTGCAAGGCAACCTTGAACAGCATAAAATCTGAGTGCTAATTTGAACCAAGAAAACCCACCTGATATTCGATGATAGCATCACGAACCTCCTCTACAATCCCCGAAAGCAGGGCAGCTTCATCCCCAGCAGTCACATACTTGAGTAACCCATCCTCAGCTTGAATTTCCTTCAGCTGTTTACAGACACTTTCCAGCTTTCTGTGGTTGCAGACAACAGCATATAAAAATGAGCAATAATTGATTCGCTCAAAGAGTATGGCTCTTACTTAGCAAGCTCAGTGCGCCTCTGATTCTCTGGAACATCACCATCTATTTTACTATCTTTCAAAAACTTGCTGTGTAAGGACTTCAGCCGATGCATCAGTTTAACAACATCCTCTCGATTCGTCAACCATTGCTGACAAAGTTGTTAGCTTTGACAGGTTTACGCGGAAGTTTCAACAACCCACCTGATGGTTGTTCAGAAGAAACGTTAGACCACCCATGACGCTTTTGAGGGGAGGAAAGGCATCAGATGATTCCTTCACAGCGGAAAGGGCAAACATAGCGACACCGAGCACGGATTTCCGTTTTGAGGATTTGTCGGGATCGTTAGGTGGAGTGGCGGCCTGCTGGCTGCCCTTGGAGCTTGTAAATGGCTGGAATATCTTTCTCAAAGACATCAAGGCTTTGTCGTCGTACGTTGTGGTGGGAGATCAAGATGCTCCTTGCATGAGTTTCCCAGAAACTCCCATGCATAGCCTCGCCGCCGCTCCCGGCCCGCTCCAACACACTTCAACACAACTAAAAACAATCGTACCTAATTTCTTCTTATCTTTGACGAAAAAATATAACCACAGATGCTCGCCCTACAGGCTCGATGATCTCGAGCACCATTGCGATTTTTTTTTCTTCTGGATTTTGGGACTTGCGCTCACTGACGTCAAAGGTTCAACGTTCAACGTTCGATGACAACACAGCCTTTGTATTTTAAGCGCGCAGTTCCCTCCTTGACACCCACGCTTCCTGAATATACCTCTCCTTCCTGTTGTCATGGATTTCCTACGAAACACAGGGGAGATTCTGGCACCCCGTCGAACCAGTACATATGTATTCTATCATTTGTCTTACTGTTATCTCGGCCTTTTACTGCAGCTTGGAATGCATCATGTTGTGGATTGTACATCTCGCTCTCACTGCCTTGGTCCATGAACATAAATCTGATCTTGTTGAACAGCCCCGAGTCACCGACTTTTCGCGATCGGAGGAACATGAGACGTGTTTGAAAATTTGGAATTGCTCTCTCAGGTTCGCTCCCTCACTCAACGTACTACTTCGCGTTGATCAATCAATCTACAATCAATCTCTCAAAACAGCGGCGGGCGCACCGAAACAGCAAAACGAATCTTAGTCTCGGAAACCCATCCTCTTTGGGCACCCTTCTCAATCTGCTAAACGAATCTTACACTTTCTTCAAAGACTCGGGATCTTAAACCCACTCCTCCTACTTCCACAAGCCCTCCGCCCAAAAAGCCACGCTATCTGAGTAGAATCGATGAGATTCTTTCAGGCAATGACCCCGTCATCCGCCCATCTGGCGTGAATGCAGCGCAACGTTCCAGTCAGGCGAGGCGAACTCCGTCGTACACATTCATCGTCCATACTGTAAACGATGAATCAGAGCCTCCTTGGATGGCCTTTCAGAATGACCCTTCCCCACCTGTGATGGATCCCAAAATGGATAACCAGGCTCCCCAGTGGCCCTATAGTTTCCCCGCCGCTAAAGTTGTTGAGTTTTTTGAGGACTGTGAGAAGAGGCCCCACATTACTGTGAAGACGACTTTCGGAGACCATTTTCCGGAGGAGTCCTTTCATCGTCCCACCTGCAACGAGGAGAGAGTGAAGTGGCGGAAAGTGAAGGAGTTGCTTCGCAATACTACTTTCAAAATCTTGGCTAGTTTTCGTGGAGTGTGGTCCTTGTTTTTGCGAAAGCTCCTGAAGTTGTGCAGTCCTACGTTGAGTTAGCGTTTACTCGAAATTTTCATACTTTACGCCAATCCCCCTATGTATGGTTGTCAGCAGCCGAACGGCCTCAATCCCTGATCTGACTTTGCAAAGTCAGTGTCTGTAACTGTCGCGGCCATCAAGGGGACTCGACATTATCCCACCCTGAACCTCGCCTGAACATTGTGCTCGCGATGCGATGCACCTGCGCCTAGTTCGGTGGGATACTCAGCCATGGGTTAGGACATGCTTTAGTGGCTACTGGATCCGATGACTGGCACTTGTATAACGACCGGGGATACGCAGGACCCTTCCAACCTCGAGGATACCTTAACCGGAACACGTCTACGACAAGCCCTATGCACATGGAGTCCAGAACGTTGCGGAAGTGACGTAGGCAAAGCCTCAAACTCAAACCATAAGCGTAGCGCCTTGGTGTCGCTTTCTTCACATCAACTTGTGAGCTGGTGTGATACATGTGGTGAGTAAGTGTTGATCCCGGTCGTCCTCGTAATGCTTCACTTATTAATTTTCATGTATTCTAGCGTACAGTTAAGCGCTAATGAAGAGGGAAGGTCTTGTCGCGATATTAACGGCGGAAACGTGGCATTGACTTCACGGGTATGAGAGCACTTGACGAGGACCTGCAGCCAGACATATACAGTAGGCTTTGCAATCAAGCCAGTGATCATGACTATGTTGTTGAGACTTTTGTACGATCTCCTCGTGAAAGTCAGCAGACTGGAGTGGATCTACAAAGGCGTGGAGGGCGTACCTGGTCTTACGATGCGAGTTCGGCTTTGCGCACGGAGTTGTGTTTGTGTACCCCAAGGCGGGCCCTTCCTCTTTTGAATAAGATTAGTGGAAGCAGATTTTACGTCGTTAAAAGTTGTGGACGCGTTTGATCACATGACGTGCCTGCACGATCACCTGACCAGAATGGAAGTTGAAAAATGCCGCGTTGTTTTTGCGTGTACTTGATTCGTTGTTCTGACTGTTGTTGACTGTGCTGCATTGCTTTTATACTCTCCCCGCTGTCGACCATGTTCAATAGCCCCAAAACACCCTCTCGTCACCGTTCTCGCTCAGAGGCCAAGACGCCTTTAACGCCGTCATTGACAGTAGCCATGAATGGCGTCTCCCTCGCTTCTTCTCCTCCCAAACGTTCCCGAGCGAAGTCGAGTTCAAAGTCGTCCACCACGACGCCGTTTAATGCGACGAACCCTTTCATTGCCCCCCCTTCGTCGCGGTCACGCCCAACGTCACCGGTGAAGAGGACATCGGGTGGCATCCCAGTTTCTGATTCGTTCAGAAGCCAGGCGGGCGGAGGCGTGATAAGAAAGGGGGGTGTGGAAAGCCGTCTGGACGTTGTGACGAACGACTACGTTCCGCCCCCAAAAGCAGAGATCAAGCGATCCAAGTCTACCCCTGCAGTGGTAAGTCATCCCAAGGGCTCTTCTTATACCCCATTCT
>Ga0307507_10013240_pt1 | contig 10045 bp, 8 predicted proteins | sample 7_EM_MG_FD_207223 | JGI IMG/M metagenome (GOLD analysis project Ga0307507, IMG submission 207223) | Populus trichocarpa ectomycorrhiza microbial communities from riparian zone in the Pacific Northwest, United States - 7_EM | ecosystem: Host-associated > Plants > Roots > Unclassified | place... | reverse complement strand
TTAGACCCTTCAAAAACTACCCCTCCATCATTATAATCATTGATTAATCAACCTTATTAATTATTTTCGTATCTTAATTATATCGGTTTAGTTCAATATTAGGGATTGAACTGCTTTATATATATATATATATATATATATATATATATATAGAGAGAGAGAGAGAGAGAGAGAGTAGGCAAGAGAAAGGAACTGCTTTAATTGATATATGAATTTCCTTGAATGAAGAGGAAGGGAAAAGGATTCTATGGAGGAGAAAAGAGTAATTAAATTGAGATACGCTTGTATCATCCCTTGATCCCCGCGATAATAATGGCACGTGAGAATTTTTATACTCCATATAGACATTCCAACTCTTAATTTGCAAATATTTTATATCTAGCAGTGTGAACTAAACACATTAATCCTTTTATAATTTTATAAGACGGTAAAATCTTGATTTTTTCTTTTTATTTCTGTATCTAACTCATATAATATGTTAAATTTGCCAGTTTTTATTCTGCAGTTGCTAGCGGGCTTTATTTTTCACCGAGAATGAATTTTCCGAGCTGCGGAAGAAATTTGACACCATGTTGCAGGTATCATTAGGCGTTGAAATTGGAATTTAAGCACTCTAGATACAATGGGATTAAACAGGCAGTCTAAGTATTTTGAAAACAACTTGTTTGATTTAAACACGCTAAATATGGGATTAAATGCGTTATATACATTTTTAATCCTTGTGAGAACTCGTTCAACCTCTTTTTTTTTCAAAAGGGAACTGTTCTTACGATAAATTATCAACAGGGTTATCAAACCTTGATTTACCCACGATTTGATCTAAGAATTGACCTGGATCAATCAACTTTAAAAAAACAAAGTTAAAACAATAAATTTTTTTAAGTCAAATTAAGTTTTGATTGTATCATAAATTAATTTGTTGGGTCTAGTATGTTAGGATATTAGCATGCAAACCCGACAAAACAAAAGGTAAGAGATATGATAAAATGAGAAATGAGACACACAAGAATTTACATGGTTCATCCAATTTGGTTACGTTCATAGGTAAGTATAGAAGGATTTTACTAAGTAATGTGAGAATTACAACTTCTCTTTACTAATAGGAGAACAACTGAAATCTCTCTATTATTTGGAGAAAACAGCTCACTTATTCTCTCGCAAATACTTTATAATTTGGTGGGATTACTTTCCCTCTCTTACTCTCCTTTTCTTCTCTCTTGCAGTGCATCTTAATGCTTGGATGTACTGTCTAATTATAGGCAAGCATCCATGTCTTTGTGTTGCAAAAGACAAGAGGCACCACGTGATGTTGCAAGCGGCACCGAATTGGTGCCTAAAATTATTGACTAAGGTGTAAAGGATGACTTCACTTTCTCTCACCATTGTTGATTTAGGTGGCTGGCTTTACATAGTCAACCGAATAAAAACAAGTCGATTTTAAATTGATATTTTTTTTTAAATCCTAACCTGAGTTAAAAGTCGGGTCCCTCATCATCTCGCAAGGACATGGGTTTAATAATCAAATGTTTACAATTTACCAATGTTTTTTTTTGGGTTATTGGTTGTTTTTTCATGTGCAGTTAGAGAGGAACATCCTTCAGGAGGAGCATGGTGGTGAACATATTTAAGCTGGAAGCTGCTACTGTCATTGGATGAATCCTTTATAATTTATGAAATAAATCCAAATATTCGGATACCTCTATTGAAGCTTTAGAGATGTTTATTTTTCATAATATTGATGCTGTCTGGGTTTTGAGAATGATAGAACTTACATGCTTGCTTTATGGTTATGTTTTGGTGTAATGATTTTGAAAACTCATGATTTAAAATATGATTTGAATTAAGTTTTAAATTGAATAAAAAAATATTAATATAGTAAAACTTATTTAATCTAACCAGATTTTTAATTATTCAATTAAATCAATTAAATCGAATTCACAAAACTTATTTTTAGAAAAAAAACAAAAAAGATGTTTCAATAAAAATATCAATTCAATGAACTACAGTTAATTCAATAATCCAGTAACCTTGGATGAATCCCCAACAACTATGACCCTACAACCTATTAGAAAATCGGAACTTCATTGATTATAAAAGTGAGATATAAGATTTGGTGTTACAATGGAACAAATTGAATCCATCATCATTGTAACCCTTAAATTAGGTAACATATCGGAGCTTTAGTTACGAGAACATAAATAGAGAGTTCTAAAAAGTAAAGTGTTTGAACTACATTTCTCGTAACAAATTTTGCTTAAAAATCAGCTATGTAGAATATTCTTCTTACATTATTTCTCGAAGCTTCACCTTCAAAAATATAGTGCTCAGAACCATGACACCCTTATCTCCTTTCTCTAGCCATCAACCCCCTCCCCCAATAAAAATAAAAATAAAAATGCATATATATATTTATACACTCTCTCTGTCGCTGAAGTCTCCATGTTAGGGCAGACTCATAAGCAGAGTTCATGCTGCTCGATTCTTCTTCCCTTTCTCCACCGCGAGTCGATAAAGCTTGTTGCTATCCAGGTACTGTGAATATGCGTTTTTTTTTTCTCTTTCACAAATAATTACAAGTATTTTTTTAAAAAAATTAAAAATGCTTGCTTCTTTTGATTCCGATTCAATCAGTTATAATTTGTCAGGGTTGATAAAAGCTAATTATGATTGGTTGCAGCTCGTACATGATATTGTTGGTAAAACTGGCAATACCTTGGTTAATGTGATCGATGATAGTTTCTTTTGTCTATTTTTAGTGATTGCATGATTTAATTTTTGTTTCGAGGGTGAGTTTTAACATATCCGACGGCCTAATTATACAAGGTAGCCATCCCTTGAATTTAATAGTTCCCGTGGGAATGTATTTGATTGTTTCAATTATATTGGTGGTTAGATTCATACAAATTTGATATAGTTTGGTTGTAGAATTTTTCGAAACCTAGGAAGGGAAAGAGGAGTGCTCACTACTGAGCTGTTACTAATTGTTGAATTTCAGTTATAATGTCGTCCGTTGAAGACTTGTAAGTTCAGTATAAATGGTTGCATACATGTTGTCTGAAATGACGCGAGCATTGGAAACCACTTTTTTGTTTTGCATAGTTTCCTTTTGTTTTGTTTTTTCATGAAGGACCGGTTTGATTGGCATGTTAGTGAAATTCGATGTCCCTTGTCAATTTGGATGGTTGGCATTATCGTGATATGATTAATAAAGGTAAAGTGTGATAAATTCTTTGCTGATTAGTTGGCTATAATAGGTCACGGAATGTCGATTAGTTGCTATAATAGGTTACAGAATAGAGAGCAGCCTACTCATGCTTCGGAGTTTTTGTTTTGTTTGTGCAGGTTGAACTTGTATTCCACCTCCGAATGGCTGGTGGCGCCACTTAGCTACCAAGATCGGTGGGTGCTTATGAGTTGTATCTTTTATAAGTAAATATTTGATTGTACTTTGTTCATGGATTGTCAGGGCACCACTATATTTAATTTGTTGAGATGATTCTTGAGTTGTAGTAAATTATCCCGAAAAATTTCCTATAATCTCTACATGGATTTTGGTGTTGCTGAGGAAGTAGAATGGAAGCACCTGACAGGTTACACATATCTTGTGCTTTGCCATGTGGCATTGGCTTTATGTACCATACAACTTCCACCTAATATGAATGATGGGACCCACCTGTCATCGTGTCAAGCAGGAGCGAGATGGGGCCTACTCAGTGGAGTGAAGAATATTTGGAAATGCCATTACCTACCAAAAATGCTTCTAGTTTCTTTGAATTTTGAAACTGGATAACTTACACCACTGTTTCATTGCCTCAGAGCAGGTAAATTTTCACAAAGTAGCTATGTTCAAATCATTTTTATTAATCAACTATTGTGCTTCTTCCTTATCACCTCATGGGTTTTTTGACATCCAGTTTTCTTTTTTTTTGATAATATTTCGATTGCTAGATGCATCAAAAGTATTTATTCTGATATTAAGTCATAATTTGAAGCAACTCAATTGTTTTGGTCTGTTTCATTAGCAGTGGCATAAATGTTAATATCCATAGTCTAGGTGCTAAATCTGTAAGGTACCATGCTGAACTCATGGTCTGACATTGTTTTTATCTGCAATTCATTTTGCATATAACTCCCTCACTCTTGTGGGAATGTCTCATGCAAAGTTGCTCACTTGTCACTGTAGCTTGCTATCTTCTCCAGATTCCATTAGTTTAGGGTTCTGTTAGTGTCCTATATCTTAAATGGCCATGTTAATTGTTAAAGGACTGCTCCAACAATATGTGCAGTCACTGTTTGATGAGGTAACAGTGTCAAATGGTTTTACTGCTTTTCTGTAGAATCTCTTTTGCTTATCCTATGCTTGTCTTCACTTTACTCTTTAGGATGTTATTGTTATTTCTTCAATGCATTCGGGGGCTTTTGGCAAAAAAAAAGGAGGAAAAATAAAGATTGAAGGCTATTTGATCTTGTCTCAGTTTTCTAAACCTGTTCATAAAATAGTGTATTTTTATATAAATACTTTTATAGGCATACATACATACAGATGTATGGGACATGTTCTTAAGTTGTTCATTCAATTCTGTGTGATTGCTTCTGATTTCAAAGTATTTTGTAGTTGTGATTTGAGGCCATTTAAATTTGGTGTCATGCAGAGGACTTATTTGTTTGGAAAGGTTTTCAGTCCTGATGATGTGTTTTTATTATATTCCTTGTAGGGGATTGTGAATGCTCAGTTCTGTCATATTCAAACTTTGAAAACAGAGGAGGAACCTGATCATGTTGTGCAATTGATCAATACATACTGCATTGATGTGGAGTCAATCTTATTTGAACTTGGAAGTTACATGTAACACTGTACCCAAAACTCAACTTGCAAAGCGTCAGTTATGGTAGATGACTTCCTAGAATAATTTGGGTTATTTAACTCATTTTTATATACCTGCAGTGATCTTCCTGATGTTGATTTTTCTAAGTTGGCTGCCCTAGCCCAGCAAGTAGAGGAGAGAAGCTCACTGTAAGATGATATTTTATATTCTGTGTAAGGGTAGTTATTGGATAATAAGAGTAATAATCATGTCTGATAAATAGAGAAAATAGGAAACAATTTCTGGAATGGAGTGTATGTTTGACATTGGTTGGCTACACGTGGTGCACTCGTAGATAGGTTGCTTTTAGTGAAAAGGAGTTTAGATATACTGAAAGAAGGAAATATTAAGAGAAAAAAAGCAGCTGTTTGAACATGGTTTAAAAGGCTGAGCTCATGGTTTCTTGCCTTTGATCAAGACCTGGGTACAGGGACTTTCCTTGGTGATGCAAAAGCTCACAACATGTGTGCATTTATTAATGTGATTAGGAAATACATATCTATGTTTTCTCCTCATTTCAATCGTGCACTTTCTATTTTTAATCTCTGGGGTAGTGGGTGCTGATGGTTGATTGTTTACTTTTAGTGGTGAACAAAGAAAGAAAATTTCATGTGCTTGTCTCTCTCTCTTTCTCATGCGCGGTTCCTCCCTTTGCTATGGTAGACAACTTGTTTAGCATGATTCATCAAACGATTGTATATTTTTGCTTCTCAAGTGGTCACTGGACCTTCAAGTGCTCTTAGCATGCTTTATATTGTCTTTCTTCAATGGCAAGGCCACAATACTTTTTGTTTCTTCATGAAATATTTTCTTAACTCTACATTCTTTCCCATTCCTTTCAAGTAAAGAGCATAAATAACAACTGGGTTCGGAAGTAGCTCCTATATGTGATGATTTATTTGTACTTGTTTGCTATCAGTCTCTTACTTTTATTAAGCTGGCATTAGGTGTTCTTACCTTTATGTTTTTTTATTTGTCTTCATGGATGTATATGGCATGCATGTAATGATGAATATCATATATGCAAATTATAGTCATTGACTATTCTACTCAGCATTTTTTTATATTTCCTATGTATACTATGATATATCCAAATATGTATATGTAGTTGTATTAATCAACACTCCAATTAAAAAGAAAAGCCAATTTGATTCCTTTTCTTCTTTAGTTAAAAGAACATAATGATCGAAATGGTTTAAGCACCGTCTCTAAGAATAATGGTTAGCTGAAACAATAGGCTAACACTTTTAGGTCTATGTGATAATTTATTTTGCATGGAACTTTAAATTTATCATGTCTGTTTTGGAATGGTGTCATGTGGAAATGAGCTAGAGTGATCTTTCTTATATGTTGGTTCATGGATAAAAAAAAATAATTTAAACGACAATAATGATAGTTCATTAAAGTTCAAAAGTAGCAAGTATCTAGTAGTTTCCTTTTTTTCATCATGCATTATGCTCTAGAGTTCCGCTGTCATGTACATTTATCACGACTCATTCTTCCTTTTAGTTAAAAGGCGGCAATAACCCTAAGATTTACAAGTGTGATGATGTTTGGATAAATGCACCGCTGTCTTATGCATATTCTTATGATTTGTCTGTGTTAACATCCACAAACTCAAATGTTGGAATCTAGCAATGTGAGATAATCATTGGTTAACAAATAACAATGAGAGCTATTAGTCGCTTATATTCAGCACAAAAGATAGTAAATGGTAAAAAATTATTGCTAATTTATAATTTTTCTTCTCAAGGAAAATAAATTGTGCGGATGGTTTTACCAATTTTCCTACAGTTTCTTTGTTGTCCCACTAGTCTAGCTGAAAGTTAATTTCCCATCTATCATAAAAAGAATTAAAAAGGTGGATATAATGTACTTGGTTTTACAGCATGGGTGCAGAGCATATGAGGCTTGCATGTGCTGATCTCGTTCAAGCTTGTCTTCAGATGGATAAAAGAAAGTAAGGTGGCTTTCATGCTGTGCTTTGTCATTTTCTTCTCAATTATTGATCTGTAGGAAGGATGCGTCCTACATGTTACATGATAGATGGTGATGGTTGATAAATAACTTGCTAGCTACTTAGACTTGTGTCGTATCTACTTATTTTTCAAAGACATGCTTGATTTTCTTGTTGGTTATCATTTTCTTATCTTTACTATATTCAATAATTCATATTTGGATTAATAACTTCCTTTCCTCCAATGTATTTGTATATATTGCCGTTTCAGTTTGTCCCTTTCCCTCAATTGGATAAAGAATGAATTTGCTCATATTCGGACCAAGTTGGAAGTCGTTGTTCAGGTAATTCAATTTTAATTCTTGTCTTGCGGACTCTTAAGTTCTTGTTTACATGCAAAGTAACATATCTGCATATTGTTGTTTAGGATTTCATGGTATGTTTCCTTGACCTCTTGTGGAGTTTTTATAGTAAGAATGTCATTTTTTGCATGAGTGGATAGTATTGCTATGTGAGTAGTGTAAATTTATTGGATGCATAATGGGAGATGAAAAATGCAACTCAGCCTGAAGGAGAATATGGGTAAAAAAGAATTCTATATATTTAAGCATATTTCCAATTATTCACAAGGAAAAGAAAAAAAATGCCTAAATGCAAAAACGATTAGTCTTTTCAGTATTTAACATGAATTTAAGGTACCCTGGCAGAAACTGTAAAACAGGGCTAGCAATTTTTAGCAAATTGTTTTACTGTAAAGATCTTCAATGATTGAAATCAAAAGGGACAGTAATAATTGAATGTAGATCATAATATTACATAAAAATAACAATCCAATACTATAACTACTAAAATAATACACCACTTTTAGTTGACGTTGAACTTGAATATTTATTTACTGATTTGAAATTCATCTTTCTGCAAGCACAACCTTGGTTGGTTGTCTATATTGTAGATCCTAGAATTCTCGAGTGTGGTACATGCCATTAGCCGGTTCACTTTGGTTCTACTAATCACTAAAAAGCTCATGAGTACTGCATAATCGTACATCATTATCATTCAAACTCCCTTTCCAAATATCTCACATGCTTAAGTATCTGCTAGATCCATGATAATATTTGATTGTGTGGTTCACTTACGTTTTAATTGATCAATTGCCTTTTTTCATTAAGATTTCAAAAACTCTTATTTTCTTATACCTTGTATGTTTTAGACTTCTTGCTGCTTAAGTTTGCAGCACTAGTGATAAATGCTTGATTTGTTTGCTACCACAGGTTGGAAACATGTTTGAGTCTTTAATAGGTTTTGCTTTTGGGCTTTGGTAGAAGTTCAACATGGAAAAAAGATATACATTTGTAATGCCACACAGTTGCATAAAACTTCTTGCTAAAGAAGGATAGTAGGCAACAATCATAATCAAATCAAGCTCAAAATCCTGAGTCTCAATTTTGAGTGGCTGTGCGCAGCACTTTTAATTGAGGAAGAATAGTTTCCTATAATGGTTTTCAGGGCACGTGGGATAAGATTGCTGGCTTGTTGCATTTTAGGTATCGAATTGCATGTGGCAAAATGCGCGTCATTTCTCGGCAGCATTTTACTTAAACATATAAAACTAATATACAACACCTACATTAACAGGACTTTGGTTTATCGTTCAGTTGTTTTTGAGAGAGTGAGGGAAATTCATAATTATACCAAGCTCTCCCCAAGTTCTTGGCACATGCAGATTGTTTTCAAGTTTTTGGTTCTCCACAATAATTTCTGCTTCACAGTATGTCCCTGTTCTAATAAAGTATGGTGCACAAATGTTTTGTTGCCTACATTTAACAGAATACTTGTTCTGCTTGTTGCTTTTTTTGGGCCTCACTGGTTTGTAGATGGAGCGGAAGATTATGCGACTTGAGAGCAAACATAAAAAGTAGATTTCTGTCTGTTGTCAAGTTCACCTCGATGTGTCTGAGAGAACTTCTCGATAACCTATCCATGCAGGAGTGATGCTTGTGGATTTAAGATCAGGTTGTTCTAATAGCTGTTGTTGCTTTGTACTTGGTTGTATATTAGTGGATGGTATGCTGTATTAGGAAGGATTCTCATCTTTATTTTGCACTTATAAATAATATACTCATTTCGTTGCAGAAAGTTGGCCGTTAACATAAAAGAATTTGTTTCTATATAGTATGCTTTTTTTTGGTCTAACAAAGGGGTGAGGTTCGACCAGGTTGAACCTGACCTGGTGTTTCCATATATTTTTCTGCTAAACAAGATCGGACAACATGATTATCTTACTCTAATGTGGATTGATGTGGATAACACTGAGATGAATGACCATGGAGTGCTAAAATAAGTTTGCCTCGTCATTGCCCAGTCGCTGCTGTAAAATGACTGTACTTCTCTCAATAGCTTGGGAAGAACACTCGAGAATATTGAAAGCAATATCCCCCCCAAGGGTATTGAAGAGATCGGCCAGGTTTTGGTTTTCTTGGGAGAATCTTGTGATGATTCCATCAGAACAAAGAAACATAACATCTTTCGGCTGGTTAATGAGACAATTCATGACAGAGACATAATCACTGTAAGTATTTGGATATCTTTTTCTCGCATTGTTCTAGGGAAACACAGTTTACGAGGATGGTGCCTGTCACATTGCACCAAGATAGTAGCTTAAATCTTTTTTTGATCCAGAGAAGAGCTTATCGAAGAAGAGCCACTTATGGTCTTCAAACTCCAGTACATGAGCTTTGCCCGAGGTTAGGACCCATTGACACAAGCTCAGGTTGGCAAGTGTTCGGATTTATTCTGTCAAACCTACGAGGAAATGGAAAGATGCATGTGGATGAACTCCTGCCACCTTGTCTTTCTGTTCCACGTCCTTCCTCAGGACTGCGCTGAATAAGTCTCTCACAGAATATTCTAATGATTCTTGATCTGCAAAATGCGAATAATCATGCTGAGTTTCCTCATGCCACAGGCTTCCGTTTGAAGCAGGAACTTGATGCTTCTCTCTATTTAGGCCCGCAAATGGAATTGATTGGCTTTCATGAGCATCTCTTAGAGTAGGATCTCCATCAGCACGAAGACTCGGATCTTATCTGTTAAATTCGTTTGGCCTAGCAGGTTGCCATGACAAACTCTAATCTAAAACATGAAAATCTCTAATCTAAAACTTGATTCGGAAACAGTTTTAAATTGAATTGAAAAGAAATATTGATCTTAACTAAATTTTTAG
>Ga0307507_10013238_pt1 | contig 10046 bp, 8 predicted proteins | sample 7_EM_MG_FD_207223 | JGI IMG/M metagenome (GOLD analysis project Ga0307507, IMG submission 207223) | Populus trichocarpa ectomycorrhiza microbial communities from riparian zone in the Pacific Northwest, United States - 7_EM | ecosystem: Host-associated > Plants > Roots > Unclassified | place... | reverse complement strand
TATTGCGATGATTAGGAGGCGTTGGGGAGAGGAGGTTGAGGGGGTCGTTGATGGGATAGATTGGGAAGGGGAGGTACTTTAATTATGGGAGTTTTAAATTTTTTGTTAGTGGGGAAACTAAGTGCGTTCATGGGCCTGTTTTACAAATTCGCTTCTTCTTCTTGTTGGTTTTTTTTCTTTTCTCTTTCTCCTCTTTACATATACTGCATTTTTACCAAATAACATACATACAATGGCATCACTAAGCCATGTATACCTGTAATTCCGGTCACTCCCAATATGACGCGACAAATTAATTTATCGTGTCTTGGAGAAGTCAGCTAGAAATTTTGGTAGTGCAGGCTTGGCTCAACGATGACGTAAGAGTGTGGCGCAGATGTAAAGAGCCGGGTGGCGTGAGGCTTGGCTACTGTTGTGTTTTGTTCAGAAGTCCCTTCAACCTTCAATTTTTCGATTCAGTAACCCGGATCAAACAACTCTACAAGCGACACAACTGGCGGACATCTACGAATGCCTACGAAAGCACGATTTGCCTTAGACTCCTCCGACGAATAATCACAATGGCTGATGATAACACCGAGCCGGAGAAGGGAAAGGCCAACGCCAAGGATAGGATTTCATATTCGAAGATCACCATTCGAGAAGCCTAGGAGAGACTAGGCATCACGCTTGATTTGCTTGATCATGACGCAATTCCGGTTGAGACAATGTTGGAGCAATGCATGTCACTTAAAACTGTTGAAACTGGGAGGAATAAACTAAAGAGGAAGATTTATAAGATGATAGTGCAGCTTCTTCACGTTGCAGGCTATCCCACGAAGGGAGATCCGGACTTCGGGGTAGCCAACACCAAAGACTTGATCTGCTTTCTTCTTTACCCTACAGTTTCTCATCTCCAGCGCAAAACGGGACGCAACGTACGCTTACGTAGAGACAAAGAGATCCTTTCTGAGGAGTCGGAGATGGGTGACCGTGAGGAATATCTTTCGATCGCTCTTATTTTGGTGGATGGAGAAGAGTTTATTCTTGTCATTGGGGCAAAGGAATGTTTTTTTTTTGGAGAGGCGATGAAGCAGTGTCTGCTAACGATGAAGGACATGAGAGACAGAAATGGTGTTGGGGAGGTGTATGGATTTGTTATGACTGGAGAGACCTGGAAAATGCTGAGCTATGACAGTGAATTTCGGATGGCACGCAAGATGGATGTATTGTTTGACGGTATGGATCGAGACGTGGAGTTATGGATGAAGGAGTTGAGAGCCCACAAGACCACTCGTATTATAGAAAGTAGTGTTTTCAACAGAAGGGGAAAGTGATGAAAAATGTGAAATAATTTATGCGAGACATTATTAAACGTGAACCGCTAAGAATATAAGTTAGCACTCTTTACATATCATAGTCGTGAATCTTTTGATGGTTAGCAATGTATTATAGGGTATGATAAAATTCCTTACTGGTAGGCCAACCCGGATCGACCCATTACTCGTAAACTCCATTCTCCATCTTCAGTGATTCTTTTTTCTTAATTCACAAGCTAGGTCAGGAACAACCCCGTCAGATAATTCCTGAGAATCGAACAGTCTAACGTGTCTGGCTGAGGGCTTAATCGGCAGCATACTGTACCTTGGAACGCTATATGGCTGTAAGTTAAACAAAGTTGGATCAGCATTTCGTGTTGTCAATGCCAGCTGCAGGGACACTTTTTCTATGACATTTACTTCTGATGATAGGGAGGTAAGTAGTGTGGTGGGGCAAGCTTATTTCCGTCGTTATTTAATCTTATCCCTATCTATTTTCCCAATTTCTTTACTTTCTTCCATTGGCTAGGCTCAACTGGCTGGTGGATATGCCCATTAGAATTCTACCCGTAGTATCGAAGAAGAAAAAAAGACCAAAGTGGGGGAGACTACAAGCTTCTAGTCTACAGCTTCTGGCCTCACAGCTGGTGGAACAATACGGTCCGCTATAGCACCGCGCGGCGGGTTATCGTCAACAGTATCATACTTCCGTATTGTATAATAAAAGCTTCCGGAAATGTGGACATTGGCGTGGCACTAAGTTAGAAACAATGCTAAACCTAAGCTCTACTACCGTATTAACTTGCATAAGAGAGCGGTGTGCTAGGACGTCTGAGTTGCCTCTCCTAGTTAGGTCGGGGGTGTTTTTCTTTTTTATTTGTCTTAGAAGGAAGGTTTTTTAGTGTGTTTTTCGCCCTTTTTCCAGAGGAGGAAATTTTGGACTCCATAGCACACCGCTCTCTTATGCGAGTTAATACGGTAGTACATTTCCGGAAACTTATGCAATGTGCAAGTAAATTTATTGTCTGTTAGCCGGGCTAGTAGTAAATCAATACAATACGACCTTTTTGAAAGTATCTAGCAGAGGGGAAATTAGCTGCTAGATGCCAGATGAGGTATTGTGGTACCGTATGGTAAACTAATAATTTAGGGCTTAGTGCGATGACGGTAGTCGTCCCTGCCAAGCATATCTTTCACAACTGCGAAGGTAGCGCTGTGTAACCTGACAACCCCCCCCTACCCCCCCTATTCGTACAGTACTTGCCATAATTCTGCCGACAACCAAGGTCTATATCTAAACTCTGTGGATTGCTCATAAAGTTGTATTTTTCGTGCTTTCCCCGAAGACGCCTTCGCAAGCAGCGTGTCCTAGGTACTGTATTAACGGATGACCACGGCTTTCCACGCAACTCAAATTTCCGGGGGCATCTGCAATGGTGGATGTGAGAGGCTGGCACATAACTGCGGCTCATCAGGTTGCTGCCTTCGCGCTAATTTAATGGTTCTGCTTGAGCGCTGTCCAGCCGGGGATAGCTTACTTAGTTCAATCCAACATGTTTATCCTGGTAGGAATTCAGAAGTGGTTCAGTAGCATAGCAGGAAAATTATTTGTTGAATGTGGATGAGTGGTTCGAGCCCTAATTCATACCGGGAATAATGCCGTGAAATCACAATGTTTAGGGTCGATTCTCTTGTTCAGGGTGGCTCCGGGAACCCCCTACGCTAGGTCCTGATATATCCGAAAGAGAAGTTTATCCATAGTTTATCTACCTGTCCATCCATCCATCTATCGCTACTCGCTAGTAAGGGAAAACAAGAAGGAAGCAGATACATGAAAAAAGGTAGAGAAAAAAAGGAGATTTTGTAATAAGGGGCCTATTCGACTAGGGAAAGGTAACTAAGTTAGAGGACGCAAGCTAAGAAATGAAATAGTACCTGATTGATGTATGCCAAACACAATGTACAGAAACTCGGGCTCTTCGTTCATAAATGTCAGCAAATATCTGGGGGTTTCGGAGGGATATGTCTACATACATGCGGGATTTCCTCCAATGGTGGTGGTGAATTTCAAGATCATATTATAGGACTGGCATAAAGGGCTGCAAGGGAAAAAGAGGACTGATGATGATGGCTGCAACAGTGTATACTAGGCTCCCCAAGGTTGGGCGGAGCTCTCGCTGGGAAGGGAAGAATCTTGGATGATTTGAGGGGAATCGGTTGACTGCCTCAGGACCCTACTTCGGCCTAGGTCGTTCACAGCGGATGTGACCGCTGAGAATCTGCGCTTTCTAGACTTCCGGGCTTGTAATAGCTTCACTATTCCTTCGTGTCCCCACCTAGTAGCGTGAGAGAGGGTGTATCGCCCTGTTTATCTGGGCGATTGGGGTCGACATCTTCCCGCTCTATCAGTAGTTTGACCACCCCTTCATGTCCCCTGATAGCAGCCCACCCGAGTGGTGTTTGATCGTACATATCCGGGCGATTGGGGTCGACATCCCCCCGTTCTAGCAGTAACTTGACCACCCCTTCATACCCATCTATAGCAGCACATCCGAGCGGTGTTCGATCTTTCTCATCTGGGCGATTGGGGTCGACGTCTTCCCGCTCTAGGAGTGCTTTGACTATCCCTTCATGTCCAGCGACAGTAGCATATGCGAGCGGTGTCCGATCCTGCACACCGGGGTGATTGGGGTCTACATCTTCCCGTCCGAGCAGTAACTTGACTACCCCCTCATGTCCATCTACAGCAGCACATCCGAGTGGCGTTCGATCCTTATCATCTCGGCAGTTTGGGTCGACATCTGCCCGTTCCAGCAATAGCTTGACGACCTCTTCACATCCATTCACAGCGGCAGATATAAGCGGTGTCTGACCAAACTTGTCGGGGCAATTGGGGTCGACATCTTCCCGTTCGAGCAGTAGCTTGGCCACCCCTTCATGTCCATCCACAGCAGCATACCTGAGTAGTATTTGACTCGCATTTGGGAAACCGGGGTTGACACATGCCCATTCAGGCAACGGTTCGACCACCCCTTTGTGTCCGCCGATAGTAGCCAACGCGAGGGGCGTTCTCCCATAATTGTTCGAACGATTAGGGTCGACATCTTCTCGCTCTAGCAATAGCTTGGCCACTCCTTCATGTCCGTAGATAGTAGCCCACCCGAGTGGTGTTTCACCATATTCATCAGGGCGATTGGGGTCGACATCTTCCCGTTTCAGCAGTAACTTGACCACCTTTTCGTGTCCAGCGACAGCAGCATATGCAAGCGGTGTTCGATCCTGCACACCTGGGCGATTGGGGTCGACATCTTCTCGCTCTAGCAATAGCTTGGCCACCATTTTATGTCCCTTGATCGCAGCCCACCCGAGCGGTGTTCTCCCATGCTGATCCGGGTGATTGGGGTCGACATCTTCTCGTTCCACAAGTAGCTTAACTACACCTTCATGTCTTTTCCTAGCGGCGCATCCGAGTGGTGCTTCACCATACGAATCTGGGTGATTGGGGTCGACATCTTGTCGTTCTAGAAGTAGCTTGACCACCCCATCATGTCCGTAGATAGCAGCCCACCCGAGCGGTGTTTCACCATATTCATCAGGGCGATTGGGGTCGACATCTTCTCGTTTCAGCAGTAACTTGACCACCTTTTCGTGTCCAGCGACAGCAGCATATGCGAGCGGTGTTCGATCCTGCACACCTGGGCGATTGGGGTCGACCTCTTCCCGTCCGAGTAATAACTTGACCACCCCTTCATGTCCATCTACAGCAGCACATCCGAGTGGTGTTCGATCATTCACATCTCTGAGATTAGGGTCGACATCTGCCCGTTCCAGCAATAGCTTGACGACCCCTTCACATCCATTTACAGCGGCAAATCTAAGCGGTGTCTGACCATACTTGCCGGGGCGATTCGGGTTAACATCTTTTCGCTCAAGCAGTAACTTGACCACCTCTTCATGCCCATTCCCCGCCGCCCATGTGAGTGGTGTGCTACCTGTGCAATCTTGTTGGTTGATCTTGTAACCCTCGGTATTCATAATTGCAGTCGCAAGTTCAAGAATCCCGAAGAACGATGCACAGTGTAGGGCCGAGAAGAGTGCAGAAGTACCGATGTCTCCGATATTGCGGGGGTGTATTGCCTGCTCTAAAAGTGATACAGCCGACACGTGGTCTTCATACTGGCCCAAGACCTCCAGTGCAAGGGTCCTTGCATGGTCTGAGAGCTCTCTGTCTGCATGTGTTCCCCAGTGTCTCGAAGAATATTTGAGGAATGGCATGCTTTGATGGGATGGGAGGGGATGGAATGGGAGGTCCCTGACCTGTTGTGAGTTTAGATAGGTCAAGCAGGTTTCTGCAAGTATCGAGTGAGGTTTGCTGAAGAGGCCTGGGTGGCTACAAAGATATTCTTGGACGGTATAGTGGATTAACCGTACATTCGAAGCTTCCTTATCCACGGTGATTAAGCCTTGGCAACAGTCTAACAGTGTACCTATCGGGGGGATATTTTCGGGATCGAAATATGTTGCTCCTATCTCCACGGCCAATGCATGGCACAACTCATCCACTTGCAGCGGTCGTTCCGAATAACAGACCCATGTGAGAGTGGTCATTGCAAGCCTTCTCTTTTCCTCGTCCTGGGCCATTATCCGGTCCAGTGTCACACCATATGCGTTCCCTAGCCCCGCTCCGTCTTTTATTGACTTGAGTGTTTTTCTCCGCCGAGCAATCGTAGTGCCTCTTAGGATTGCCTCAATATGGAGGGAGGCCAACAGGAATCTAAGTTCAACTATGTCAGCTATTAATTTGAGGTATTTTTGCTCTTGCTCTCGTTCCTACATACGTTTCTGAACTTATGGCGGCAATATCCTTCACGATATCTCCCTCCAATGTGCTGCTCATTGTACTGTGGGCAGTGTCCTTCCGAAGTTTCTCGCGCAGGAATCCAAGGACCCCGTCTTTCGTAGTCCGTATAAATATAAAAGCTGCCGTGCCATGACTCCCATCCAATTTCCTCTCCACCTCACTCCGCACATGTGGCCTTCTAGTCATAAATATCCGAGTATTCGGTGATCCCTGCAGAATCTGTCCCAATGATTCAAGAACTACCACCAGATGCTCTGGTACACATTCGTCAATCGCGTCAACACATATGAACGTGCGCTTTATCGCTGTGATGGTCTCGAACATGTTCAAAATTCCAGAAACCTGTAGTCCTCTACCTCTAATTACCCTTTTCTCTTTTCGGAAGCTCTGGACTACCACTTCCGGAATTTCCTCTAGTCCATTCACCAGTTGTCTCAGCAGGGAGCCAAGCATATTTACCGGTGATTGCTCGTTACGGGAAGCAAAGTCGAAGTAAAAACACGCAACGGCAGTATTCTCCTCCGCGGCCTCGTCGCATAACTTATCTATAACTAGCGAACTGTTATCACAGCCTCTTAGCATTACCATCCTTTGATTTCTGACAGGATACATTCTCTTACACAATATAACTCTTTCCTACTCCTGGATTGCCATCGCAGAATAGGGTCGCATGATCCGATCCATCCCCCTGACTGGCGTTATGCCACCGCTTAAATTCCTCGGTTTCCAGCAGCCAGGCTCCTACACCGTCCAGCCGCTTAGCTACGATGTCTCGATGCCGTACCCGCGGTTCCAAAGGAGATAGCCACTCCAGTATTTGAGGACTGTCATCGGGAACGGTACTGTTAAAACTATTTGCGATGTTGATAGAGTTATGATTATTGCTGAAAGCTTGTGACATTTTTCGATTTTCACCGTTTTTAATGTTGTTGAGAGTGAGGGTTGACTAACTTGGGGTTTGATAACGCAGCTACTGGAAATTGAGGAAAGCGGGGTTGATGGTGAAGTCTTGCGCCCAAGTGAAGAGTGAACGGTCCAACCACCAGGTCCTAATCTGTTACACAAACGTTGGAGGCTGCTTACTCCAGAAACACTGACCAGATCCGCATGCACTACGGGTAGTACTGGCACTGCAGCAGCCTTATTGTGTGCTATTCAGGTATATAATAAGATTCCCTACCTTTTGTTTGATAGGTTCCAAAGCAGCAAAAAATTGAGAAACTGCTACCGGTAGTGCAGTTCAAAACTCTTCAATATCTAAGTCACCTGCGAAAGCTATAGATTGCTACTTAACAATTGTGCTCTATTATTCTAAGATTCCATATCTGGATGTTGCTGCTCAAGTGAGTGCTAAGCGAACCGTCTGGTATGGTGAGGAGGGCTTGGGGCATGACCAGATATTTTTGGTATGGACCATAAGTGATGGGTAGGTCAGTCATTGGGGAACTAGAAACATTTGTACTGTAGTAGCATATTCTTCTGGACGTGAAAGCTCAAGGATATAATCTACTCGTACAGTAGGTGTTTCAGGGAACACCTTAATAAGGATGGCGGTAGGGACAAGTAATGAATCCTTGATGGGCTAAGTAGATCCGCTAATCTCATGGGAAAATATGGCAGCTAGAATCTTCACTAGCAACCGCCCGGGCAAAGGCGAAAATTCTTTCGACTGTGACATTAACAATAGCAATGCTTCCCTCTTTCTGTCGCGAAGAGCTCGGGAGACCCCACGATTGTGCTGCCTTCAAATCCCGGGCCCACGTTACCCATCATAGTTTCAACGCGCAACACTATCGTACGGTAGTTTGTCTAGCGAGTTTTTTCGCAACCTTGAGAAAATGTTTTTCTTTTTTCTTTTTTTCAGATCTCTGTTTAATTAGCGCTTGGTAGGCAACCGAGCTCGAGGTTTCACAATACTGAGGGTATAATAATCCTAGTAGTAGTAGCAGAGCGTTATACCAGAGGAGGCATTAGGGCATGTATGGAGGTATAGGGTATGAGCGGAGATAGGGCTCAACTGTGAGCAGAGTTTTGACTGCTAGAGTGAACTATTAGATAGTAACCTCCATAGCGAATACAACCACAACCAACTTTCCTCCCGTCAACACCTGCGCACGATCGTACATATCCTCCATCAGGTCATGAGCCCGGTGCATCAGAGTGAATACTGAGCGCAATTGAGGCATACCTGTTTTTTCTAGATATCCTAATATTTTTTCTCGAGAGCGCGGATTGCCGTGAAGAAGAAAAGTTTTTAGCGCCGCAATGAGTGAACAAGATGGTCTACCATTGAGCGAATCGGGGATGATAGTAGAAAAGTTGGATGGAACAAACTATCGGATGTGGTCTATACGGATAGCTGCCTATCTGGGTACCGAAGGCCTGTGGGACCTTATGACGGGAACAGAGGAAGTTTTGAAAGTGCCGGAGAAGGAAGACACTGATTACAAAGCGCTAGAGCAGGAGTACATCAGTCAAAGAAGAAGGGTTCAGAAGCATCAGGAAAATGTCGTAGGGTGGTCCACGGTGGTCCTGAACGCTCCTGGTCCACACCGATCCGCTCTGATCCACACTTTTTAAATATTTACCGAAAATGTGGACCTGGGTGGATCAGGGTGGACCAGGAGGACCAGGGGGACCATAACCCCCCTTGGTGGACCAGGAGTGGTTTTTACATTTTGCTGATGAAAGCTATTGGAGTTTTGAAACTCGCGATGGCAGATGCGATAGTGTCACAAATGGTGACTAACCAAGGCAGACTTTCGCATGACTAATAAGTTATTAGTCATTGGGTTGTTATCTTTCACGCTATGAGATCAGTTGACTCAGAGGATTTTACATGACGACGCAATAGCCTGTCATTGGTTTATTGTTATTGGTTGATATTTGACATGATGCACGATTGTGGTCATGTGGTTTATGTATTTCGCACATGATTCAGAGTTATGAGTCAAGGGTTTCACGCATGTGACCCCGTTAGAGCACATGACTTGTTTTATGAGTTTTGATTGGTTGTGAGATAGGGCGCAGCTGACTCGGACGGGTCAGCTAATGGATTTCACACTCTGACCGACTATGAGTCATGAGTCACGTGACGCGAGGGTATGAGTCAGGCAGGGTTAGGGTTGAGGGAAGAACCCCAATATAAGGGGACCCTCGGGGCATGAGATTTCAGTCACGAACCATCTCCCCTACACACCCGGCGATTGAAATCTCAACACCATGAGAGTTCATCGTCAACATCCACCACCATCGCACTCTCCGTGAGCTGCGCCCCCCCCCCTCCCGCCTTACTTCCCTTATCATGTCCTGGGGCCCTGGCGTTCTTGTTTCTAGGGGTTGTTTGGCTCAACTCCGCCCTCTCTCCGCGCGCACTTCGCTACCTCGCTTAGCGCGCCCACAGTCAGCAACACCCTCTTGCCCATGTTACAGACGACTGGGACTACAGTTCGCAGTAGGAGAAAACTTTTCAACAGGCTACGGTCGATTTCTCCATTCTCTTCACCTCCGTTAGAGGCTGCCTGGTCAGACACGCACACGGTTACCGATAGTTTCCACGGTTAGTGGGTCTATGTTACAATCCACTTCTCCCGGATGATACTTGCAGCAGGTAACCGATAGTTTCCTAACCATCACTTCTTTTTGGCCCGATAGCTGTTGCGACAGCTAAGTCATTTGACTCCTATCTAGCAACGTCGATCGCTATGCTCATGTAAGACAGTTGTGTCTTGATTTCCAGAAGCGTGATAGATAAAGATCTTGGTATTGAAAGTATAGTGTATGAAAGAACTTAGATGGTTGCGTGAAGAACCCAAATCCCATGCCCCGAGGGTGCCCTTATATAGGGGTTCTTCCCTCAACCGTAACCCTGCGTGACTCATACTCTC
>Ga0307507_10013237_pt1 | contig 10046 bp, 11 predicted proteins | sample 7_EM_MG_FD_207223 | JGI IMG/M metagenome (GOLD analysis project Ga0307507, IMG submission 207223) | Populus trichocarpa ectomycorrhiza microbial communities from riparian zone in the Pacific Northwest, United States - 7_EM | ecosystem: Host-associated > Plants > Roots > Unclassified | place... | reverse complement strand
GTCGAGCACGACGGCGCCCCGTACCTGGTCATGGAGTACCTGCCGGCGCGGAGCCTGGCCGACGTCCTGCTGGAGCGCGAGAGCCTGCCGGCCGACCAGGTCGCGCGGATCGGCGAACAGGTCGCTTCGGCGCTCGCCGCCGCGCACGCCGAAGGCATCGTCCACCGGGACGTCACACCCGGCAACGTCCTCACCACGCCTGAGGGCGTCACGAAGATCGCCGACTTCGGCATCTCCCGCGCCACCGGCGAAGGAACCGTGACGGGCGGCGGGTTCATCGCCGGCACGCCCGCCTACCTGGCGCCCGAAGTCGCCGGGGGTGCCGAAGCCGGGTTCCCCGCGGACGTCTTCTCCCTCGGCGCGACGCTCTACCGCGCGCTGGAGGGCACCCCGCCGTTCGGCACCGAGGACAACACCATCGTCCTGCTGAAGCGGATCGCCCGCGACGACGTCATCCCGCCGAAGCACGACGGCCCGCTGGCCGAGGTGCTCGGACGGCTCCTGCGGCGGGACCCGGAGCAGCGTCCGGCCATGGCCGAGGTGCAGGAGCTGTTCGAGGCCGTCACCGGCGGGCGTCCGCTGCCCCCGCCGCGCCCCCGCCCCCGCACCGAAACCCGCATGCTGCGCGTCCACCGCCCGCGCCGCCGAGTGGTGCTGGCGTCCGCGGGCGGAGCCGTGCTGCTGGCCCTCGGCGTGGTGATCGGGACGGCGCTCGTGCCGGACAGCAGCACGCCGGTCGCCGCGCCGGTGTCGTCCACTCCCCCGGCGGCTCCGCCGACGACGACCACGCCCCCGGCCGACCTGGGCTGCGCCGCCCGCTACGACGTGACGAACTCCTGGCCGGGCGGCTACCAGGTGCAGGTGACGGTCCGCAACGACCACGACGACGACCTCTCCGGCTGGAGCGTCCGCTGGTCCCTCCCCGGCGGGCACCACATCACGGGCCTCTGGAACGGCACGTTCACGGTCGACGGCACGACGGTGACGGTCGACAACGCGGGGTGGAACGCGAAGCTCGACGCGGGCGGCTCGACGACGTTCGGCTTCATCGCGCTGACCGGCACCGGCGACGCCACCGGGCGGCCGGAACTCACCTGTCGAACGCTCTGAGCGGCAGTGGTCGCGCGGCCGGTCGTGAGTGGGAAACAGGGTTAGAACACGTTTTCGCGAGGAGCACCTAGGCCCTGACCTGCGGAGATGAGGCCGCTAGCTAGCCCCGACGCGCGGCAACCATGTCCGTGTAGGAGTCGGTGACCGCGTCTTGGTCAGTGACTCCTAGATCGGCTAGCACAGCGCGCACGACGTCGAGCGCAGCCGTAACGTCGTCGGCCTCGGCCATCGTCTCAAGCTCGATGAACACCTGTCCGTCCAACTCAGGGATCTCGACAACCGTGGCCAAGAGGTCACGGTCTTGCTCGCTGAACCGGTAGTTCTCGCAATGCTTCTCGAACGAGATCAACTCAACGAGCCCAAGTCCGATGAATGCTTCGTGGAGCACGGCGGCATCACCGACCACGGTTTCGTGCTCCGGCTTCGAACGCGAGTCAGCGTCGACCGGTGGCTGTTTGTACGTGAGCACCACGCGTTCGTCCGCGCCCGTCGTGATGGTCCGTACGCGCAGCTCGAAACCGCTGCCGTCCAAGCTGTGGTCTGGCCAGTCGTAGTACGTATCGGCGTAGGTGCTTCGTTCGACGTCCGCCCGGTCGGCAAGCCCGGCTCGCACCCGTGCTGCATCACGGACGGTGGCGGTTAGTTCGGCCTCTACTGGCACGGCGGCTCCCGTTCACACAACGCGGCGCGCGGTACGCCGCAACTCATCTGTAAACCTAAAGAAGCCACGGTGCAGCGCGCCATGTGGCGAACCGGTGAGCTTGTACATCGGCGATGTATGCCCCTCGTGGCTTTCGCCGAACGCGCTGATGAACATGCACGAATCCAGCGCGATCACGCGCCACGTCGGCAAGATGTCGTACACGTGCGCTTCGACGTCCGCACCTTCTCCGGCGAGATCGGCGAGCCGTTCGATCGACAAGCGGATGCCAGCGCTGAAGCTGCCGTAGGTCTCGCCGATCTCGTCGGCACGGCGATGCGCGGCCTCCCCTTCGGGGTCGAGCAGCAGGACGCGCACCGCGACGGAACGACCCTGTAGGCGGGACCGTAGTAACGAATCGTTCATGCCGATCACGCCTAAACCACGTACGGCCAGTACGTCGATCTTGGTCGCGATTCCGGCTCGTCGTTCGATCTCGGCTCGCGCGGTCGACTGCGACGGGTAGACGGCCAGGATCTCGGCGCGGCCGGACGCGCTCAAGTGGTCCAGGCCAGCCGGGTGCTTGGGTGCCAGACCTAGCAGCATCCTCGCGTCGTCCGGCATGTCCAACCCATCCGCGAGGCGCTCGAACAGATCGAGCGCGGTCACAGTGCGATTGCCGCGCAAGATCTCCGACACGCGCCCTTGGCCTAGCCCGATCGCCACGGCTACCCGGCTCTGCGACGCTCCGGTGTACTGCTGGGCCGACTTGAGCAGCGCGGAAACATTCCGGTCCTTCAGGGCCGTACGCACTTCGGGACGCTGCCATGCCCAGTCGGGCACGCTCAAAGGTCCGTTCGTCGTAGTCACGCAAACAGGTTACATCTCACCGTGAGATACCCAAGGTGGTATGGGGTCTACAGGCCCTCACGTTCGATCCTCGAAACATGCTTGATCTTGGGTCGCCGATCGCCGTCCTGGTTGTACTGCTGGCCGTGGCCGTATTGATACCAGCCGCCGGTGTGGTCGCGTGGATCTGTCGACGCTGGCGAGCCTCCGTGTGGGTCGCGGTGACGCGCGCGTGGCTGGCCGGTACGGGCGCGCGAGCCAGGCGGCTAGTGTGCGGCCACGGACCAGCCAGGCCAGCGCACGGCGCCCATGAACGAACGGCGGACCTACAATCAGCGGTTGCGGCTCCCACCGATCACCCGGCAAGGCACGCGCGATGATCGGGCCGCTAGCATTCGTGCGGTTTCAACGCGGATTCATCGGCGAATCGCGCCGAACCGTGCACCTCGCGCCGCTTCCGCCAGCCGTCCGCGAACCATCATCGATCGGCGAATACGCCGGAGTGCTGACAGCCCTTTGTGGACAGACGTTTAATCCGGGTGAAGCGGAAGTGCTGCCAGGAATGCGCGGAATGCCCTGCGAAGAATGCTTGATCAAGTCACCTGGTCCGGACGAACCGTCGCCCGGCCTTGTCCAGCTCAGCGCATGAAGATCGAGATCTATCTTCGAGTCCCGCCGGGCACGGACATGTCCCATGATCTACTACCGGCCGATGGAATCATCGAGCTGCAAATCGGATCGATCCTCGCGCGCGACGACAGTACTGTCAGACTGTCCTTTTCAGACCCAGAAACCCTTACGCAGCTTGCAAGGGTCGCGATCGACGCCCGGACTGCGCTAATGCTTGAGCAGCGGCGACAGCTCGAATCCTTTGAGCGTAACGGAAAACCCGAACAGGTGATCTTCTACCCGACATTCGAGCAACTCGACAGCGGACAGGGATAACACGGGCCCCGCGTCCGGCAACGGCTAGGTTGGGTTCGCGGGGCCCGCCTTTTGAATCGGCAAGCGCATTTAGCTTGAGTAGTCTGTCAGCCGAAACGCGTCCGGAATCAATACGTCGCCGCCAGTTCGCCAGTGCATGTGAAAGCCCCTTTGTCCCGTTGGCCGCCCATTGGATCCGAACAGGGTTTGGATCACCTCAAGCATCGTACCCACGCGATCCGTGATTTGATATTGCCGGAAGTCTCCACTGAGCCATACGTAGTCATGCGTTGAGCCAGCGGCTATCGTTCCATCGATTCGCGAATTCTCGGCCAATTCCCATCCGAAGCATCGCGGCGGAGTGGTCGAGTCATTCACGATTGACGGGCCATTGGCGTACATGGGGATTTGCCGCGCAGCATTAATCATTGAGAGGTTCGCTTGGAACCGAGCGTTGCTTCGCCAACGGGGCGGCAGCGCATTTTGGTTCGCCACGACGTCGGCAATCGCGAGTGCGGAACCGGCGGACGTCACTACCGATCCGGCGACAGCGGCCACTGCTGTGATTACCCCTTTGGGTTCGGCCGACCCACTGCCCAATGTGAACGCGGCCGATTCAAGCTGAGTCTTAGCGTCCGCGAACAAACCTCCGATTTGACTTGAAAGGTCGGAGTCCTCGAACAGTTCAAGCGAAACGGGCACGAACGCTTGCCCCTTGAATGCCGTGATGGCTGGTTGCGCGAGGGTCGGGCTATCGTCGCTGACCTCTTGAGCCTCGGGGTCCCACGATGCCGTGACGCCCGCACTGGTGACGAATCGCTGTTCGTTCAACGCGGTCAGCCGCACGCTCGACACTTGCCGCATGGGATCAACGGAGCCTGTATTATTGACGAGGATTTGCGGATCAAGGGCGTACGGAAGTAGAAACCCTCCGGCCGTTGTCGTGCCGAGGCTCATTGCACGAGCCAGCCCCTTGACGCGCCGGTAGGCGTCCACTTCGGCTGTGTTCCATTCTCTGTGCCCGTGGGCGGGATCTCCCAACCAGGACCGGAACGCCGACAGGTAGTTCGCGTCGCTGGCCTCTACGATGTAATGCGCCAGCCGCGATTGCGGGTCCGCGGTGTGTTCCAGTGCGTGAGTGACCCGTTCGCTCGCGTGGTCCGGCACCCCTTGTTCCTTGCTGGCACGCTCGACGGCGGCCAGTGCACGGCTGCGCGACTCGTTCGTTGAGCGCGTACCCGATTCGTCCGATGGGACACCACGCTCGACAATCAGACTTCCCGCGCGCCAATCATGCTCAAGGATCGTCCGGCCAATTGCCGCAGCCTCTTCCTTCAATGACTGCCAGGATTGCTCCTGGGGTGCAGTCAGTTCGTCGAAGCGCATCAGTCGTCGAAGTTCCTTGTCGACCTCGATTGCGCGAGCCCGCATTTCGTCAATGTTCAAGTGTCTCACCCGCAGGATTCATGCGCGATAACGGCGCAATGGTATTTGCCGATTGATTCCTGTCGAGTGACGACCGCTGGTCGGAGAACCCGAGCGACGGGTGACCCTGGTCAACCCGCTGGCGCTATTCTACGGCGCCGCACGGACTAACGGAATGGGGACGGCTACCACCGTCTCCAACTCGTCGAACGGGCACTCCAGGCGGCCGGAAGATAGGTCCGCGGGCAAGTGGCTAATCCAGGCCGTCGGGGATGTTCATGGGCTGGTCGGCCGCGAGCACGCGATACGCGATTTCGTCGGCGATGGCCCGCTCCTGCGCGGCGTAATAGATCCTCATCGTCCTGCTTTCCTCCGGGTCTGCCGCCACTTTGGCACACGCCTTTTTGATCACATGAAGTTCACGCTCGTTGAGTTCGCGTAGGTCGAGAACCGGTCCGATTCGCGGAAGCCTCTCGTTCATTGGTCGTTCTCCTTTCTTGGATCTGCCAGCGGCGGCTTCGATCCCATTCGTTCTAGCCACCATGCGTTTGCCTGATCGAGTGTCCAACCGTGCTGCACACACCATTGCATTTGTTCAATATGCGACCCCTCGGCCGGCGGTTCGCTGGCATTTTTGCCAGAATTAGCCAGTCTGACCATTGCCCCACCTTCCCTTTGCGGCTCGCGTCGCATGCTTGGTGCGCGCGCTCGGTTGCCGTGTAGCGTTCATAGGATCGGGAACCTTGAGTTGCCGCAGCAATGAGCCAAGCGCAAGCCGTTGCACTCGGATCTCCTGAATCAGCGGGTTCACCTTTGCTTGCCCGGTCGAGCCTTTCACGATTAGTGGTGCACCTTTAGTTGCCGCTTCCATATCGGCCAGGAATGTCAGCATTCGGCACACTTCGATCAGTAGCTCTAGCTCGTCGTCGCGGAACGTGTACGTATCGGTCATGGCCGACCAGAATCGGGCACCACGGCCCGCTAGCCCTGTTGGCAGTGGGATCTTGTCCATTACTCTCCTAAAATCTGCCTGTCGGCGTGCCTGCTCGGTTGAAGACAGGGGCACGGGTGCTGGTAGCGGTCACTGACGCCCAAGAATCGGACATGTCCCCCCTACCTATCCCGACGTCGGTGCATCCATCCGGAGTAGGCACTCGGATTTGCATCGGGTCCGGTCGCCGTATTGATCTTCACCGTTCACGGCTCATGAGCCACGCGGCACTTGAGGTCACGGCAGCAACGGCGGTTACGGCACTTTGGACAGGCGCGCGATCACCAGCCTTATCGGTCTCCTCGCTCGACCTGGTCGGGGCATCTGCCAGGTCCTGGCTGCCAGCCTCGCCGGTCGTGACGCCGGGCAGGGCGAGAGTGCCGTTGCTACCGTGACCGCCGTAACCGGGCAGGTAGCGAGCCCATGCGTCGCCGAGTCCGGTCACGCCGGATACCTTGTAGCCCTTCGAGCCGTTGCCGTTGATCTTGATTGTGGTCGGCCGGACTCCGTACCCGCGCAGCAGGTCGGCCAGCTTGCGCGCGTTGAGCGGGGCACGGTTCAGGTCAGCCCACGGTGACAGCTCCAGCTTCCACAGCCCGGCGAGGACGTCCGCCGTGGTCATCTTCTCGGCGCCGTCGAACACGGCCAGGAGGTCAGTAAGAAGACGGATGCCAAGGCTCGGCGTGGCGTCCATGGCTTCGGCTACCAAGGCGACCGCGGCACGCCGGGAACGATCCGGCCACGAGCCGCCCGCTTGGTCCGCAACCGCGATGAGCGGTTCCCAGATATCGGCCGGTCGATCGGTGATGCTTTCCGGCATGATCGGCCATTCGCCGTCGATGCTGATGGTGTCGGCCCACGCGGCCAATTCATCCCGTATCGCCGTTCCTTGCGGTTCATGCATTCGCCGCCGGAATGGTTCGACCTGTTCGCCGGGCGCTCGTCGCCGCATCCTGACGATCACCGACCGCGTCAAGATGGTGTCCGGCAATGAACCCAGCCCGGCGAGCGCGACCGCGCAATATGCAGGGATCTCTTCTGTCATGACCGTTTTTCCAACGACTCTGCTTCGACCGGCGATCGCACCGCGACGATAGCCAGCGTTGAGCAATCCACGAATTTCTTCGTTGCCTCTCGCGGCAGGGCCGAACACCGTATCGATCTCGTCGTAGAGAATGGTCGGACTGTCGTTTCCCACCTTGCGAAACAGGTATGACGGCGACATGTTAATCGCGATGATCGGATTCGGCACCAGAAGCTCCGATACCTCCAGCGCGCGAGTCTTGCCAGATGCTGGTTCGGGCGACAGGAACGCGATCCGCGCCGTAGTCTCCCACTCGTCCATTAGGTGCGTATGAGCGATCCACAGCGCGTGCGCGATCTGTGTTGCATCGCTGGGATATGCGACGAACCGTCCGAGAAAGTCGTACACGCGGCCAAGAATCGCGGCCCCGTCGCCGTTGCCGTGAACGGTTCCGTCGTGATCCACCCACGCGCCACTGTCGGGGTAGTCGTTTCCATACGGAATCGCAGTCATCGGCCGCGCCCCCGTTGCATGATCCACTTAGCGCCGGGATGGTCGGCCCATGAAGCGGCGTCCGCGGCCGACGCGGCAGCCCGCGTGCGAATCTGCTCAGGCGTCAGCGGGTCAGTGGTAGCTACGTCCCGTCGACGGCGCAGTTCGGCGTACGTGGGCGTTTTGGCGACCTTCAACCAGTTCGCGGCTTCGTTGATCGCTGCGGACGTCTCGCGGGCCTGGCGCCGCTGATACCACTCGTACCATTCAGAAAGCAACTCGGTGACATGCAGCGAGCTATTAAGCGCACGCCACATCATCGCGTCATGCAAGAGGGAATCCAGGGGGGTGAGCGCGTGCTCGATCGGCCCACCGCTGGACGGTGGCGGCGCGTCGGCCCGTGCGCTAAAATCGGATCTGTTCATAGCGGACGCCTTTCAGGGAAACCGCCTTTGCTGCATGACATCCGGCAAGGGCGGTTTTCTTGTGTGCGGCTGGTCCCATTTTTGACCAGTTCGTTCAAGCTTTATGGGGTCAGCAAGGCGCGGAGACGTTCCGCCTGTTCGGGCGTAAGCTTTCCTCGACGCTCAATGACACGCCGCAGAAACGCTTCGAAATTCGCGGCCATAAGTTCATCCTCAAGGGTCCGCGTATCCGCTTCGGGATGATGCCGTTTCGTGGCCGCGAGGCGCGCCCGTGCTTCAGTTACGGATGACACAACCACACTCCTATTGCCGGACAGCTTCGCAACGCTTTTGCGATGCCGCACGGTGGGTTGAGCGTGGATTCCTGTCTCTCTGAATCGGGGTCCCGTTGCTACCAGACTAGCACCGACTCCGGGCCTGCTACACGGATGTAAGACGGCCCCCCGACCAGATGGCCAGGGGGCCGCGTAAGCGTCGTGTCAGCCCTGTCGGGGCGCGGGTACCAGCGTGTCACCGTCGAGTGTCATGAGGCCGTCTGGCCCGTGGAAACCCACACGCTGCTCCGCCGGGCAGTGCTGCTGCCGGGGCAACGGGCTCCGCAGTACCACGAGGCTTCCCAGAAGGTCGGCGCTCAACGCCAGCCGGGCAACTTCGCGTCGGGCCGCAACGGGCAGCGTGGCCCAGTGCCGCCGCAACGGAACCCCGCTTCTCGGCCGCAGTAGCGCAGCTAACCGGCCCGGCACCGACAATTCAGCGCGCCTTTTCTCAAGATCGGCGATCTTCGTCTTGAGGTTCCCCGCGCGCTTGTTGATTTCGGACGGTGAAAGCTCGCAGTCGGGATCTTCGAGCAAGTCGAGCACCGCATCTTTACGCGCTCGCAACTTGCCGATTTCATCGTCGAGCGAGTTAACCTCTTCGCTGGTCTCATTACCCGCACTGAGCAAGTGTGCGTTGTCCGGGTTTGCGACGAGTGCGAAGATGGCCTTTTCGGCGGCCGCGTCCAATTCCGCTTCGTCCACCATCACGCAACCCTTGCGCTGACATCCGTACATAGCCTTACCGTTGCGGGTCTTCGCGCCTAGGACGTCACCGCAGACACCGCAGACACCGATGCCGGAGAGGAAGTGGTGCGCCCGGCCGGAACGCGGCGACTGTGGGGAACGGTTGTCCAGGATGCTTTTTACGGCGTAGTAATCAGCCTTACTCACCAGTGGTGTCCACTTGCCGTTGTATGTCTCTCCGTTGTAAATGCGGAGTCCGGCGTAGCTCGGTGAAAGCAACATCGCGCGCAAGGCTGCATCGCTCAGCACGTTGCCGCCGCCCTTGGGGCGGACGCGACTACGGATTCCCCGTTCCTCAAAGTCCTTGGCAATGTGCCGGATGACACCGCCCGCCAAGAAGCGCCGGAACAACTCGCGAACGATGTCAGCCTCGCCGGGCTCCGGCACCCAATACGGCGCGAGCGGTGTACGACGATCGTCGTACACACCCTGGTAGCCGAACGGCGGACCACCGTGCGGTTGTCCTTCGCGTGCTTCGGCGGCGCGCGCTCGGCGAATACGCTTCGATGTCTTGTACGACTCGTACTGTGCATCGTTTGCATCGTCGAGCATGTTCCGCACGTCCCGCCCGTCGCTCGGATCGTAAACCTTGCCGTCCGAGGCTACGCCGATAACGACACTTTCCTTTTCGCACAGCTCAATCAGCCGTGCCCATTCGCTCACCTTGCGCGAGCCACGCGAGCTTTCCCAAATGAGCAAACCAGTACCGGGGAACTTGCCCCGTTCAAGATCACCGTTCAGCTCCACCCAGTCGTCCCGGATTTGTGTGGCGTACCGGCTCGCGCTCACCGTGTCGCCGTAGGACCTGTCCGTGAGGGTGTCGCCGCGCCGCGCGGCCCAGGTCTCGTGGTCGCCGTGCTGCTCCTGCGGGGACTTGAGTCGACCGCTCCGGTCGTAGGAAACCCTGGTGTACTCGGTCCAAATGATCTTGATATCAGCGCTGGTCATACCTCCAGGTTACGCCCGTTAGCGTAAATCGGTTAGAACGCTCTTTACCACTCACGACCGTTACTGGTGGGGCTAGCGGGACGGCTGAGGCGATGCCGCTGTACCCAAGGCCGTGAGGGGCACGTTGAGGGGCATAGAGTCCCTCAAGGTGCCCCTC
>Ga0307507_10013236_pt1 | contig 10046 bp, 5 predicted proteins | sample 7_EM_MG_FD_207223 | JGI IMG/M metagenome (GOLD analysis project Ga0307507, IMG submission 207223) | Populus trichocarpa ectomycorrhiza microbial communities from riparian zone in the Pacific Northwest, United States - 7_EM | ecosystem: Host-associated > Plants > Roots > Unclassified | place... | reverse complement strand
AAGACATGGATATCACCCGCAGAACCGTGCTCGGCGGCGCACTCGCCGGGCTCGCGGTCGGCGCGACGGGCCTCACCCCGGCGTTCGCCGAGACGACAAGCTGTGAAGACGTGGACTGGGCGGGCTTTCTGGGCACGGCCGACCTGATCTGGACCAAGATGCCGACGACCTGGTATCAGGGACCGTTCCTGGGCAACGGTTTCCTCGGGTCCGGGATCTACGCCGAGCCGGGGCGCAACGCGATCCGGTTCAACGTCCAGCACAGCCAGGTCCAGGACCACCGCCCGGAATTCGGTTCCCTGTTCGGCCTGGCCCGGCTGCCGATCGGCTACTTCACCCTCGAACCGGTCGGCGCGATCACCGCGATCGACTGGCGGATGAACCTCTGGAACGCCGAGCTCACTGGCACGATCACCACGGCCGCGGGCAGCCTGGCGCTGCGCGCGATCGTCCACACCGGACAGTCGCTGCTCGCCGTCGAGATCCGGCCCACCGAAGGCGAACGCGGCTTCAAGTGGGTGTTCCATCCCGCGGTCGCGGTCAGCCCGCGCGCCGACCCGGCGTGGAACAAGCCGCCGCCGGCGGGCTACACCGCCAACGCTCCGGTCGAGCTCCAGACCAGCGGCGACGCCCAGCTCGCCGTGCAGAACCTCCTGGCGGGCGGCCAGCACGTGACGGCGTGGCGGGAGGCCACCCGGGGTACCGCGCGGACCCTCTACACGTCGGTCGCCTGGTCGCACCCAGACCGGACGGCGGCGCCGGTGGCGCTCCGGACGGTCAAGCGCGCGGGTTCCCTCGGGGAGCTCACCCAGGACCACCGGCGCTGGTGGCACGACTACTACCAGGCGAGCTTCCTGTCCATTCCGGACACCCGCCTGCAGAGCTTCTACTGGATCCAGCTGTACAAGGTCGCCTCCGCTGCCCGCCGCGAGGCGCCGGTCATGGCGACTTCGGGGCCGTGGCTGGAGAACACGCCGTGGCCCGCCACTTGGTGGAACCTGAACGTGCAACTGGAGTACTGGCTGATCCACGGCTCGAACCACCTCGAGCTGGATGCCGTCAGCTACGCGCTCGACAAGTACCGCGCCAACCTGACCAACCAGGTCGCCTCGCCGTACCAGAGCGACTCCGCGGGCATCCCGCGAACCACGGACATCACGCTGCTCAACGGGATGTCCAACGCCACCAGTGGGTTCCCGGTCGGCATCCCGGGCAAGGACTCGCCGACGCCGGAGGTCGGCAACCTCACCTGGGCACTGCACAACGTCTGGCTGTCCTACCGGCACACGATGGACCGCGGGCTGCTGCGCGACACGCTGTTCCCGTTGCTGCGCAAGGCGATCAACTACTACCTGCACTTCCTCGCGCCGGGCACGGACGGCAGGCTCCACCTGCCCGCGACGTTCTCCCCGGAGTACGGCGTCAACGCGCCCGACACGAACTACGACCTCGCGCTCATCCGCTGGGGCTGCCGGACGCTGCTCGACTCCGCCCGCGAACTGCACATCGACGACCCGCTGGCCCCGAAATGGCAGAACGTCCTGACCACACTCGTCGACTACCCGGCGGATGTGAACGGTTACATGATCGGCGCCGGGGTGCCGTTCGCGAAGTCGCACCGGCACTACTCGCATCTGCTGCAGATCTACCCGCTCTACGAGATCACCTGGGAGCGGCCGGAGTTCCGTCAGATCATCGAGACCTCGCTCAACCACTGGGTCGGCTTCGAGGGCGCGCTGCAGGGCTACACCTTCACCGGCGCCGCGTCGATCTCGGCGCAGATGCTGCGCGGCGAAAAGGCCGCGTTCTACCTCGGTGAACTCCAGCGCCGCTACATCCAGCCGAACACGATGTACAAGGAGTCCGGCCCGGTCATCGAGACACCGCTTTCCGCGGTGAAGTCGATGCAGGACATGCTGGTGCAGAGCTGGGGCGGGGTGCTGCGGTTGTTCCCGGCCGTGCCCGCGACCTGGGGCGACATCGCGGTGCGCGACTTCCGCACCGAGGGCGCGTTCCTGCTCAGCGCGTCCCGCGAGGCCGGGAAGACGCGCTGGCTGAAGGTGCGCAGCGAGGCCGGGGCGCCCTGTGTGCTGCGGCCCGGCATCGAGGGCGAGCTCGTCGTCACCGACGTCCGCGGCCGGGCGAAACGGTGGCGGACGCTGGCGAACGGCGACCTCCAGGTCGACCTCGCGCGCGGCCAGGAAGCGTACGTCTACCGCAAGGGGGACAAGCCGGACTTCTCCGTCCATCCGGTCGCGCCGAGCGGCCCGAGCGCTCCCTGGGGCATGCAGTGACCCGCTGAAAGTGCCGTCCAGGCCCCTTTTCCGGTGTTCCGCACCGGAGGAGGGGCCTTTTCGGCAGAATAGGACGGTGACGAAGGGGGAGGGTGGATGAACCAGCCGGACGCACCCGAGGACCGGCCGCAGCCGGTGCACTATCCGCCGTGGCAGCCGGCGCCGCCGCGGCGGACCTCCCCGGTGACGGTCATCCTGCTCAGCGGCTCGGCCGTGGTGATCGTGCTGATGACGCTCGCCTTCCTCGCCTATGGCTATCCCGGCTTCCTGCGCCCGGCCGACGCCCCGGCGGAAACCACGCCGAGCAGGCCGTTGCAGGGCGGGGTGGGGGTGGTGCCTGGCGGTGAGCCGCCGGTCACGGCGACCGCGACGCCGGACGTCACGCGGCCCGCCGCGTTGCCGGATCCGGTGAACTGCGAGTACCCGCCGGACAAGGTCGCGACGGCGCCCAAGGCCGCGAAACCGCCGCAGGAGGGCCCGACGTCGTCGAAGGGCCAGGTCCGGGTCACCCTCGACACCACGGCCGGGTCCATCGATCTCACCTTGGACCGGGCGCTGGCGCCGTGCACCGTGGCCAACTTCCTCGCCCTGGCCAAGCAGGGCTTCTACGACGGAACCTCGTGCCACCGGCTGGCCGTCGGATCCGGAATGCAGATGTTGCAGTGCGGCGACCCGGTCGGTGACGGGACCGGCGGCCCGGGCTACACGATCCCGGACGAGAACTTCCCCGAGCTGACCTACCGCCGCGGGACATTGGCCATGGCGAAGACCAGCGCGCCGAACTCCGGCGGCAGCCAGTTCTTCATGATCTTCGGTGAAGCCGAGCTTCCGCCCGACTACACGGTGTTCGGCATGGTCGGCGGCGCCGGGCTCGAGACGCTCGACAAGGTCGCCGCCGGGGGCATCGACCAGAGCGCGCTGGGGCCCGACGGCACCGGCCGCCCGAACATCCCGGTCCGGTTCACCCGGGTGGACGTGCCCTGAGACGCGGACGGTGGCTGTCCTGATCTTGCGGGGCGAGCAGGCTCGACGCAATGGGGACGCAGAGCAGGCAACGGCACTTGAACCAGGCGCTGCTACGCATTCCGCGGCGAGCCGAGAGCACCGACCGTGCTCTGCTCACGAACACCTTCGTCACGGCGGGTTCGTTCTCCGCGATGCTGCATTCGGCCGACCACCAGGTCATCTACGGCCGCCGCGGAGCCGGGAAGACACATGCCTTGCTGTACCTCAGCGAACTTGTGGACAGCGCGGGTGACCTGGCCGTCTACCTCGATCTCCGGACGCTCGGCACCGCGGGCGGGTTGTACGCCGATGGCACCCTCAGCGCCGCGACCCGAGGCACACAGCTGCTGATCGACACCCTCGAAGCGGTGCACGAGGAGCTGTTGGCGATCGCGATCGACCGCGAGACCGGGGATTCCGCGGCGCTGCTGCCGGCGCTGGACGCCCTCGCGGAAGCCGCGACAGCGGTGGAGGTGGTCGGCGAGGTCGAGCGGGAGACGCGGGCGGCGTCGCTGGAGGAGGCTTCGCAGGGGATCGAGATCGGGACGTCGAGCCTGCGCGCGTCGCTGGGAAATCGGCGTTCGCGCACCGGGGAAAGCCGGGTGCGGCGGTCCGGGACCGAGCGCAGCCACCTGGTGTTCGGGCCGCTGAACCGCGCGCTGCGCACGATCACGTCTTCGCTCGGTGGCCGCCGGGTGTGGCTGCTGCTGGACGAATGGAGCAGCCTGCCGCTGGAACTGCAGCCGCTGCTGGCGGATCTGCTGCGCCGGTGTGTGCTGCCGACACCGGGGATGACCGTGAAGATCGCCGCGATCGAGCGCCGGTCGAAGTTCCGGCTGCGCATGGCCGACGGCGACCACCTCGGCATTGAGGTCGGCGCCGACGCGGCGTCCGCGGTCAGCCTCGACGACGTGATGATCTTCGACGACTCGCGGACGCGGGCGCAGGAGTTCTTCGGCCAGTTGTTCCACAACCACGCGGGCGCGGTGCTCAAGACGATGATCGCGGACCCGCCGCCGGACGCGGCGAGCTTCGTCGAGGAGACGTTCAGCGGCAACGCCTTCGGTGAGCTGGTGCGGGCTGCCGAGGGCGTGCCGCGCGACGCGATCAACATCGCCGCGCTGGCCGCGCAACACGCGCACGACGAGCCGATCGGCCTGCGGGACGTCCGGCTCGCCGCCCGCGACTGGTACCTGCGCGACAAGCAGAGCGCGATCAGCGGCAACGAACCGGCGTTGCGGCTGCTGCGGGATCTGGTCGACGAGGTGGTCGGCCGCCGTCATTCCCGCACGTTCCTGCTCGACCAGCTCGCGGGCACGCGCCACGAGCTGGTCGAGGACCTCTACGACGCACGTCTGCTGCACGTCCTGCGCCGCGGCCTGGCCGATCCGCGCAACCCCGGGACCCTGTACGACGGCTACGCGATCGACTACGGCTGCTACGTGGCGCTGCTCCTGAATCGCCAGTCACGCCCGCACGCCCGCGGAAACTGGCTCAAGATCCCGAAAGGCTTGCCGCCCGACGGTTTCACCCTGGCCCAGGAAGCGGTGGACCTCACTCGCCTCGGCTTGTGACGAACGGGGCATCACACGTGTCTGGGAGGGCATCACGCGTGATCAGAGGGGCATCGCGAGTGATGCCCGTTCAATCACGCGTGATGCCCCTCCAATCACGAGTGATGCCCGGTTAGGGGCGGTCGAGGAGGCTGCGGAGGGCGTCCAAGAGGGTCTTCTCGGCTGCCGGGGTGGATTGGGTGTGGCGCCAGGCGATGTAGCAGTCCGGGCGGATCAGGAGGCAGCCGTCTTCGGCGATTTCGCTCAGGCGGGACCAGTCGCCGTAGGCGTCCCTGGCGTCCGGGGAACCGATGGTGACCACGCGGAGGTCGAGGCCCAGTTCGGCCGCGGCCTTCGCGGCCGCGTCGCGCCAGGGGGTGCCGGACAGGCCGGTCAGGACCGTCCAGCGGCCGCCGCCCACGAGGTCCAAAGTGGACACCCGGCGGCCGTGGGGGCCGACGAGCCAGGTGTGCGGCAGTTTCGCACCGGGCACCGTGGTCGGGTGGTGGAACAGCTCGGGGTCGCGATCCGGCGTCGGGACAGTGCCGTCGGGGATGACCGTGGTGGAGGCGTAGCGCTGGTCCAGTTCGACGCCGTGGGCGTTGAACTCGTAGTGCTTCAGCTCGATCGCCTTCTCCAGTTCACGCCGTTTCGCCGCGCCCGCGGCGTCCGGTGCGAGGCAGGCGCCCAGGCCGGTCTCGATGCCCTCCGCGTCCGTGTCGCCGGTGATGCCGAGGGCGGCGAAGATCGGGCCGAACTGGTCGCGGCTGAGGTTCGCCCGGTCGACGATCTGCTTGCCCACGGGTGCGCGCTCGGCGGTGTAGCTGTCCAGAAGTCCTTCCCCCGCCTCGCCTCGGACCACCATCGCGAGCTTCCACGCGAGGTTGTAGGAGTCCTGAATGGACGTGTTCGAGCCGAGCCCGTTGGACGGCGGATGCCGGTGCACCGCGTCACCCGCGCAGAACACACGCCCGGTGCGGTACTCGGTCGCGTAGTTGTGGTTGACCGTCCAGAGGGAGGTCGAGGTGATCTCGACGTCGAGATCCGGATCGCCGACCAGGTCGCGCACCAGCCGCGTCGCCTCCTCGGCGTCGATCTCCGGTGGTGCCTGATCGATGTCGTAACCCCAGGTCAGCAGCCATTCGTTCCACGGCCGTACCATCCGGACCAGGCCCATGCCGATCCCGCCGAGGTGGGCGCCCGGCCGCATCACCCAGTACAGCACGCTCGGCCGGTGCGCCACATACGGCGCGAGGTCGGCGGTGAACGTGATGTTCATGCTGCCCGCCTTGCCGGTCTGCCCGGCGATCGGCAGCCCCGCCTGCTCCGCGACGCGGCTGCGCGCGCCGTCGGCGCCGATCAGGTAGCGGGCGCGCAGGGTGAACTCGTCGCCGCGGACGCGGTCGCGCAGCCGGGCGGTGACGCCGTCCGCGTCCTGGGTGAAGTCGAGGAATTCGGTGTCCAGCCGCAGTTTCGCGCCGCGCGCGGCCGCCTCGCTGGCCAGGATCGGCTCGAGGTAGGTCTGCGGCAGGTCGATCATGTGGCAGGGGCTGGCGGCGGTGTACTCGGACGCCGAGCGCGCGCCGGTGCCCCAGCTCGCGATCCGCCCGATCTCCGGCCCGGTCAGGGACGTGCAGAGCACGGTGTCGCCCATCAGCTCCGGTGGCGTGCCGACCGCGAGAGCCTTGTCCTCAACGCCTAGATCGCGCAGGACCTCCATGGCGCGCTGGTTGGTGATGTGCGCGCGGGGAGTGTTGGCCATCCAGCCGTACTTCGTGGCGAGCACGGTGCGCACGCCGTAGGTGGCGAGCAGCAGCGCGGCGGATCCGCCTGCCGGGCCGCTGCCGATCACGAGGACGTCGGTGTCGTAGCTCATGCGGGGCTCCCGGAGATGCGGAAGGTGAAGTCGAGCCGGCGCCAGTGGTCGAGGGCGCGGCCGTCGGGCGGGGTGCCGGTCTGCTCGGCGAAGTCCACGATCAGGCCGTCCTTGACGCCGAAGACCGTGTCGGAGTCCAGGTATTCGCCGCCGCGCACGAACAGCTGCGTGATCAGCGTGCGGTAGCCCGGCTTGGCGATCATGAAGTGCACGTGCGGCGCCCGGAACGGGTGGCGCCCCACCGCGTCCAGCAGCTGCCCGACCGGGCCGTCGGCCGGGATCGGGTACGCCGAGGGCACGATCGTCCAGAACCGCAGCCTGCCCTCGTCGTCGGTGCGGAACCGCGCGCGCAGCACCGGTCCGTCGAGATCGGGCAGCTGGACGTCGTAGAAACCGTCCTCATTGGACTGCCAGACGTCCACGATCGCCTCAGCCACCGGGACGTCGTGGGTGTCGGTGACCCGGACGTCCGTCCACAAGGGAGTGCCGGGAAGTCCGGCGGCGAGATCGGCGCCTTGCGACGTCTCGGGTGGACCGTCCACATAGAACGGTCCGAGCACGGCCGAAGGGGTGGTGTCCGGGGTGCGCGAGTTGGTCAGCACGTCGACGACGCTGGACACGCCGAGGGTGTCCGAGAGCAGGATGAACTCCTGGCGCTTGTCGTCGGAGATCTGCCCGGTGCGGGTGAGGAAATCGATCGCGTACTCCCACTCGGCCTGCGAGACGTCGTTGCGCACGACGTAGCCGTGCAGCGTCTTCACAAGGTCGGTGAGAAGCTCGCGCACGCGCGCTGGAGCGGTCGCGAAGCTGTCCACGACCTGCTTCGTGAGGTCGCCGATGAGATCCGGCGCGTCAGGCCTCTGCCCGGACCAGGCCTGCTCCAGCACCTCGGCGACGTCTTGCGCGGTGAATTCACGGGGATTCGGGTAAGGCGCCGAAGTGGCGAGTTCGGCGGCGCGGGCGATGTCCGCCTCGTCGAACCCGAGCTCGGCGAGCGAATGCGGCACCGGCAGGGAAGCGGCCAGTTCGAAGACTTCATGGGCCTCGGGAACGCCGTTGTACGCCATGACATACGGCAGCAGGACGGCGTGGGTTTCCGCGTGCGGCAAACCGAAACTGCCACCGAGGACGTGACAGAGCTTGTGGTGCAGGCCCATCCCGACCGCGCCGAGGCACATCCCGGCGAACCAGGCGCCGCGCAGTGCGTCGGCACGAGCGTCCACATCGGACGGATCGTTCGCTATCCGCGGCAACGCCTTCGTGAGCAGCCTGACGGCTTCCTGCGCGAACTGGTCGATGACCGGGTTGGCGTCGGGCGCGTAGCGCGCTTCGACGGCGTGCGCGAGCGCGTTGAGACCGCTGGCGGCCGAGAGCGCGACGGGCAGGTCCAGGGTCAGGTCCACGTCGTAGACGACGACCTCGGGCAGCACCTTCGGCGAGCGCTGGGTGGTTTTGCGGCCGTCGGCGGTCTCGCCGAGGACCGGGGTCATCTCCGAGCCGGCGTAGGTGGTCGGGACGATCAGCTGCGGCAGGTCGGTTCGCAGGGCGAGCGCCTTGGCGAGCCCGGTCGCCGAGCCGCCGCCGACCGCGACGATCCCGTCGATGTCGTGCTCCGCCACGAGCTTGAGCGCCCGTTCGGTGACCTCGGCCGGGGTGTGCATGGCGGCCTCGCGGAACTCGGCGGCGACCAGCGGGCCGAGTGCCGCGGCCACCGGCCGGGTCCGGGTGCCGAGCAGGAGTACCCGGCTCAGGCCGAGGGCACGGACCTCGTCGCCGACGGCGTCGACGGTGCCGCGACCGAAGAGCACCCGGGCGGGGTTGGCGGCGTAGCTGAACGAGCTCATGTGTCCGAGTATCCGGTGCCCGGGCGGTCCGGTCCTGCACGATCGTGCTCCCGAACGGCACGAAACGAGCGTTCAGCCCGCCCGGCGCAGCGCCGCCGGGGTGGTGCCGAGCTGCGCGCGCAGCACCCGGGTGAGGTGCTCCTGGTGCGAGAACCCGCAGCGAAGGGCGATCTCGGCGATCGGCTCGGCGCCGGTACGCAGCAGCAAGCTGGCCTGCTCGACGCGCAGCCGCAGGAGGTAGCGGTGCGGCGGCAGGCCGGTCCGCGTCTTGAACTGTCGTGAGAACTGGCTGACGCTCAGCCCGGCGAGCGCGGCCAGGTCGGCGAGCGGGACGGGTTCGGACAGCCGGTCGGCCATCAGCTCGCGCACCCGGGCGAACTGCCGGTCCGACAGCCCGGACGCGAGTGGCCGCGTCGGCGTCCGCCCGGCGCGATGCCTGCGCGCGAGCTGCGCGGCGACGAGTTCGCCGAGCTGGTCGGCGTAGGTGCGAGCGCTCGGCTCCCAGTCGCGCACGACGCCGTCGAGGCTCAGCACCAGCTGTTCGAGCAGGGGATCGGTACTGCCGAGTTCCTCGGCCAGCCGCACGGGTCCGCCGGCGGCCTCCTGGATGGCCTCGTCGGCGACGTAGACGTGCACGGTGTCGAGCACGCCGCCGAGCTCGACGGACAGATCGGCGTGTGAGGGCTGCAGGAAGAGCCCGCCGGCGGGCACGCGGCGGCTGTGCTCGGCCGGGGTCCCGACGCCGCGGCGCACGGTCACCGGACCGGCGAGATGCAGGATGAGCTGGTGGCTGGGCGCGCTGCCGAACTCGGCGCGATAGGGCCGTTCGCGCTGTTTGGAGACGTACACGCGGCTCCAGCCGAGGCCTGCGCTGGTGCGCTCGGGGCGGATCCAGGGCAGCGCGAGGATGCCGTTGGTGTCGGCCAGCCCGAGTTCCGCCACGCTGCCTCCTCGCCGTCGAGGCTGGTCACGATGATACTCGTCAGCGTGCTCCGGGCCGCCGCGCGGCGCTGATCCACTGAGCGGGCACTTCGTGCCATTCAGGACATACCTGTCACACGTGGGGCCGGGCGCGCAACTACTATCCGAGCATGGTCAACCGCACGCCGTCAGTGCCGCCGCGGCCTATCGCGCCAGGCGATGTCGTCGTCGCCTACTCGGCGGCGCTCGGCGAATGGGGCGCGGCCCAGATCACCGAACTCGACCCGGTCGGGCGGCGGGCCGGGCTGATCCAGCTGGACTGGTCCGGGCCCGAGCCTGTCTCGCTCGACGACCTTGGTGACCCGGAGCCGCTGTGTGGCGACGCCTTCGGCTTCGACCAGTCTCCCGAGTGGTGCCATTGGGTGTTGCCCCGGCACTTCACGATACTGGGCCGGCTGCCCGTGCGGGACGTCCGTCCGGCCAGCCGCATCGCCGCCCGCTGGACCGTCGGCTACCAGCTCGCCCGGCGACGGCGCGCGGCGGACGATCCGCA
>Ga0307507_10013235_pt1 | contig 10047 bp, 9 predicted proteins | sample 7_EM_MG_FD_207223 | JGI IMG/M metagenome (GOLD analysis project Ga0307507, IMG submission 207223) | Populus trichocarpa ectomycorrhiza microbial communities from riparian zone in the Pacific Northwest, United States - 7_EM | ecosystem: Host-associated > Plants > Roots > Unclassified | place... | reverse complement strand
ATTAGATTATTTTATAATCTAATGTCTTCTACACTTTATAAAAAGGTAATAAAATGAAAAAATACATGGCCATTTTACCATGGATCTCATCATCGGACGATGCCTTCGGCTGTTGAGCGCCAATCTTCATCCCAACCAGCCTGGTTAAAGTACACCAGCTTGTGGCTGGGGTGGAGGACTACGAAAATTAGAGCGGGTGCATCAGAATATAATGTAAACTTACTCATGGCAATTCTATACAATTCAGACTGATCAGTGGATGAATAATACTTGTTGAGGAGTCGTTTGCCCATTGAGAGAGCGGCTTGAATGCACAGAAGATAGGTATCATTGCGGGCGGCAGTTGCAAGGTGTCGATCGATGTGATCCATGGCTGGGATCACCTTTGCGAGGTTGGGTGTGCTTCTAGAGAAGAATAGTATCGCGTCTTTGAAGATCTATTGGATAGAATTAGGGCGTGGTCCACAGAACACGAGTGCAAAAAACTCACCTTTAATACACTGGCCAGCTGATTGACAATCTCCCATTCCTTGTCTGATAACTCTAACTTCCTCATCTTCATTTCCTGGTTGCTTGTAAGCTTGTTGTAGGCCTCACGGTAGGTATATGCAAAGCTCAGCATTTCATAGGTATAGTTCCATCGGGTTGCGACATCGCGGGGCATCATCTGTTTCGAGAGCAGTACCTTGCCCTTTTCTTTGCTAATCTTGGCCATCTGTTCAAGGGTAGCCCACCATTCAGGAAGGATGATTGTTGTGGAGTTTTTTATGGTGTGGGCTGCCTTTCAAAGCTGAGAGAGGGTTAGAATGGCCGTATATGGAAGTGACGTGGCAGTTACCTTTGTGAGAACTTGTCTGACCGGCTTAACACTCTCTTCCAACGCTTTTATTGCCATTGTCGACATTCCTCTACGAACGTCAAATTCATCTTCGCCGTTCTCGTCATGACCGTCTTCCTCCTCTCCCTCAGTACTAGAATCATCTTCGAGTTCATCTTCCAAAGCGTCGAGAGCATCAACGAGATCCACGCCATCTTCATTCTCATTCTCATACTCTCCAAGCTCACCCGTTGTCTTTTTCTTAGGTGCATCAAACTGTTCATAATACATTTCGCCACAAGGTTCAGAATGTGTGTGAAACAGCGTGTACGGTTTGGTGGGCCAGGGAAGGCATCAACGACCACAGCCAAATGGTCAATCATCGAGTCGTTTGCAGACGCGTTATCACAAGTGATAGAGAGGATCTACAAACATGAGTCTCACATTAGGTGATAGATTAGTGTGTACTGACCTTGTCTGCTATGCCAAAGTCGTCCAGGATGTTTGCAAATGCAACCGCAAGATTAATGCCTGTATGCGAACAGGCCACTTCAACCACATCAAGCAGTAGACTTATAGGTTCACCCTTCTGCTCGAAATGCACGGTGACAGCAACAAACGCCCTGTGATTTGGAGACGTCCAAGCATCGGTACCGAAATGTAATGCACCATCATGTTCCTGCCAATGGTGAGTCTCTCATAATAATCCTATATCGTAGACCTACCTGAAGCATTTTAGCAATGTGCTTGTGTGTCTTCCTGAAGACATGCTTCACATCTCGGCCCACTGTTCGGCGAGATGGGATCTTGTACGTAGATCGTCCCGTTTTCATCAACTTTTGAAAGCCGCGATCCTCGACGATGCTAAGAGGTTGTTGGCTCTCCGAGACCCACTTCACAATCTCGGCACTGTTGATTATTCGGTAAACAGGCAACAAGAGCAAAAGAGGAAGGGCCTACCGTGCCTCGGGTTCCGTGTGTTGACGATGTGAGTAGCTGATTTTTCCTTTGCCGGTTCTGTTGAAAACCGCCATAATTGATCCATCTCGCATCTCAGCTGTTTTCAATGCTGCCCTTGCAGCTGGTATATCCTTTGCTTCAGCTGATCTTCCTACAACCTCATCACCCCAACAATGGATTGCGTGATTTCGAAGAGCTTTCGTAGATGATTTGTCCTTGGTGTCCAAGTACCGTCGAACTTGTCAGGGATGTTTTCCTTTGCCCTTACAATTTTGGGCAGAGCAGGTGAAGACATGCGAACGACGACTGTCTACATAGGAAATGGCCACCTTTGGACTGAAAAAGGCATAAACTGAAGATCGCCATTCCTTTTGAAGGCGCACTAATGGAAAAGGTAAGTGATCCTTGTCTTATTGAAAGAAATCAAGCTTACCAAGCTCTTCTTCATCTGTCTCTTTGGATGGTTCTTCCTCTTCGTTGGGGCTACTAGTATTCTCTTCCGCTACAGGGCTCGGGCTGTCTCTCAAAATAGAAGGTACATCGTCATCACTGCCATCTGCTGCTTCAAGAATAAAGTTTGAATTTCTAGGTCTTCCAGCATTATGGCAGGTACCATTGTTTTGGTCCCTGATGACTTCGGCCGTTGGCTGACGCCTGCCAGTGGACTTACCAAACTGAGCAGGTTTCTGTGGCTGACTCGGTTCTTCGGCTATGTTGGCCTGGGATGGTGCAGTGGATTGGAGCTGGTCGGCTAGAAGTTTTCTTTTTTTAACAGCATTCCTATATTCTCGTCGAGCAGCTTCGGATTAAGTGTGCGCTTCCGAGGAGGAAGTTCAGAACTCTGGGCCATTTTTACTGAAAGGAGTATTGCCAGATGAGAAATTTTTCATTTGTTTTGATCCATAGATACATCAACTGCATAGTTGTTACCTGTTGCCGGAGTGCTGCCAAGCTTTCCACTCACTTGGGCCATCAAACCCATTGACCCGTGTACAAGGGTGCGGGTCAACCAAGGGTAAAAATAGACAGGCCCTGACCCGTACCTGCCTGACCCATACCCGTTCACCCATGCGGGTACCCAGACCCTTGTCCATCACTACAAGCGAGCATAAAGAGAGCATATCCAATGGAATGATTATTGAGGATCTTGAAGTGTATGCATAAAGGGATCAACTTGCAGTCTTGAAAGCATGAGTCTACCACTTAGAATATGACAACTCCAGAGTGGTATGGCTGCTAGAAGTGTTTGATGCTTTGGTGGCAAGGGCAAAGTTGCTACACTGATAAAACTTGTGTTGTGATCTTGCTAGATTGTATCTTGGAGATAATGGAATGATACGATTATCATGAACAATAGTAACTGTAGTAACATAGTTTAAGATTTGGAGTACTGATTACCAAGTTGCGCAGTATATATTATATACAGAGGGTGAGCGACTTGTGGGGCAAGCAATAGTTGCAGGACCCACAGCATTGGCTGGCCATATCAGTTTGGAATGTCTTGTAACAAATCCTATTATTGTCTTCATTAAATTGGTGTTTGAGCGAGCGATAAAAGAGTGCGCGACTGCTTGTTTTTGATTATCTTTGATCTTATTGTGGACAAAGGTTTTGATACATAACTTCTTGCAAAACATTAAGTCCTACATATGTATTGTGGGCATTTGTGATAAAGCTTGACTTGGACTTGACTTGCGATTTCCGAAAGACTTGTCAATAGTTTTGGTGACTATTTGACTCAGGCCTCAATCTACTTGTATTTGCAGACTTGAGAGCCAGGTGCTAAGATTGACTTGTTATTATTTTCTTGAACAACTCTTTATCTAAAAGACCTTGTATTCTTGTGCTATAGGATTGTCTTTGCAAGTTCTAAAGAGTATTCTTTCTTGGTTTATACACCAGTCCCTAAATGAGCTCTTCATAAGAGTTTGATTAGATTTATCTGAAGGGGCAAGCTCTTAGATTGGTACATTATATATAAGAAATAAAAGTGTTGTGCTATTGTCTTGTATATATATACATATACACTTTCATGGCAAGCACTTCAATGGCATGTGACAGTACCCCCCCTTTTATGGCTGAGCCCTCAAAGGCTGAAGAACAGATAATAGGTAGAAGGTAAACTGGCAGAACAGAAGCAGAAGTTAGCTGGAAGACTCAGAGGTTGACTGGAACATGAAAGTCAATAGCCGAGGACGTCAGAAGCGGAACCGAAACAGAAGAGGTGTTCAACAATATACATCAGTTTGACAGAGCTTATTTGCAGGTTTGTCTATAAGGCAGAAGACAGGTATGTATCAGAAGAAGAAAAAAGTGGAATAAATTTAAGCAGAGTGTCGGTTTACTATGAAAGGGCAAAGGTGACTCGTGTTTCATCATCTGGGAAGTCAGCAGTGTTGAATATTATATTTGTATTACTATATTTAGTTATGTGATTGTCTTACTAGTAACCAGACACTTAGTTAGACTACATTCAGTTGTCTTTCCATTGTTTGGTTGCTGTTGTATATAAAAACAACACATACTACACAAATAATATCTTTTTGATCCCCAATATATATGTTTTACAAGCAGAGTGTGCTGCAAAGTACATGGAGCATTGGAAGATGAAAGTGTTGAGTTTGGTGGGATCAGAACCATTATAAACATCAGGAGTGCATGGTTTGGCTGTGAATTTACCTTTCAGAAGAATGGATAACAACATCAGCTGTAGCATAAGATGTCTGACTGAATCGGAATGGAATTTATCTGAAAATGGAAGCGGATTGGATAGTGATGGAGGGGAGTGAGATGAGATGGGTGATTGATGGCAGTTGCAAGGCTGACTGATATGTTCAGTGATAGGCAACAATAGTAATACAGGAAGTTGCTTCTTCAGCTGAGATTGAGTTGCAGGTGAAGTCAGATAGGGAAAATTTTGAGAAGGAGTAGAAGGGATCGGAATGAGTGTTGCAGCAATGCCCAACTGCTGAGGGCTTGGAGTGGACTGACCAGGCAGATCCATAGCATAAATGAGTGATAACTTGAATATACTGTCACAGAGCATGTTACATCATTGGTGAGAGGTCGGTGACAGATGGAAGAGTGGTGGAAATGAGAGGAGATGACCAAATAAGGAAGTGGAGAAGAGCACAGCTTCAACTTGTGTGTTGCACCATAGTGATATGCTGTGCTCTTATTTCAGAATGTCAGAAGGGAAAGGAAGTGTGCAGAAGTGGACAGACATGAACAGTGATGGTCTGTAGTCAATATTTAAGCTAAGGGTACATACATGGAAGTGGGAAACTTATATACAGACAGATGTCAGGATGTATGAATGGTAGGATATTAGCAGAAGTGAGCAGAAGACTCAATAATGATAAAATACAGTGTTGGAAGTGTGCTGAAGTGTGGGAAACATGTTCCAAAGCAGAAGCGATGCAAAAGGCAGAAGCATGGAAAAAAGGTCGGAACAGGTGTGGAAGCACTGTAGCAGATGGAAAATGATAGAGAGTAGACGGAAAGGTGTAGAAAGGGTGCTAGAGCACATGAGAAAAATATCAGAAGCGAAGTGGAAGCCAGTGGGAAAGTTGGGTGATATGCAGGTGTTGTCACAGCACATGACACAATAGGACAATGGAAAGGGACAATAGGACAATGGAGAGACAATGGAAAGATATTGTGTGAACAATACACAATGGAGAAGAACAATGGAGAAGGACAAAAGAATGGAGGACAATGGAAAAAAGACAAAGAAATGAGGGACAAAGAACTGGAGGACAATGGAGAATGGGGACAAAGGAATAATGGGGGCAAAGGGACAATGGATATGGGACAATGGAGGCAGAAAGAAATCATAGGGTACAAAAATCCAACCTGTGACAAGAAACCTCACAACAATTGCTTGGTCTAGTGCAAGTTGCTCTACTTCCAGATCTTGGTTTGTAAGTTACCCCTTCATCATTTCTTGTTTACTACCTTTCTGATATCCCTAGACAATGTAGTTGAATATTTCAAAAACCAAACAAGCTGCAGTGAAATATCTTTGAATACATCTCATCTCGATCTAAAATAGCCCAATTGTTGTGACAGTGACATCTTAACAATCATGAACGAGCTCTTGATTTCTGTGTCCCATCCACAGGCGATTTCTTCATAAGTTTAACAATTAGCAAAGGGTTTGTCAACAAATACTTCCAATATTCCTTGTAAATCTGCTAAATTGCATGACATATAGATTGGCACTTGCTGTCTGTGTAGTTGAAGATAGTATACTATTTCCATCTACATTTCTTTGATGCCATCACAACATATTCCCACATTCCTTTGAGAAATATGCCTTGTCTCAATTGCTTCCTCTGACATACTTTCAGTATGGTCAGAGAGTTTCAGAACTTTGGTTAGCTCAGATACTTCACTCTTTCCCTTGTTTCTGGTCCTCATTCTGACTTCTTGTCTTGAAATGATCAACTCGTCTATTTTTCTAGATATCATCACAACAACTATACCTTCCAGTCAATCATTGTCTATGTTCTATTTCATTTTAAGATATTTGAGGACCATTTTGATACCTATTAAATATTGATCCTGATCTTGTCAATCTTATTCAATCAAATAGTGGTCGTTGTGATAGATGTGTGTTCTTAATTTGGTAAAGTTCCAAAATTGGATATGCCAAGATTTGACTTTTGGCATGTCAAGACATAATATATCACTTTCTTCTCAGACCAATGATTGTTGTCTCTTGCTAAATCCTAAATCTTCTTTTGGAATGTGCTTTTCAAGATTGGTTGTTCTATTAATCACTATTATCAGGTACCTTATCTGTTTATACCTCAGATTGTGTAGTGATCAGCATTTCTTTAACAATTGAACAGTACTGTTCCTATGTTCTTCTGGCTCTTTCCATTGTCTAGTTGTCATGTTTCTGACTTGATTAGTGATGCACCGGCCTGGCCTACTACTTGGCCTAGGTTGGCCTCTGGCTCTGGCTTTGGTTTTTGCAAGCCAGAGGCCATGGCTTTTTGTTCAGACAGGTGACGTGATGATGACCGTGACTTGACCATCACATGTCATCAACACAACTTGAACCGGTCGCCACCCCTCAACCAACTGCAACATCACATCTGCGACAGATTTGGGTAGACAAGGATGAGGGATAGGGCATAGCATGGGTAACCCACAGGTCACTCAGGCTCCACCTGCACCCACACCTGCGTGAAATGGCCACAGGTATGACCCAATCTGTGTCACTTCACTCAGTGAGTACCGTGTTGTTTCATGTGATCACTATATATACTAATACACTTTAATGCAGTCTTGTTGATGTGCAAAAGACCGCCAAAATCGACTGCCGCGTTCTTGAGCTGTGGCAAGTTTTTGTTGCAGGTATACCAGGAGGAGGGGAAGACCATATCTCGGTGAGTACCTGGTCGTTTCGCGAGATAAGTATATGTACTAATACACTTTAATGAAGTCTTTTCAACGCACTAAAGACCGCCAAAATCGACCTGCGCATTCTCAAGCTGTGTAAGGTTTTTGGTCAAGGTACCAGGAGGAGGGGAAGACCATACCTCTGTGAGTACTGGGTCATTCTATGTGATAACTATATACACTAATATACCTTAATGCAGTCTTTTCAACACACAAAAGACCGCAAAAATCAACCTGCATGTTCCCAAGCTGTGTAAGGTTTTTGGTCAAGGTACTAGGAGGAGGGGGAGACCATATCTCGGTGAGTACTAGGTCGTTTCGCAAGATAAGTACATCTACTAATACATCTTAATGCAGTTTTCTCAACGCACAAAAGACCGCCAAAATTGAGCTGCGCGTTCTCGAGCTGTGTAACACTTGGTCAAGGTGCCATGAGGAGAGGAAGACCATATCTCTGTGAGTACGTGGTTGTTTCGTAAGATATCTATATGTACTAATACACCTTAATAAAGTCTTTTTGATGCATGAAAGACTGCCAAAATTAACTGCCACATTCTCGAGCAATACCCGCTTCGTTTCATGTGGCCATTTTTTAACATACAAGGGGTTCAACTGTCCTCGTCGACTCATTTGGAATCTTGGATATGCGCCTTGTTACCGTTTATCAATCTGTACTATTTAAGTACATAGGTAATGATCATTTTTGTCGCTCTTCAAAAATACAGACCCAGCTGCAATGAATTGAAGCTTTTTTCCTAGCTTTTTTCCTGCTCCAACGTGTTTGGCGATATCCTCCACTATGTCGCACTCTGATACACCAGCCCTCAATGCCGATGGCAGCCTTAAAGATGCTTCGGAAATGGAATGGATGCATTCTCCGTGTGTTACAAGCTCATACAAACACGATTACTCGTTGCACACTAAGTCGCAATCCCTCCCTCGAAATCTCCAACATCCTCCTCAAATAGAGGTTTTGCACCTATGTTTTGAGGGGTTCCAATTTTTTTTAATAGCCTGGCACTGACCCCTCCCCCTCCCCTATCCACGGTCCGGGATTTTGATCCTGGTGCCCCCTTGTGGGAGGTACCTTAGCTTTCAGCAGGTGATCAAGTAAGAGTCGAGTAAAAGGAATGTGAAATCAAGTGTGAAATGGAATATAATATCTTAACTTAGATTACACTATCCAAATATATCTCTAGTTTCCTCAAGATCCACCAATAGCTCATTTTCACTGGGGTTCAGGTTCAGGTAACAGGTTCAGCTGGACCCAGCCCAGACCAGACCTTGGACAGTCCAACAGAGATACAACATAAGCATTACAAAACAAGTCTTTTTCCCTTTGAGGAACTTGTAACAGCCTTATAATATATTGTGTGCAGATGAAGGACCCAAGGAGTGTAAGGTGGGTATTGTATGTATGCCAGTCATCTCTCTCTCTTCCTTTTTCAACTTTCATTTATTTTTTTATTTTATCACACCAACTTTCTTTCTAATGAACAAATTTTTGATTCAGACTCGGTAGAGACCATTGCTTACAGCAAGGTGCCAGATTCCATGTGTAACAGATGTATTTCCAAAAGCATACGTTATCGAGCATATGGATGGAAGCTATGATGACCCCTCATTGTCCTTGTGGGTCCAGTGGCTGGAAGTCCTCCCATTCCACCCACTCCGCCCGGCCGCATTCCAGTTTGCGATGTGTTGCGCAAGAAAGCTGGGATCGCACCTCCCATCCCAAGGCTTCCCATTGGTCCCATGCCCAGTCTCATCGAAGTCAAGTTTCCCAAATTAAACATCCCATCCATACCGAGGCCTATTGGATTTACACCAGGGAACATGTTGTGGCCCATACTGAGGGCATTCATACCCATTCCCATCATACCAGGATTCATGAGAGCAAGTGGCATATTATTAAGGAAGCGTTGGTTTAGCATCGCCAGGCCAGGGTTCGGTTGGTTCACGAAGTTTCCTGGCGGAGTAACCAACATGGCGGGATCCATAGATTGCTCAGAGACGACATTAGAAGAGGTTGCGGCACGTGCCTGATCTCGTTGACTTCGAGGCTGGGCAGCTTTGACTTCAATCTGACGGGGGTGTTGTAAATTTTCAATACAAATTGTACACCACCACCACCAACATACCTGCTTATCATCTAGCAATAGACCAATCTTGCCTACAAGCTGATCCGAATTGACGGCGTCTTCGAAAGTGACAAAACCAAAACCTTTCCCTCGACCTGTCTCTCGATCAATCATAACGGTCGCATCGATGACCTTTCCATATGTGGAGAAGAATCGACGCATTGAATCCGAGGTCGTGGTCGGAGACAGACCACCTACAAAGTATCGGGTATTGCGGAGATGCTCTTCTCGTGGAATGGCCCGTTTAGGGTCGATCTGGGAGCGAGACTCGTCAAGTGTACCGGAAAGGGTATATGAAGAATGGAGCACACATTCTTGCCGTCCAGGAAATGTCCGCTTCCAACTACAGCATCTACAGCGGAGGCGTCTTCAAATGTCAAAAACGCAAACCCTCGAGATGTTCCGGAGGGGTCTCGCATAATCGTGCAGGCATCAACCTTTTGCGTAGGTTAGCCATTGTCAACCAAGGGGCCATTAGTAAATGGTTGTTCACCTTTCCAAACTGTGAGAAATAATCCCTTAGACCCTCTGACATAAATTAGCAAAGAATCCCAAACTAAAAAGTGCCGAGGAGAGCGATACCATCGGTCGTATCCCAACTAAGACCTCCAACGAAGATTTTGCTAATCATTGAATTGTCGAAAATACGTTGAAGTTCACATTTGAAGTTCGTAAAACGTATGGGTCAAATAGTTTAGAGTCGTTGAGGATGTGTGT
>Ga0307507_10013233_pt1 | contig 10048 bp, 8 predicted proteins | sample 7_EM_MG_FD_207223 | JGI IMG/M metagenome (GOLD analysis project Ga0307507, IMG submission 207223) | Populus trichocarpa ectomycorrhiza microbial communities from riparian zone in the Pacific Northwest, United States - 7_EM | ecosystem: Host-associated > Plants > Roots > Unclassified | place... | reverse complement strand
GTGCCGCTGGGACTCGTGCAGGTCACGGCTGCTCATGGGCGCGGGGTCGGGCCACCCGGCCGTGCTGGTGTCGGTGGCATGAGTGTCCTGGGTGGCGAAGGCCTCGGCGAGGTGAGGGACGCGGTCGCGGGTCCGGCCGAGGGCCTTGAGGAACGGGTCCTCGGCAGCCCTGAGCGCCGCTTCACGGACGAAGTCCTCGGTGGACTTGCCGGCGATGTCGGCGGCGGCCGCGACGCGCGCGTACTCCTCCGGCTCGAAGGGCGACACCGGGGATCCGTTCTGGTCCATACGAGCGACGGTACCAGCGCATCCGGCGTCCGCCGACAGTGTTCGACCAAGAAGAGCGAGGGGCAGCGGCCGGTCGACGGCGAGTACCCCGTCAAGTCTCCGGTGAACGTACCTGTTGATCGTCGACCCGGTCGGGGTGAGCTGTGATGGTCACGCGCTGGTGCGGGCGGCCTCGGAGTAGGTGTCGAAGAAGCGGTCGCCCGTGAGCTTGTGGTGAGCGAGCTGCCCGGCGACGGCCTGTTCGTCGCCCCATCGGCCCAGGTCACCGGCGAGCGCGAGGGCGTACTGGACGACCGCCTGCTTCAGGAGCTCGTACTTGGCCGGGGTCACCACGCGCATCCCTGGCTGCGGGGTGGCCTTGGCGTCACAGACGCGGCTGGGGTGCACCATGACGGGCAGGGCTTTGACCTCGGGGTTGTTCTTGTTGAGCCAGCGGATGCTGCCGCCGAGCTGGTCTGCTTCCTTCTTGGCGATCGTGTCGGTGACGCACCCGGTCTTCAGCTCGATCACTGCCTGCCGCGCGGCCGAGAGTGCCCAGAGGTTGTCCGGACCCGTGCCGTACAACTTCTCCGGCCGGGTACTCACGAACCCGAGATGGCGGCCCAGTCGCTCCCAGGCCCGCTCGGCATCGTCGGTACGTTCCTCATCGCCCCACACCACTCCTTCCAGCAGGGCCTTCACGCCGAGGACCAGGTTGACGCCGTCGCCGTACTCGGCGGACAGTAACCTCCCTGGCCAGGCGGACGGAGCTGTCGGCCAGCGCGACCGCCTCACGGCGTTCCACCGCGTCCAGGGGGCGCGGGATCCCATCGAGGATCAGCAGGCGGCATGCGTCCGCGGGCAGGTCGACGCCGTCGTACTTGTTGACCAGGACCACCACGCCAACGTGGTCGGCCTGCAGTTCCTTGACGCCGACGACGAGGTCACCGACGCGGTAGGTGCGGTCGGCGTAGTTCTCCCACGCCGCCGCGGCCCTCTCGCTGGGCACCAGGACCACGACGTTGACCGGCTTGTCCTCGGCGACGCCGTCGCCGTCCCGGTCTCCGTCAGCGAACTGGCGGGCCGGCTGCCGTACGGCCTCGGAGTCGAGTTCAGGGTTGAGCGCGACCGGCGCCAGGATCATCCGGTCTCCGAGGTCGGCCGCGCAGCCCGGCGTGACAGGCCGGGCTACGAGGGAGGGAGCGGCGTCGAGGTCAGTAACGAGGGCGCTGTCGTCGGAGAGCGTCGCGGTGAGGTAGACGCGTCGCCGTGCGCGCACGAACGACGGGATGCGGTCGATCGGCGGGCACGAGGGCCGGATCTCCACGGCCTTCGTAGTCGCGGTCGCGGTACACAGGTGCAGCACTTCAGCGATCAGCGGCCACGCGAACTTCAAGTCGTCGTCAAACCGGTGGGGATGGAGGATCTCCATGACCCGGACCTTCTTGTCCGCCCACGCCCAGAACGGAATCGGCGCCAGCGCGGTGGGGTCCTTGTCCGTGAGCTCCGCCCACGCGTTCGCCGACTGGTGCTGCAGGTCCACGGCGAACAGGTCCAACAACTTCTGGTACGACTCATGACTCGCCGACACCCGGAGGCGGAACTGGTCCTCCGTCGTCGCCAGCGCGGCGTGCGCGTCGTCGACGATTCCCAGGTCGATCGGTTCGCGCCCGTCACCGACGACTCCGAACACCGACTTGCCGTTGATCAGCTTGTAATAGTTCGTCACCAGCACGGCCCGCTCGGCGAGGAACGTCGGGTCGTGCGGATCGTCCGTGGTGGCGACGCTGAGTTTCGCGGCTTCGTCGCGGACCTGCCTCACGAGATACTTGTCGGGGGCCAGATACACGGCCTTGCCGATGCCCTCGTTCAGGGTGCTCTGCGCGATCAGCTTTGAGTGAACTCCCCGCCGAACGGCGGCTCGTGATGCGCGGGCGGCTCTACGATGCCGCCGATGGCCTCCTTCGCGAAGGACCCGCGGTGTATTGCCATGGCCGAGGCCATGGTCCCGTTGCTGCGCCGCGCCTGCCCCGAGGGGGCCAGCGGCTACGGCGGCTCCTACCAGGTGAATCTCGACGACGAGGAAGTCGTAGGGCTCGGCGGAGTCGAACTGATCAGGGCTGCGATGCGCAAGGCGGCCCGGAAACTCGACTGGAAGGTCGAGACGATCGGCTGGATCGGCACCCGCTTCGGCACGATGATCGCTATCCAGGACACCCGAGAGGTCAGGGCCGATGCGTTCTCAGGAAGCGAGATGCGTGTAGCTCCTCCGACTTGGCGTTGGCCCGAGCCTCAGGGCCTCAGCAGTCCGCCCACCCACCAGTCGTGCGGCTTGCCGTCGTTGGCGATACCGCGGTTACGCAGCGTCCCTTCGACGGTGAAGCCGAGCTTCTCGGCGACGGCACGTGACCCGGTGTTCCCGGCCATGGCCCACCACTCGATGCGGTGGACGTCGAGGGTGGCCCAGCCCCAGTCGCACAGCGCCCGTGCGGCCTCCAGCGAGTACCCGTGGCCGCGCTGCTCCTTGACCGCCCAGTAACCGAGTTCGTAGACGCCCTGACTGACGATGAACAGGCAGTACGAACCGACCAGGGCGCCGCTGTCTTTATGGAAGGCGCCCAGGGTGTAGTTCTTGTCCGTGGCCCAGCCCGCGGGCAGTTCCTCACCGATACGCTTCTCCGCGTCCGCACGCCGGTACGGCACGGGCACCGGCGTATAGAACTGGATGTCTTCGTCCTGGCAGGCTTCGTACATCGCATCCACGTCGCCAGATGTGAAGGCCCGCAGTACCAGACGGTCGGTCTCAAGAGTCACCGGATCCATTGCAGCAGTATGGATACCGCCCACAGGCAGCGACCAGCAAATATCCCCAATCACAACGGACGAGCGGAGCCCGGAGGTGTGGCAGCAGATGTCGCGATTCCTGAGCTACTGGGACTCCGCCCGCATCGCCCCCGAGGAGTTCTCCCGCCAGTACTTCGCCCATGCCGCGCAGCAGCAGCGGGACAGCGCCGAGCCACATCCCGAGATCGACATCACCAGGGTCTTCCTGGACCTCCTACGCGAGTTCGGTGTCGCGCAGGCCGATGCCCTGTCGAGCATCTGCCCGCGAGTGCTCCGCGTGCTCAGCCTCCGCCACTTCGGTACGTACCCCGATGTACTGCCGGGCCTGGAGAGACTGCGCGGCCGGTTCCGTCTCGGAGTCGTCAGCGATGCCCAAGTCCCCTTCGTCCACAGCGAGATCAAGACCGCGGGACTCGGTCCGCTTCTCGACGTGGTGATCGTCTCCGGCGAGCACGGCATCCAGAAGCCCGACCGGCGGCTCTTCGCCTTGGCGCTCGACCGCCTGGGCGTCGGCCCGGATGAGGCGGTGTACGTGGGCGACAACGTGGAGCGGGACATCCAGGGCGCGAGAGCCGCAGGTATCAGCGCCGTGCTGGTGGACCGCCGGGGCCGGTTCGACGCCGCCGCGTCGCCGTACCGGCCGGACCACGTGGTGGGCGGCATCGGCGAGTTGTGCGACACCCTGCTGGGCCCAGCCCGATAGCGGCCTCACCCTGGAGGCTGTGCCGGGGGAGGGCGCCAGTCCGGGTCAGGATGGAGATAGACCAGCCGAGTGGGCTTCTCCGGACCCAGCAGCGCGGTGAGGTCCTGGTTGGCGGACACTTCCTTGTCGGAGTCGTCCGGAAGGGGCAGGTGCAGCGCCCTGAGCAGGTCGAAACGGTGCAGGTCGAAGGCAGTCCTGATGAGGACCCCGTATAGGACGGCGGCCGTGACGGCGGAGCGGTACCCGAGCCACGACCCCAGCGCCAGCAGCGCCGGGACGACGAGCCACGGCATCCCGTCGCGGCCGGACAGGGCGAACTTCACCAGGGTCAGCGGCACCAGGAGCCCCATGATCGCGCTGAAGCGCACCAGGAAGTCCAACTGGTCCCGCTGGTCGTCCACGGCCTCCCGGATCCGCGGCCCGAGCACACTGTGGAGGGCCGGCCACACGGCGACGGCGTCGAGTCCGTAGCGTTGGCGAGGGGCCTCCTCGGCGGCACGCAGCGCATTGCCGAGGCGGGTCGGCAGGAGCTTGTCCGTCGCCGGGAACTCTTCGTTCATACGTGCAGTCGCGTACCGCTGTCGCCATTCCGGGACCAGGGCCCAGGTCTCCAGCCACACTTCCCTGCGGTTCGTGGCCACCAAGTCGCGTTCGCCGGGGCTTCCGCCAGTCGTACGTTCTATCAGCCTCATGAGCCGCAGCCGCTGACGGGCCACCAGCAGCGTTGCCAGCCAGACCGGACAGTGCGGACGCCACGCCCAGTACCCCTCCAGCAGCCGCACCAGGGGCAGTTGAAGAGAATGGGTGACCAAGGCGAGACAGGCGATGGTCAGGGCCAGCAGCACCAGGCGGGTGCCGCTGAGATGGTCGATCGCGTCCTTCAGGTTGGCCCACTCCGGCGGCGTGCCGAGGGCGAACACGGCGAGGAAGACGGACACGAAAAAGGTGGCCGGCAGGAGTCCCACAACCCGCATTCGGCTAAGCCCGCCGGTCAGCACCCCCGACAGGCCCTGCCAGATCACGGCTGCACCCCCGGAGGATCCGTGAGGACGTACCGTTTGTGGTGCGGCTTACAGATGGGGAAGTGCGGTTCGAAGCGATGCAGGATCCGGGTCGGCGGCAGGCCGCCGTCGGCCAGGTCCGGGCACCGCACCCATGCCTCATAGAGCTGCACGGCGCCGGCCAACCCGTCGAACAGCGGCACTCCGGCCTCCTGCCGCGCCGTGACCCGCGCCAGCGCGGCCTCGATGTCGGCCAGCCCGTCCGTCACCTCCAGCGGCTGCAGTTGCTCGAAGGCTTCCAGCAGACGGGTGTGCGCCTCCACCAGATCGCCGTCGGCCTCCTGCAACTCCGCGAGCGTGCACAGGACTTGTGCCTGCTGCTCGGGAAGACCCATCCCCTGGTACTCAGTCAGGCTCGCCCGCAGCCAGGTGTCCGCGGCCTTCCGGTCGGGGCCAGCCATCGCCAGGCGTCCCAGGCGGTGCTCCATGTTTGCCGTGCCCCACCTTTCCCCCGCCTTCCGGTAGAACTCCAGCGCCTCCTCGTACAGCCGCCCGGCCTTCTCGTAGTCCCCCTGTGCCTCCGCGGCGGACGCCTGGCCCGAGACCAGGTGGCCACGGACGGCCGTCGGGGTGTCCCGGGACGCCAACTCCAGGCCATTGCGCCAGTGCAGGTCGGCCTCGTTGAGGAAGCCCATCCGCGCGAACACCCGGCCCAGGTACTTCTCGGCGAGTGCCCTGCCGTGCCGGTGGTCCAGCCGCTCGAACTTGTCGTACGCCTTCTCGCTCCACAGCCGGGCCTCCTCGAAGCTGCCCTGCGCGAAGCGGACCCTGGCGAGCGGGAAGAGCGCGCACCACGCCTGCGCCTCCTCGTCATCGATCCGGTCCGCCGCGTCGTAGGCCCACTCGCCCAGTTCGAACGCCTCGTTGTACATGTGGCGGTGGTACAGGACATCGTGGAGCGTGTCGCGGAAGCGCAGCACGGCGGGCCAGTCACGCAGGCCGTACGCCTGCCCGGCCGCCCAGAACTCGTTGGCGAGCTTGTCGGCCGAGACGCCCTGCTGGGCACTTCCCCCGGTGCTGGCATTGCGTTCCGCGAGGGTGAGGGCGTGAGCGACCGCCGCCCTGATCAGCTGCTGTGCCTTGTGCTGACCGCAGCCGTAGAGGGATTCGAGCCGGACGCGTTGCGACACGTGCACCCGCCGCGCCCCGGGCTCCACCGCGACCAGGCCGAGCACCTCCAGTCGGTGCAGGCACCGCAGGGTGTCCTCCGGGTCGCGGTGCAGCAGTTCGGCCATGTCGTCGAGGGCCAGGGGCTCGGGGAAGACCGCCGCGAACTCCAGCGCCGCACGTTCCGTCTCGGCCAGCCGGCTCATCGAGCGCCGTACGACACGGCGGATCAGCCCACCGCCGGCCTTGCCCTCGGATACGGCGAAGTCCTCGACCCGGGCGCCGTCGGCCAGCGCACCGGTGAACTGCCGCAGGGCGAACGCGTCGCCGGCCGCGCTCCTGAGGGTCTCCTGGAGCCGGTCCGGGCCGGGGACGCTCCCCCGTGACAGGCCGAGGTCCGCGGCAGTGTCGCGGACGAAGGTGTACGCGTCGCCGAGCGGGAGGGCATCGAGCTGGATGTCGCAGCCCTGCTCATCGCAGTAACCGATCGGCACATGGCTGGTGGCCAGCACGGTGGTGGGCGCCGGGAACCGGTCGAGGAGATCGGCGGGTGTGAGTCCCCGCAGGTCGTCGATGTCGTCGATCACCAACAGATACCGCTGCTGGGCCAACGTGCCGCGCAACAGGTTCCACCGCTCGGTCGGCGAAGCCTGCAGCAGGCCGCGCACCCGCAGCCCGAAGGCGATCTGCCGGAAGAGTTCGTCTGCGGTCCACCCCATGTGCTGCCGGTTCGGGAAAGGCGCGGACAGCGGCGAGGATCGCCGGTACGCCCAGGCCACCCCCGCGATCCGGCCGGTCCGCTCCACACGCGTGAGGTAGCGCCGGGCGGCTTCGAGGATCAGGCTCGAACTGCCGTAGCCGGCCGGGCCACGCACCACGACGAGCCGCTCACCCCGCTCCAACGCCTCCCCGATGGCCCGCAGTTCGCCGTTCCGGAGGGGCAGCCGGGTGTACGTCGGCCAGGGCAGCCGCTCCACCAGGCTGTGGTGCGGCACCGGCACGACGGCGACCGGAGGCTCCTCGCCGCCGCGCTCGTCGGGCTCGGAGGCCGGCGCATCGGTGTAGAGCAGCCCGTCCTTGATGTTGCTGTAGAGCACGGGGGCGGCCCAGGACGTGTCATGCAGGGCACTCGCACTGAGCCGGTGCCGGGCACTGGTCATGGCCGCTTCGAGCCGCTCCCCGTTGATCAGCGCGTGGTAGAACTCGTATGAGAAGTCCGCCATCTGCCGGTCCGTGATCACCCGCTGCATGGCGACGGCCGCAGGCACCTCGGCCCGTAACGCCGCCTCGGCCACCCCGAGCAGCCGGTGCGGATCGCAACCGCCGCCGTGTCCGCCGCCGCACGCGCAGGACAGGAAGAGCCGGAGCGCCGGGTCACGGAGAAGGATCTGGCTGAGCGACTCGCCGTCCAGGTAGCTGGTCCGGCCCGCCTCGTCCTCCAGGAGCAGGCAGTCGGTCCCGTCCTGTCGGCCACCGTGTCCGATGAAGTGGACGACGTCCCAGCCGCCGCCCATCTCCTCGTCGAGCTGGGGGACCGTCACATGTTCGACGACGCGCAGCTCGATCTTCGGCCCCAGCCCGCCGAGGGCGTCCTGGACACGGCGGACGATCCCGGCCGCGTCGAAGGGCGGCCGGTCGGCCGGTTCCGCCACCGCGACCAGGATCCGCAGGGGGTGCGGGAACTCCTGCCTCGTGGGCTCCGCCAGCAGATCGCTGCACCGCACGACGGGACGCAGCGGCGACAGCACGAAGGGATACGACGCCGGACCGGCCGCACAGATCAACTCCCAGGGCAAAGAGCTGAGTTCGGGGTCGCGGATGTTTAGCCTGAGCCGCAGGGGCCGCTCCCGTCCGAGCGCTTGGACGGCCCAGTCCCACAGTGCCCGCAGACCACCGGGGAGCAGCGCGGCGAATAGCTCCTGGCCCAGCCATTTGACGTCCGCTTCCGAGGCCGTCCCCAGCTTGAAGCCGTCGAGCCGGGCCACGAGATCGAGGTCACGCAGCACGAGCTGCACGGGATCGCCCTGCCTCGGCCCGACCATCGCCTGAACCCATGTGTCGTTGTTCCGGTCCCTGCTGACCATCAGGTCGAGGTCGGAATAAGACGCCGTCGCCATGATCGCCCCCGATCCGGGCGGGGCCTCCCCAGGCCGATCGCCCGCGTATCGCCATTCAGCCCGAACCTTCAGATTCGGGCGGCTTGGGCCGGCCCGCCATGGGCCGAACGGGCCACGCTCCGGGCCCGGGCGATGGGACGCTGCACTTCTGTGCTGTACGGCGTGCTGGGGGGAACTTCAATTTGAGGCACTGGTGGGGGAGCGGTGCGGGGCCCCTTGTCCTGTGTTGAGGATGGCCGCGGCTTTGACCGTGCCGTGAAGGGGGTGTCGAGGGCGATGACGGCACAGGTGTCGGCCGGCAGAATGCCGTCGCGGAGCGGGTCCAGGACTGCCTGGGTGAGGAGACTGCCCATGGATTGGTCCCACGGGCAACTGCATCATATGGCGGGCCAGCACGACCTCTGCGGGCCGTTCCGCGAGGATCAGTCTGCGCCCCAGGGGCGCTGGTCGCTTGCTGGCGTACCCCGTTAGACTGGCCGCCTCGACGAGCAGCCCCGCCCCACCTACTGCAACCACCCCTTGAGCGGTGGAGGTTGCTGCCCCGTGGCTTCAGCGGTCGGTGCCTTCGGGCTTCTCCTTGTCTTGGGGCGCAGTTGCTGGCACTGGTGCGGCAGCGGCGGTGTAGAAGACTGAGGCGCCCTGTTTGGTGCGCTGGGCCTGGCTCTTGGCCACGAGGCCCTCGGTGGTGACGCGGACGACCTTGGTCTTGATGTTGCGCTCGGGATGAGCCTGGCCGAGTGCAGTCGTGATTTCCGCGGCGGAGCGCGGCTCGCTCTGCTCGGCGAGGTGGCGGCGGATGAGTTCCACCAGGGTGCGCCGGGCCGACGTCGTGGCGGCCTTGGGCATGGCAGGCTTCGGGGCCGTCGTTTCCTGCGCGGGTGCGGTCTTCCTCGTCCGTCGTTTACTGGGGGGTGCGGCCTCGGTCTTCCGCTGGGGAGAGGGTGCTGCGTAGCTTTCGGCCGTGGCCGACGGCTCGTCCGGTTCGTGCGTGACGCCGAGTGCCTGCTGCATGTTCACCAGCACGCTGTGGTCCTGCTGCAGGGCGGTCAGCTGTTGTTGCAGGGCGGCGATTTCGGCGCCGATGCGTTCCTGTTCCTTGAGGTTGGTCTCGAGGTCGCCTGCCACTTGGGCGATGTACTGGGATGTCAGTCCCGTGGCGACAATTGCGCTCTCGGACATGGTGCTGGCCTTTCCTCGGTGTGCGGGGGTGACCCATACGAACAGCCTTGGAACCGGGCGCCGCTCTCTGTGTGCTGTAACGGCGGTGCGGATTTGTAACTGCCGCAAAGTGTCTTGGTATGTAGAGATACTACGGACAGGCGGAACCAGTTGTTCCTCTCAAGTGGCGTCTGCTGTCCGGCGCGGACGTCAGCGTTACGCCGTCCGGCCTCTTTGAGGCCCAGTACCAGGGCGGGTTCGTGTGCAGGCGTTGGGACAGCTGCCGCACTGCCTCGTCAGCTTCCCGGTTGTGGTGTCAGGGTGCCTGTTGTCACCAGACGGTCGAGGAGTTCCCCGGTCTACTCGGGGAGTGCCCATGCAGGCGGGCGAGGGTGTTCAGGTCGGTGCTGTGCTCGGTGTCGAGGCCAGCACAGGTCGCGGACGGGTCGTGTGTGCCGAAGACTCGGGCGCTGGGCTACTCGATGAGTCTGCAGAAGGATTCTTCCTGGTCTTGCAGGGTGCCGGGGTATGACTGTTGTCGCTGCTCCAGCGAGGCAGACCTGAGCTGTCCATGGCCCGCATTCTTCTGGTCGACGACGACGAGAGCTGCCGTCTCGCGATGACACAGACCCTGGCTCCGCTGGGCCACCGCATCGTTGCCGCGGCCTCGGGCGAGGAGGCACTGAAGGCTTCGCTGCGGCAGGACTTCGCCCTGGTCCTGCTGGACGTGGTGATGCCCGGCGGCATGGACGGCCTGCAGACGGCCGCCCATCTCAAGCGGCTCGACCAGA
>Ga0307507_10013232_pt1 | contig 10048 bp, 10 predicted proteins | sample 7_EM_MG_FD_207223 | JGI IMG/M metagenome (GOLD analysis project Ga0307507, IMG submission 207223) | Populus trichocarpa ectomycorrhiza microbial communities from riparian zone in the Pacific Northwest, United States - 7_EM | ecosystem: Host-associated > Plants > Roots > Unclassified | place... | reverse complement strand
CTCAGCAGCATGCCCGAGGTCGTCGAGATGAAGTTCGCGACGAACACCGGCAGGCCGAGCGCCAGCAGGATCGCGTAACCGAGCGCGTCGACCAGCGTGTTCGCGATGCCGACGATCCCGAAGCGGACCTGGGTGGCGCTGATCGGGAGCTTCACCGGGCCGCGCTCCCGGCGTCGACGTCGTCGTGCCTGGGGGCGGGCAGCCCGGTGCGCACCGACGCGATGCCGTAGAGCGGGCGGTTCTGCACCTGCGAGTACGTGCGGCCGATGTAGCTGCCGAGCACCCCCAGCATGATGATCTGGATCCCGCCGAGGAAGAACATCGCGATGCCGAGGAACGCCCAGCCGGGCACCGCGGTCTCCGGCGCGAACAGCTTGACCCCGCCGACGTAGAGGATCCCGACGAAGCTGAGGAACGAGATCAGGTAGCCGAGCCGGGTGATCATCCGCAGCGGGGCCACGGAGAAGCCGAGCAGGCCGTCGGCGGCGAAGCGCACCATCTTGCGCAGGGGGTAGCCGGTGACGCCCGCGTGGCGCTTGTCGCGGTCGAACAGCACCGCCGTCTGCTTGAAGCCGACATAGCTGACCAGCCCGCGCAGGAAGCGGTCGCGCTCGCGGTACTTCCGCAGCTCGTCGACGACCTTGCGGTCGATCAGCCGGAAGTCGCCGGTGTTCTTCGGGATGTCGACCGCGGCCATCTTGCGGAGGAACCAGTAGAACGCGCTCGCGGTGAGCTTCTTGAACGCCGAGTCCTTGCGGGAGCGCCGCTGGGCGTAGACGACGTCGTAGCCCTGCTCCCACTTCTCGATCAGCTCCAGCGCGACCCGCGGCGGGTCCTGCAGGTCGCTGTCCATGATGATCGTGGCGTCCGCGTCGACCAGGTCGAGCCCGGCCGTCACGGCCGTCTGGTGCCCGAAGTTGCGGGACAGTTCGATGACCGTGACGCGGGCATCGGCGTGGCTCAGCTCGGTGAGCTTCTCCAGGGAGCTGTCGCGGCTGCCGTCGTCGACGTAGATGAAGCTGAAGTCGTACTTGCCGGCCAGCGGCGCGGTGACCTCGTCGACCGTGCGGTGCAGCAGGTCGATGTTCTCTTCCTCGTCGTAGATCGGGAAGATGAACGCCACCCGGCGCGGATGCGTGCTCGTGTCTGCGGACACTGGTCTCCCCGGGGTCGGTATCGCCGCCCTGACACCCTGCATCTTAGGAGATCGGCGGGATCGCCCTGGTCCTGGCCATCAGCTCGGCCATCCGCTCCTCGTATCCGGCCTCGGCGCCGAAATGCACGGCGACGGCATCGGCGCCGACGGCCGCGTAGGTCGCGATGTCCAGATCAGCGGCCCACTCGACGCGCGCGACGGCCTTGACCGGCCGCTCGAATTCGCGCAGTTTCGCCACCCGCTCGCCGAATTCCGCGGGGCCGAGGCCCGCGCTCAGCCAGCTGTCACCGATCCGGGCCGCGCGGCGCAGCGCGACCGTCGAGTTGCCGCCGATCATCAGCGGGATGTGACCCCGCCGGGGTTCGAAGTACCCGCCGCCGGGCCCACGGCCGGTGGTGACCAGCTGCTCCAGCAGCGCGAGCATCTCGTCGGTGCGCCGGCCCCGGTTCGCGAAATCCGCGCCGACCTCGGCGAACTCGGGTTCGTTCCAGCCCACGCCGATGCCGAGGGCGAGCCGGTGCCCGGACAGCGCGTCGAGCGTGGCGGCCTGCTTGGCCAGCACGAACGGCTCGCGCAGCGGCAGGATCAGCACCGAGGTGCCGAGCCGGATCGTCTCGGTCCGCGCGGCGATGTGGGCGAGGGTGATCAGCGGCTCGTAGACGCCGCCGTAGACGTCGCCGAACGGGCCCGGCGGCAGGACGTGGTCGGGCAGCCAGGCGGTCTCGTAGCCGAGCTCCTCGGCGTGGCGGGCCAGCTCGGCGGGGCGGCCGGGGTCCATCCCCGGGGTTTCGTTGGGGAGGACGACCTGGAGCTTGAAATGTTCCGTCATGGTTCCGACGTTAGGTACTGACATCGATGTGAAGGTCAACTGGGGGTCACATGCTGATCGGCGAGCTTTCGGCGCGGACGGGCGTCAGCGCACGGCTGCTGCGGTACTACGAGGAGCAGGGGATCCTGGCCGCGGAGCGGGGGTACAACGGCTATCGGAGCTACACCGAGGACGCCGTGGTCCGCGTCCGGCAGATCCGGCAGCTGCTGGCGGCCGGGCTGACGACGGAGGTCATCGCGTCGGCCCTGCAGTGCGCGACGGGGGAGCGGCTGCGCCTGGACCTGTGCCCCCAGCTGGCGGGGATCCTGCACCGGGAGCTGGCGGCGATGGACAACCGCATCGGGGAGCTGCAGCAGCGGCGCACGACGCTGGCGGGCTATCTGGACTCGTGAGTGGCGTTGTCTGTTCTAACCGGCCGGAACACTCACGACGGCCGGGTCACCTCCTGAACCGCAGGCCAGCCAGGCAGATTTGCCGACCCCTGCGGGCTGCCGGACCATGCGCCGCCTCAGCAACCCCACCTACCCCACACACAACCGTCGTGAGTGGCTAGAGGTGTTCTAACACTCCTAAACACTCACGACCCCACCGCAAGCCACCCCACCCGTCCCAACAGCCACACCTGCCCCAGCGCCCCGGCGACACACGTCATGAAGGGGACCTTCCTCTCACCTCACGCGAGGAAAGTCCCCTTCACCACACCGGACCAGAGCATCGGCACCCTTCAGACCGTAGGTACTCAAATGCAGATCGGCTCTAACCGGCCGCGCCACTCACGAGTCCTTACCCCCTCGATACCCTGGGCACGCGTGTCCCGACAGGGCCGTTCTCCCCTGATGTGCCAGGCTCGACGAGGTGAGGGACGACAAGTGAACCGGCAGCCGCTGCGCCTGGCCATCCTCGAGGCCACCCGGATCCTGGAGCGGGCTGGCGTCGCTTCCCCCCGGTTCGACGCCGAGGTGATCGCGGCGCACGTGCTCGGGGTCGAGCGCGGGCGGCTGCCGATGGTGCCGCTGGTCGACCCGCCGGTCATCGAGGCCATCGGCCAGCTCGTCCAGCAGCGCGCGACCCGGATCCCGCTGCAGTACCTCACCGGCTGGGCCGCGCTCGGGGACATCACCGTCGGCGTCGGCGCCGGGGTGTTCGTGCCGCGCCCGGAGACCGAGCTGCTCCTCGAGTGGGGGCTGAAGTTCCTGCAGGGCCTCGAATTCCCGGTCGTGGTGGACCTGTGCACCGGCTCGGGCGCGCTGGCGCTGGCGGTGGCCCACGCCCGGCCGGACGCGGTGGTCTACGCCGTCGACGTCGACCCGCAGGCACTCGCCTGGGCCCGGCACAACGCCGACGTCCACGCCGAAGCCGGCCACACCCCGATCCGGCTCTACTCCGGCGACATCACCGACTCGACGATGTTCGCCGAGCTCGACGGCTTGGTCGACCTGGTGCTCTGCAACCCGCCGTACGTCCCGGAGGGCACTCCGGTGCCACCCGAGGTCGCCGAGCACGACCCGCACCGGGCGGTGTTCGCCGACGAGAGCGGGCTGGCAGTGATCCGGCACGCGATCTCGGCGGGCGCGCGGCTGCTGCGTCCCGGCGGCGGCCTGGCGATCGAGCACGACGACACGCACGGCTCGGCCGTCCCGGCCCTGGTCCGCGCCCGGCGCGTCCTCACCACGGTGGAGGACCACAACGACCTGACCGGCCGCCCCCGCTTCGTCACCGCCCACCGCCTGGGCTGACCCCGGCCACATTGGGGCGCTCGGCCCGACTTTCGTTGTGGGGCAAGCGGGTAGACCCTCCGCGCAAACCGGACACTCCTCAATACCTTCGATCTTCGGGGCCTTCACCCACGACGGCCTCGAAAGAAGTGAGGAGCCGCAGATGCGCACCCCGAAAGCGCTGGGCCTGCTCGCCGCCGTCACCCTGCTGACCGGGCTGGGGGCCGGCACCGCCGCGGCCGAGCCGCTCACCCGCGGCTGGCCCGCCCCGATCGACGCCGCGCACTGGCAGAACCAGGACCAAATGACCTGGGCCGACTACCACAAGGTGCCGGGCACGAACTGGGCCGACCCGTCGCTCAAACCCACCAAGCGCACCTTCAAGGGCGCCGTCGTCCTCGCCGACTACCCGGACCAGGACTTCGTCGTCACCCAGCCCGCCAACTCGACCGTCTTCGGCAATCCGGCGGCCAGCGCGAGCAACATCCCGCGCGCGAACGTCGCGAAGTACTACCAGGACTTCCTCAACAAGCCCCAGGCGCTCAACCACGGGCACACCATCAACGAGTACTGGATGGAGGACACGCTCGGCCGCTACGGCGTCCAGCTGACCGCGTTCGGGCCGTACCGGATGCCCGGGAAGTCCTTCGAGTACGGCATGGAGTTCCAGCCGAACGCCTGCCCGCCGGACGCCGACTGCAACCGCGACCTCCGCACCGACGCGGGCGCCGCGTGGCGGGCCGACGTCGGCGGCACCGCGAACCAGTTCGACTTCGTCTTCTACCTCTCCGCCGGCCAGGACGAGAGCTCCACCTGGCAGGAGTTCGGCGAGATGAAGTTCGGCGCCAAGGAGAACGTCACGGACGCCTTCGGCCCGCCGAACCACAACCTGCCCAACTACGCGGCCACCCGGTACGTGCCCTGGACGTCGTGGAAGGCCGCCGCGAGCATCTGGCCGAACGCCCAGAACGGCAGCTCGGTGCAGGCAGAGAGCTCCGGGCAGTCGACCTACGCCCACGAGTTCAGCCACATCCTGGGCATCGGCGACAACTACAACAACCCGTTCGGCATCCCGCCGACGCGTGACTACAGCGGTGCCTGGGAGATGCTTTCGCGCGGCACCTTCAACGGCCCCGGCGGCCCGCACACGCGCTGGCAGATCCCGGCCACGCAGGGCGCCTCGATGGGCTCTCAGCACATGATCCGCAACAAGATGAAGCTCGGCATCGTCGATCCGGCGGACATCCTGCAGCTCGACCGGAACAAGCTCGCGACCACCGGCCCGGTGACCGCACGCATCACCGCGCGCGTGGCCGACCCGCTGCCGGGCACCTTCGGCGGGCTCAACATCAAGCTCACCGGCGGGGACAAGGAACCGAAGTGCGACCGGAGCAAGGACCCGTTCTGCGACGGCGGCGGCTACGACAACTACACCGTCGAGGTCGTCGACCGGATGGGTGCGGACTCCTTCACCCCGGACTCCGGCGTGCTGATCACCAAGACGAAGAACGCGGACAACGCCCCGTTCGAGTGGGTCATCGACGCCAACCCGGCCGACATCGGGATCACCGACTACACCAAGCCGGACGGCACCCCGGTGAAGATCACCGTCGGCGACTACCGCCAGCTCAACGACGCCACGTTCAAGGCGGGCACCGGCGCGGCGAGCCCGTCCGAGTACACCGACCAGGCGAACCGGCTGCGGTTCCTGATCACCGACGTCGCCCGTGACCGCGCCGGCATCCTCTCGTACACGGTCACGGTCGCTTCGCTGGACGGCTCGGGCAGCCAGGCCCGCGGCGCCACGCTGTGGCCCGCTCCGCCGGCGTTCGGCGCCGGTGGGCTCGCGACCTGCGACTTCACCCTGTTCAACAACGGTTCGGCCCAGGGCGCACAGGCGCCCTACGACACGGACACCTACCGGCTGAGCGTGTCCACCGACGCGCGCGGCTGGGACGTCCGGCTGCCGAACGCGCTGGCCACGGCCAGGTTCGGCCAGCACGTCCGGGTCGGCGCGCTCGCGAAACGGAGCCAGGGCGCCGACTTCACCGCCAAGGTGAAGCTCACCGCCACGTCGATCAGCGACCCGTCGAAGACTTCGACGTCGACCTGCACGGCGTTCGGCTTCTAGCGGCTCCCGGATGTAATGAACGGTCCTTTCCTTACAAAATCTGTGAGGAAAGGACCGTTCCTTACATGCCTGGCCGGGGAGCGGGGAGCCGTGCGAGTCGCCGGGGCTAGGCTGGGCGCCATGAGCGCGGTGTACGACTGCAGCATGCGTGACTCGCGGGCCGACGGGCTGGCCGCCGCCGCGGGCGCGGTGCGGTCGAGCAGGCTGGTCGTCCTGCCGACCGACACGGTGTACGGGATCGGGTGCGACGCCTTCGACGCCGGCGCCGTCCAGTCCCTGCTCCGGGCGAAGAACCGCGGCCCGGACATGCCGGTCGGCGTCCTGGTCGGCTCATGGTCCACTGTGGACGGTCTGGTGCTCGGCGTGCCGCCGCAGGCGCGGGCGCTGATCGAGGCGTTCTGGCCGGGCGACCTGTCCATCGTGCTGCCGCACGCGCCGAGTCTCCAGTGGAACCTCGGCCAGTCGCGCGGCACCGTGATGCTGCGGATGCCGCTGCACCCGGTCGCGCTCGAGCTCCTGCGTGACGTCGGCCCGATGGCCGTCTCCAGCGCCAACGTCTCGGGCCAGGCGCCCGCCAGCACCGCGCAGACGGCGGAGGACCAGCTCGGCGACTCGGTCGCGGTCTACCTGGACGCCGGGTCCACCGGCGACGCCGTACCGTCCACAATGGTCGATCTGACCGGCTCGGACCCGGTGGTGCTGCGCGAGGGCGCGGTGAGCAGGGAAGCGGTCGCGGAGGTCCTCGGTGTGCCCGCGGAAACCCTTGCGTGAGCCCGGATTCGGCGCACGATACGGTGTCGCGGGTGACCCCGACCCGGCTGGCGTGACGTAGCGATGCCGCCTTTTTCAGGACTCCTCCCGATCCGGGAATACCTCCTCGTCGCGCTCACCGCGACGGCCGTGACCTACCTGATGACCGGCCTCGTCCGCCGGGTCGCCATCCGGGTCGGCGCGATCGCCAACCCCCGCGCGCGCGACGTCCACGTCGCGCCCATCCCACGGATGGGTGGCGTCGGCATCTACCTCGGCGTCGCCGGGGCGATGGCGCTCGCCCACCAGCTGCCCGCGCTCAGCCACGGCTTCGACGTCTCGTTCGACTCGGTCGGCGTGCTGCTGGCCGCCGGGGTCATCTCGCTGATCGGCGCGCTCGACGACCGGTTCGAGCTCGACGCCTGGACGAAACTGGCCGGCCAGGTCATGTGCGCCGGGATCCTGGTCATCTTCGGCGTCCAGTGGGTGTCGTTCTGGGTGCCCTGGGGCGGCACCGGGAGCTCCTTCGGTTCCGTCCTGGTGCTCGACAAGAACCAGGGCGCGCTGCTCACCGTGGTGATGGTCGTCGTGATGGTCAACGCGATGAACTTCGTCGACGGGCTGGACGGCCTGGCCGGCGGGCTCGGCTTCATCGCCGCGGCCGCGACCTGCGCGTTCTCCCTCGGCCTGCTCGACAGCTCCGGCGGCGACGTCGGCACGTACCCGCCCGCGCTGATCGCCGCGACGCTCGCCGGGGCGTGTCTGGGCTTCCTGCCCTACAACTTCCAGCCCGCCAAGATATTCATGGGCGACTCCGGCTCGATGATGATCGGGCTGATGCTGGCGGGCGCGACCACGTCGGCGTCCGGCAAGGTGCCCTATCCGCAGTTCAGCGGCAAGGACGCGATCGCGCTGCTCTCGCCGCTGGTCGTGGTCGCCGCGGTGCTCTTCGTGCCGATGCTCGACCTGATCATGGCCGTCATCCGGCGTACCCGCCGCGGCGAGAGCCCGTTCGCGGCGGACAAGATGCACCTGCACCACCGCCTGCTCGAAATCGGCCATTCGCAGCGCCGCGCCGTGCTGCTCATCTACTTGTGGGCCGGGATCCTCGCGTTCGGCGCGGTGTCGGTGACGCTGTTCGACGACGCGGCCGCGCTGTGGATCATCGGCGTCGGCCTGCTGTTCGCCGTGGTGGTCTCGGTGGTGCCGCGCCTGCGCTCGCGCGAGCGGCCTGGCGTCTGAGCCGGTCAGGGGCTCTCTACACTGGTCCCCGAGATGAGGGAGTCAGCTGTGAGCGAGACCGAAGCGACCGAGCCGGAGAACCCGCACGCCAAGCCGGTGGTGGACGCGGCGAAGGCGATGGCCAAGGCCTCTTTGCTGGCCACGCCGCCCGCGATCGTGGTGTGCGTCGTGCTCTTCACCGTCCTCAATGGAATGCCGGGACTGTGGGGCTCGCTCGTCGGCGGGGCGCTGGCGATGCTGGCCTCGCTGTCGACGCTGGGCATGATGCGCTTCAGCGCGGGCTTGGACCCGACGTTCGTGATGGTGATCGCGCTCGGCGGCTACGCGCTCAAGGTCATCCTGCTTTTCGGAGCACTGACTCTGCTACGCGGAGTGACCGCCTTGCATCCGATCTCGCTCGGGATCACGATGATTGTGGCCATCCTCATCGCCGCCGCCGCGGAGTTCGCCGCGTTCAAGAAAACCAAGATCCCGACCATCATCCCGGCCAAATAGCCGGTTCGGGACCAGGGTCCCTGGCCATTCCGGGACCTAGGTCCTGGGCCGATCGGCTGGTATGGAGTACGCCTGTACGGGACCCATTGACCTGCTGGTATGGTCCGCGTCATGGGTGGCGGCCTCGGCCGCACGCTCCCTCAGACGAACCGCGATCAGCAGCGTGGCGACCGTGTAGTTCCGCCTCAGGCGCCGTTGGTCCGAAGTAGACCGCAGGGCAGTGTTCACGCGAGAACCCCGTGTGCAGAACGTGAAGCCGTGTTCACCGCACAGTGGGGCAGCCGCCTCCGACGTCCCGGTACGTATCGGGTACGTTAAGTCCAGATCGTGACGATTCCCCCGGCGGAGTGAACGCCGGCCGGGAGAACCGGAAGGAGCCCAGTGGGCGCGCTGGTATTGGCCGAGGGTGCGACGTTCGAGCCCCCGGGTGCCGGAAGCTTCATCTTGCCGCCGATCTTCGGCTCGGTCACCAAGCCGATGGTGCTCGTCGTGCTTTCGGTCGTGATCATCGCGACGTACTTCCTGCTGGCGACCCGCAAGCTGAAGGTCGTGCCCAGCAAGGGGCAGTTCGTCGCTGAGTCCATCTACGACTTCAGCCGCAACAACATCGCGCGCGAGCAGATCGGCTCGAAGGACTTCAAGCGGTTCGTGCCGGTCATCTTCACGCTGTTCACCTTCATCCTGGTGAACAACCTCTACGGGATCATCCCCGTGCTGCAGTTCCCGACCATGGCGCGGTTCGGCTTCCCGATCGCGTTGTCGGTCCTCGTGGTCTACCCGGTGTACCACTTCGTCGGGATCAAGAGGCACGGCCTGGGTGGCTATTTCAAGAAGGAACTCGCGCCGCCCGGTGTGCCGCGCGCGGTCCTCCCGCTGTTCGCCCTGATCGAGTTCGCGGAGAAGTTCTTCCTCAACCCGATCACGCTCGCCATCCGTGTTTTCGCCGCCATGTTCGCCGGTCACCTGATCCTGGCGGTGTTCACCCTCGGTGGCACCTTCTTGCTGACCGAGACGTCGAGCTGGGCGCTGAAGCCGGTTTCGCTGGTGGCGTGGATCTTCGCCATCGGGTTGACCTTCCTCGAGGCCTTCATCCAGGTGCTGCAGGCCTACATCTTCGCCCTGCTGTCAGCCGGGTACATCGGCGCCGCGCTGGCGTCGGAGCACTGAGAAACACACAAGCCCCCGATCCGCGCCAGACGGTGCGGACCGAGTTTGAAGGGAAACGCACGTGAGCAGCATCGTTCTCGCCCAGGCCGCTACGGAGGCCGCCAACATCAACAAGGGTCTCGCCGCCATCGGTTACGGCCTCGGTGCGATCGGTCCCGGTATCGGTGTGGGTCTGATCTTCGCCGCCGTCATCAACGGCACCGCCCGTCAGCCGGAGGCTCAGAGCAAGCTGCAGGGCATCGGTTACGCGACCTTCGTGCTCACCGAGGTGCTGGCGCTGATCGGTATCGTCATCTACTTCATCGCCTCCGCCTGAGTCATTCACTCATCGCCTAAGGAGACGTTGTCGTGACGAACGAACTGGTTCTGGCATCGGAAACGCCATTGCCGATTGTGCCGGACCTTTCCGAGCTGATCCTCGGCATCGTCGCCTTCCTGATCCTGCTGTTCATCTTGAAGAAGTACGTCGTCCCTCGTTTCGAGAAGGCGTACGAAGAGCGTGCGCAGAAGATCGAAGGCGGCATCGAGAAGGCCGAGCGGGCTCAGGCCGAAGCCGAAGAGGC
>Ga0307507_10013231_pt1 | contig 10049 bp, 10 predicted proteins | sample 7_EM_MG_FD_207223 | JGI IMG/M metagenome (GOLD analysis project Ga0307507, IMG submission 207223) | Populus trichocarpa ectomycorrhiza microbial communities from riparian zone in the Pacific Northwest, United States - 7_EM | ecosystem: Host-associated > Plants > Roots > Unclassified | place... | reverse complement strand
CTCTTCCATGGCCTTAAGATCAATTGGACGATGCTACATGCATGGCCTTAAAGCTTGGGGGATAAGAGAAAAAATTGATTCCCCTGTGGGTAATTTTATATGTTCACTAGATTGAGTGAGCCCAAGCAGAATTCCTAAACACTTATCAGCTATCTCTGAAACAAAAAAAACAAAAACCTACTCAGGATGGATTCAGAAGGTTCATTCACTGCAATTGCACCTCCTCCAGTGTTTGATCGAACAAATTATCAAGTCTAGGCTATTAGAATGGAAGTCTATCTTGACGCTAATGATCTGTGAGAAACTGTTGAATAAGCATATAAAATTTCATCCCTGCCAGACAATCGAGCTGTTGTATAGATAAAAAATCACAAGAGAGGAAGCAAAGAAGATCAAAAGCAAGAGCAACTTTGTTTGCAGTAGTCTCACCCATCATTCTGACTAGAATAATGACACTAAAAACAGCTAAGAAAATTTAGGATTTTTTAAAGCAAGACTGCGAAGAAAATAAGAGGATTGAAGAGATGCAAGTGCTAAATTTGATCAAAGAATTTGATATGCAAAAGATGAAAACAACCAAGAAATATAATGAAAGACTTCTTGGCATTGTCAACAACGTAAGACTCATTGGTACTGTTTTTCGAAAGATCCTGGTCACAATTCCTGAAATGTTTGAGGCTATAATTTCATCTTTGAAAAACTTAAAAGATAAGTCAAGCAATACCTTAGCAGAATTGAACAAAGGAGGTTTATGAGGCAAGAAGGATGTGTAAAGGGTGCTTTTAGAGCCAAATCATAGAACAACAATGGAGGTAAAAACAAGAAAACAAAGCAAAACTTCAACGAGCTTAGAGGTTCTACAATTAACTTAAAAAATAGTAAAAGCAACAACTCTCAAGTCTTCCACCATACCCTTACTATATAAAAAATAAATCATCCACATTGTCATAACTCATTTTTCAATTTTTCCCTAAAAACTTTCCCTTTTTTTTTAATAATAAAAAAATCAAAAAATAAAAACAACATAATAAAAATAATTAAAAAAAAATTTAGCAACTTAGTAAAAATAGACTGAGAAGGGTTTCAAATATATAGAAGAATTAAAATGAAGTTTTGGACAAAATTATGAGCCAGATCCCATTATACTCAAAACTAAAAAAACAACGCAGATTTAAGGTCAATTTAAATGATTATTGAACAAATCTATATGAAAATTAAATTCAGGGACTTAATTGGATTTTTAATACAATTTTAGTGTTAATTTTTTGAAATATCAAGAGTTAAGATTGCATGGTTTCTCTTATAGTAATTGGAGTGGATTTATTAATGATACTTTTGGATTCTGTTTCAATCTAGTATTAGTAATATTTTCATGGTCATCCATGAAACAAGATATTGTAGCACAATCTACTACAAAGACAGGCTTCATTGCAGCCTCAACAGCAGTAAATCAATCACTATGGCTTCACAAGATTTTACGTGGTTTGCAATTAAATCAAGCAACAGAAGGATCAATTAACTTAATCTTTAGTTCTATCTCCCCCGACTTGACTGCACAGAGCCTCAACCAAACACTCTGCACCACTTCACCATTTATGCAACTAATTGAGCTTTCACGTGCAAGACAATTGTCAGTATCAGGAACAATCTTCCTTAAAATTGTCTCGGCAGAAGAAACCTTGGCAAACTGCTTCAATCTAGCAGAAGATGCAATTGGTTGAAGGTTGAGGTGAGCATGTCCCATCTTGTCATCTGACTTGAAACGGTCTTTATCAAATACTTCCTGCAACAAGAGCAAGAAAGTAACTAATCATATGCTATAGAAATCGAGATTTTTATTCACAATGTTACCAATTAGCATCTTAAGCTGCTTCACCGGTTATAAATCAGCGATTAAATCCCAGAGAAAAGGTTGCCCTCAGAATGAGTCCATCACTTTCACCGACTTCTAATAGTTCCATCTATTGGTTTGGCTTGACAAGAAGAAAACTCATCGATTATCGTTTGCCCTACTCCACGTTTCCCCCCCTCAATGACAAGAGTAAATGAAAATCAAGGAAGCCTATTTACAACACCAAATGATTAAAATGACTTATGTTTGTTGCCGCTTGAAGTTAATACTTAGTGATCAATATTCCTTCATCACATGAAACCATTTCGAGGTTTGACAAAGACAAGGAAGAAACAGCCGAATTGTATTATAGCTTGAAACAACCTATTCGATTGAGATAACTCTTGCAAGTTGAACACAATGAAGGTATTAGCAGCATAAATATCTAAGAATTCAAAAACTCACCAAACTTAGAACTCCAACGGGTTCTTTGAGTGAGAAACTTAGCTCTTCGTTCCATACTGGATTAAGACAACTATTGATAAACTTGGTCTTTGCTGTCTGATGCAGGAAGGAAATAGTCAGTAAGGTAGCATAGTTGAGTCTACAAATTTGATAAAACGAAAAACAAAAACTGAAGAGGAGAAATAAGTTCAGTAAAGAAAAATCGGGCTGATAAAACTCCAATCAAAGACCAGAGAGGAGAGACAAAATGGGACTAGATCAACAGCATTTTAATGACAGGGGATACTATGACTATATCCATCTACTCGATAGGATATTAAATTCAGTTGACCCAGAAGGCAAAGCCATGAACTTTCTGTCTATGAGGTTTCAGAAGTTTATCACATCAGCGAATTAGTGTCCCATAAAGCAACCAATATCAGTGCATTTATGATCATCAAACATAGAACAACCACTTACTGCATAGAAACAAGAATTATAGAGCCTAGAATCACCTGATTGCCCAGCTTGACGACTACATAAGGATCACTGGTCCTGAAATCCCTGATAACCAATTTTTTCCCTTGCACAACAGTAACTTTTAGCAATCCTAACTGCTCCCTCATTGCTTAGATGTAAGAAGATACAAAAATTTCAAAAAGATACAACACTGCAAAGCACAAAACAAAAGGAATCCAAATTAATTCAATGAGAAGACAATCTCTAAAACCTCAAAGTAGTTATAAATGAAGGATTAAAATCCAAACAAACTCTTGCATTTACAAGAGTCAAAAGGAGAGAAAACAACTGAAAAAAGAACCCATGAAACAACAATAAATTAGGGCCAAAACCCAGTTTCTGGAAAAACGCATCTTTCTTATCTAGATTCCAGAAAGAAAGCATTTTTTTAAGTTTAACCCTCTCATAGAAAGAAAACCCAAATAGAAATCAAATAACGATTTTAAGACAGCTTCCAATGGCAGAAAAGTTCAAAAAAAAAGAAGATAATTGCTTAAGCCCTGAACACGGGAACAAAGTCCAGAGAGAAAAGGGACCTCTTGCCTCTGTTGAAGAAGGGTAAAGAGAAGCAGAAACAGCTTAGCCTGAGATCTCAAAGAAGGAGAGATACAAAAGGTAAATAAGATAAAAGCAGCAGCAGCGTTTAGTGTGGTTTGGTGGGTTATTAAACTAGTTTAAACTTTAAACAGACTAACAAAATCCTACAAAGCAACAACTTATAAAGTTAAGCAAAGATAATCCTATTCCTCCATGCAATAACTGAAAGTGAAGTGCTACAACTCTATTTATGGAAACTACAGTGAATGCAAGCAAACTGAAAGCTCATGCTTCTTCATGTGTGCTGGGTTTCTGTTTCATTTTCAAGCGTATCAAAAACAACCTTAAGAACAGAATTTATAACCAGGTCAAACAAATGTTTTTCCCCTTTTTTATATTATTTGTTGCTTTAATTTATGGTCAAGTTTGAGGATTTTGGTCTTTTGGATTCCTTTACTGTGACCATCATGTCTTGTCTTCTATGTACCTTTTTAGTGAGCATGCAGCGTGAGCCTTTTGACCAGTCTTCTCTTGCTTTTTCCTCAATTTTTCCTCCTTTATTTCTTTGACCATCATTGGCCTGCATGCATTTTCATTTTTGTTATTTACAGTAGCAAGTTTATTTCTTTTCTTTTTTGGTTATATTTCTTGTTGGTAGAGCTTGGAGAGATTGATGATTGATAATGTTAGAGTAGGGTCTGGCCTGATAGCTAAAAAGTTATGAATCTCTTCTTTGATTTTCCAAATTTAAACAATGGAGTCAACATATATATTTTTTATTGCATCAAACTACTTTTTTTCTGGCATGAAAAAAGCGTATCCCGATAAATGACCCATATGAGATACAGAATACAACATTACATTCTTAAAATCGAAATCTGGAGGAAATATCTTAATTGAAGCTTTCATAAAGAATTGGTACAGAGATGGTTATACATATATTACAAGGTCGGTGCACATTATTATGTAAAACGAGTTTCACATGGCTGTTGTAATTAAAGCTTGTAATGATTGAATCTTAATGGGCTCACTGATAAAGGACCAATCATGAAATTGGAAAGTGAGACTCCACCAGATATCGAAGCTTCAAAGCAGAAAGCAAAGCTAAGTCGGCCGCTAACATGCTTTGAATGACCCAGAGAGAAGCATAAGCCAGATCACACTAATATTTCAGGCCTGTATGTCACAGACTATTGTCCATACAACTAATGCCCCACAAATGACGAAATCTAAGAAGCGGATGCCAATGGAGTGATAAAACCACCTCCTTATGTAGATGAAATTCAAGACACAAGCTAAGCTTAATGTCCAACTAAGGTGCCCACAAATAGTCCTTGCCATTTCAACATTTCTATTTTTAGTAAAACTCCAACTCGCATCAGCTGTGCTCCTTCCTAACATTAGTCATCACAAGAAGTTTTCGAGGAAAGCTAATGCAATGCAGCTGAGTGTTGTCACCACAAGAACTAGCATATCACCGAAGGAGAAGAGGGAGGAGAGAAGAATAGATTCATACAAAACCAAGTAACAAGATATGCAGTCAATTTATAATTCCATGGGTTCCCAGAATCAAAATAAATATCCTTCTGACATACAACAGTATCCCCAACTGTAACTATACAAGTGACCTATCAATTTACCAATCCAGGAGGTTAGAAAACATGCACTAGGACTACAACCCGTGAACAAAAGACACCAACCTATCATCTACCACCGTCCTGGAAACTAACACTAACATTCCTACCTTAGCATTGGGAAGGCCTTAGGTTACTTTACAATCATCTGTGCAAAGGCAACCGCTTGAGACTTTATTAGTGTGTGTTTACATCGATGAATGGCTTTCAACTTCTTTGATTCTGCACCAGCTACACCAACTAAACGGAGGGCATGAAAACTAAAGCTTTGCAAATTTCCTGGAGATTGATCTACAGCCTAAATGGCTCACCTTGCTCGTCTTGATGCTGATTTCCCTACTTTATGCTTCCAATTGCTCTGCATTTGACAAGAGTGAACTTAGAATCTTGATAACACACAATTTTGTAATGCATAAATAATCAGGGGTTTAGAGGCTAGTACAAGAGTTTCATCGTCAGAGATTTCAGCATCCTCTTCATTGACAGGATTTGATGATTTCTTACGGAGCTTCTTTGATTTTCTACTAGGTTTCCTGACATCTACATCTCGATTCCCTTCAGAATCTGATTTGTCTTCATTGACTTCCACTCCCAAGGCTTCACTTGATTCATCTACGTCTTTCTCTTCTGAATGGGATTCCTCTCTGGGATCACCTTTTTTATCATCTTCTGGTATGCTTTCCATATCTTCAGAAACTTCTGCTTCATAATTGGATTTCACTTCTCCATCAGATTCCTCAGAATGATTTGATCTTTCCTCTGTGTCTTCCAAGTGTTTACCTTTGGAAATTGACACCACTTCCTTGTCAGATTCATCGACATCCATCATGCCCTGGGACAACCTTTCAGCATGATCCCCTTCAGAATCATCTGAAAGAGGATGAAATGAATATGGAGAATCAGTAAGAAAACAAATGAACTCTCTACATACTGCCCATGCAAGATTGTACATCAACAGCATATATAACAAACAAAATCAATTTGAAAAGCGTGAAAAAAGCTTCACCTGATTTCAGCTTATCTCCTCCAGATGCCATGGTATGTTCAGGGCTTGATACATCAGAATCAACTTTGTTCTTTGGCTCTTTATGCACACGCTTTAAGTTTTTTGATGGCGTTCTTTTCTTTTTAACACTAGAAAACAAAGTTCAATCCATTTTACAGTGCTTGAATGAAAATGAAACATAAGTAAGCGACTACATCAATGATTAAAAATTTCCAACTCACATTGTCACTGACTTCTTATTCTGACTTAAACTACTGGATGTTCTATTTTTCTGAGCAGGTGAACTGCAAGACAGTTAAAATAAACATATTAGGCAAATGAGGGGCATGGATATTCCAAAGGGACAAGTTTTTTTGTAATTCAAACATGTAAGAAACATACAGGCATTGCATAATGCCATAAAAAAAAGTCCCAGAGAACAGAACATTGCAGCAAACTTATGAAGCACCACTAGGTTTTTTTTCATGAGACCTTTAAATATGAGAAGAATATTCTAATTTTTCAATGGAAGATGAGACATTGATACTTACACGTCCTTTGAAGGGGTGCGCTTAAATGAATTTGACTTCTGAAAATGGTACAGAGGAAAAGGTAAGTCACTGCTGGTAGATTTTCTTGAAATAAAAGTGCAGTTGGTTTAGCTTCAAAAACAATGTTGGAGATTGAATAGAGTAAGACCTTTGTGCGCTTGGGCCCATTGTCAACGAGCTCCCACCGCTCTTTTTCTAAACGGAGTACTTCTATATCTCCATCATCATATAATATCTATAATCACCAAAATGATGCACAAAATGAGAAATAAATTAATTCAGTCAGTCCCAAAATATGTGAAAGGAGAAGTGATACAACATACCACATGTTTCCTTTTCAAAGGATCATAAGATTTGATGGTGCCTTCATAAAACCTGTCAATTTAGCAAGTATAATGCATCAAAAATGTATCTTCAAGTTTTCTAAATTTAATTTGAAGAGAAGAAAAGCTGTTGTATTACATCATGAAAAGTTTTGAGCTTTAATATCTAGCCAAACCCTAATCCTCCCCTTACTATATGTAAAAGAACAATCTCATCTAAAAGCTTAAGTTGTTACGTGAGGCCCCAAAATATGGATTTATATTACTCTCTAACACACCCTCTCAAGTTAAAGCCCTTTGGGCTTAAAACTTGCACAGACACCCATTATCTAGTACTCTTAATTATATTTTAATTAGAAGAGAGAATGAGAGTGGAGAGATTCAAACTCGTGATCATTTGATCATCAAGACTCTGATATCATATTAAAATTAAAGATCTAGCTCTGATATTATGGCAGATTCTTGGCAGAAACTGTACTTGAAAATAGGGAAGCATGTTCCCCATTTTTAGCTATAATAGAGAGGTTTAGAGAGAGCAGAAGGTAGAGAAAACACGGTAAACAAGTATTAGATGGAGCTGCCTTAATTGGTAGTAAAGAAAGTGTTGTTATGCAACAGCCTCTTGCTATTGTAAAATTCCTTCGACAACATCTTGTGTATTCTAACACTATATACATTATACATAATGGTGCATCTGCACAATGAACAACGCCACCAAGAAAAAACATAGCAGAATGGAGTATTTTGAAATGAAGCAACAATAAGAGAAATGTAGAATACTCACTTCTTATCCATGGGCCACCAAACTTTTATTCTGTAACCCATAATCTCCTCAATATTAATGCCACTTTTCTTCGTTGTGCACTGAAAGGTAATAAAAGTTGAGGGAGGGCATACAATAATTTGCTAGCAGAGAAATTGTCCAGTTTAATAATGAGTGAAAAAGAACCCGAGAAAAATAAATTATAAGGTAACTGTATTAAGAAAAAAAAAAAAGCGCCAACTCTTGCAAATACACAAGAAAACTTTCAGCACATTCGTGGGTAAAGTTTTAAGGAAGCTAGAGGAATGTTTGATAAAAAGTGAGGTCAAAACTACATGATTGGGAAAGGGTGGGTATAGTAAAGAAAGTAGAGAGAAAGGAGGTGATTACATTCGGTAATGAATGGCTTTTAGAGGATGCTAGTAAATTTAGGATTACATCCAATATCCCATTCAAAGTCTAGAATCTAGATTAGCATCACCATGTTATCCAGTAGCTGTAAAACATAAATCAGTTTCATGATAACACGATCATGTTTAATGGTAAATCAAGATGGTATAAATGGAAAGGAGGTAAAGACGCTAACCTTGGCCAACCCTGCTACACTTCTTCTCCGCTTCTTCATAGAACCAGTCAAAGACTGGGGGCTATTAGTTGTATTGACCTTATCAGTCTCCATTAGCACACCAGGCTTAAGTATCAGAAGTATATTCACAGAATTAATGACTACAAGAAAGTAATTATCGTGTGCCTTTAAAAGTTTACTGACAAGGAGAAAAGCTTACCATCAGGTTATCTTTGTCAGATTCTCCAACTTCATTTTCCTTGCCATTGTCACCCAACTCAGAGCTTTTGCCTTTAAGTTTGGATGAGACATTTTTCTTCTTTTGAATGCTTGATACCAACAATTCAGATCCAGCGCTCTTGGACTTGGACTTTTTTCCTTTCAAATCAGGGCTTGAATCATCCTCTGAAGCTCTCGAAGGATCCTTTAAAAGACTTCGGGGAAATCTAGAAGCATTATGAGCAGATGATGATCTTCGACGTTTAGGTACCGGCACAGGTGTCATATCACTAACATTTCCTTTTTTCACTTTTTGATGCTCTGATTCTGACTTTATCTTCCCACTTAGATCTTTGTGCCCATTGCTTGACTCAAACATATTAGATAGCCCCATATTATCCAAATTGATCTCCCGGACCATCTTCAAGATATCAACATCGTTTTCAGCATCTTTCACTTTAGCTGCTGAAGACTTGTTCTTTTTTGTTTTTCCACCTTTATTTCCCTGAGATTTTAATTGCTTTATCATTTTCCCAAGAGTCACTTCATTAGCTTCTCTTTCACTGTCATTTAGAACCTCATCCCCAGCAATATCTGAACTAGCCTGATGTGACAAAAAGGACTGCCATAAGATGCTAAAAGTCACATATGCCACAAAAGACTATCACTAAATATTTACTGCATCTCTGAAGATGCTTGTAAGCAATAGAACTTACAGTTCCATTAGTTTCAAACTTAAGCGAGTCAAAGTGGGTCAAGACACTTTCTTCAGCCAACCATGTTTTCCCTTCATTTGCCTATGAAAAGGCACACAGCGTCATTAATGGAGCTGATAATTGACTATTGAGACAGATACTAAAATAAATAATATCCAAGTGAAGTGGATAAGGTTATACTAAGATGAGGCACCACCCATGTTTACCAATATCAGTTATACATTTACTACAACAAGGTAAATGATATTTTGGAAGAGCATACCACAGCATCTTCGCATTCTTTATATTCATATATTTTGTACAGCAGTGGAGGCAAAGAAACTGGTGAAGGCAAGGTTTGTAAATCATCCTCCTTGGGAGCTAAGCGCTTGATGATTGACAGCCCAAGTTCAGAGATAGCATGTGAATTCTGTAAATGTTAAAATCAACATGCATAAGATTAGCATTTTGCTTTCATTGAACTTCAAGTTGATTTTTATAAGTTCTTGATGGATAGTGTTTTTTTGTTTAACCTTCCCATGATTATAAAAGATAACAATAAATACAAACTCAGAGACATTTTTCCCCAACCTTTGACTTCTCTCGATCAACTACATCTTCTGAGCACTTTATACTCTGAAAGATGGAAACTATGAGAGAGTTGGTCTCTTTGTCTTTGTCTTTGTCTTTGTCATTGTCCTTCTCCTTCTCATTTTCTTTCTCCTTCTCCTTCTCCTTGTTGATACCAGCTTCCAACTTGACACCTTCATCTTTATGCACCAGCATGGAAAGGATCAAGTACAGTTGCCTGGAAAGAAGGGTGGAAATAATGTTATTCCCTCTAAGTTTTCTGGCTTTCTCAATAAAATCTAGGCGGCCTTTATTTATAAAATAACATTGTATGAGATAACCTACAAAAAGCACATCTAAGACAACAAAATGTGCAATTAGATGTACCGGTATATTGGTTCAAATGCTTTAAT
>Ga0307507_10013229_pt1 | contig 10050 bp, 10 predicted proteins | sample 7_EM_MG_FD_207223 | JGI IMG/M metagenome (GOLD analysis project Ga0307507, IMG submission 207223) | Populus trichocarpa ectomycorrhiza microbial communities from riparian zone in the Pacific Northwest, United States - 7_EM | ecosystem: Host-associated > Plants > Roots > Unclassified | place... | reverse complement strand
TGGACCACGGGGACCACAACCCCCCTTGGTGGACCAGGAGCGTTCAGGACCACCTTGGACCATGCTCCGACATTTTCCTGATGCTAGTTAATATAAGGTCCATAAGATTTACTAGAAATAGAGTTACTCTCAAGACAAATTTCAATAAGGGTAATTAATTAAGATGAATTTCTAACAAGGAATATAGTATGAATACTTTAAATATCATTTTTCAACAGGAACTTAAACAAACTAAATCCAAGTCTTTTTCTTGGTAATAGGCAAATTAATAGACTACAGCTCACATATTAGACCCTCATGACTTAATAGCAGTCATCAACTGTTACATAAGCAATATAAAGATAAAAGCTCAAGACGATTGCTTGAGTTATATTGGAAATAGGAAAGATAAGACTATTGGAATGAAATATTGAGAAGGCTGATAATGCTGATATAAGTATTTTCCACATACTCAATAAACTTAGTGGTATCTCTTTTTCCAATACACAAAGGTCTTGGAGAATATGATATACTTTTCCTTATAAAAACAAGAGATGAATCTTATTATTACTAAAAATAAATCTATTAATTAGATGGTATTTATCTATATCAAGAACATATTGGAAGAACTAAGTGTTCCTACTAGTATATATGAAAACCACAAGATTGACAGGTTTGACAAAAATAAAGAAAGAATACGATGAAATATAAAGGAAGAATTAAAATATCCTCTAAGAAAGGCAATATTTCATTACATATACACATACTGTATGCCTAGTAGGGAAATAACAAGAGCAAGAAATAGATATCACTTTCAGTATAATTTGACGAAGGATTAACTAAATACAACAAAAATACTAAGGTGGAAGACCTTGAGTATACCCTTTTTCACGCTGCTACCATGTTTAGCAAGGGAGCATGATTCTTCTATAGACTTTATTTAAAGAATTAATTGAGGAATTGGGAAGAAGAGTTTGTTTATGGTACCTGTGTGTGGAACCAGGCTAGTAAAGTGGTGACCGAGGGTATCGACTAGATCTCGCTTAAAGAACTTAGCTCAAGAGCAGAACGGAATATCACTCGTACATCCAGGAAAGATCAATTTTCTCATTATTTAATGAAAACACGCTGATATGAATGAAACCTATTTTACAGAAAATATGTTCTATCACTAATTAGAAAACGCTTTAAAAAGGAGTTTCTCCTGATACTTTTTTATTAACTGGTTGATTTATATCTTCTAACAATTATATGATATGCCTTTTTCTTAGTTAATAATCTCATAATAACTTCTCAAACTCCGTATGTCAAAGGCAGGCTGTTATAAAATCAGGAATGAGATCAGGAGTGCTAGATTTAAAAGCCTGAGTTATAGTAATTACAAGAGGCTAATGGGCTTTGTGAGCTTTGTGATCAGACTGAGCTAAATAGTCACTAATGATATTGGCAGATAAATAGTTTATGATAGTAAACTCTTAATTATATATACTTAGCACATCAGTAAAATAAAATAAAAAGTGCGTTAGGTGAAAGGCCCATGCGCCCGGGCGGATGGAATCCGCCAGGTACGCCGCATACACCTGGTGGGTCCAGATCCTGGTTGAATGGCAACCAGCCGCCCCCGGCCTTCCTATGGCAATGTTCCTCATCTAATCGCCCTACAGATCTTAATTCTCAGAACTTCCTCCCCCATCCATCCCAGGACTCAGTATCTACTCTCATATTTTTTCCACTATCTCCACAAGTGCCCTACTCATATTAAATATAAAAATAATATAGTTAGTGTAAAAATTATAGCTGGTACTTTAGCAAGCTTCATAGTTACCAGAGTCCCTACTACTAGTAAGCAGTACTTGTAAACAATTAATTCATAAAACCAAAAACTATTATCATAAAAAGAAGCTAAAACTAGCAGTTATACTAAAGTTAACAGCTAAAAATAAGTTTAGTGAATATATAAAGAAGGCTCAAAGAGTAAAATCCAAAGTGATTTTGTTTTTATCTTAATGTAATAGGTCTCATGCAATTTCACAGTTACTATCACTATTTTGAGAATCAATTGCTTCTGATACCTCATACTATTAGTTTATAGTTATATTTTTTCTATTGTTTTGAGGTGTTTAGTTGAATGACATAAGCTGAGTGTAAGTAGTTGACCAGTTGCATATGAATTTCTAGAATTCTGATCCTTTTAAAAGCTGAACTATCATAGAAAGCGGAAGAGAGTGATTCAGATTTTAGAAAATCTGGAATTTAGAAGTTGATTTTCTAGATTTTAGTAGGAAAATATGCCAAGACCACTTCTAAATCCCTTCCAGATTCCTATAGAAAGTCTTTCACTATATTAACAAAAAAGAAACAAGAGAAATCTTCATACTTAAGTTACTTGTGCTAGCATTTTTTCTTTCATATTTCTTTCCTACATTTATTTCAGTAATATCAGTACCATTTCTCGCTCAGTCCGTGCAACCATTCTAGAACCAAAACCAAAAAACAGTAATTACCCCAAATCCAAACACCCGAGTGATCACCGATGAACCCCACCCCACCCCACAAATTCCGTTACATAATCCAAAAATTTCTCCTACTATCTCAAATCCCACTTCGAACCCACCCACCCCCACCATAAACAAATCCCACCCAATTGCATACTGTGCACCATACATACCAACCCGCAGGGAAAAGGTAACAAAACTGCAATGGCCCACCGAACTCCCCTACGCCTCCTGCGGGCACCAAACACTCTTCCCCTCCTTCCTCTCCCACGAAACACCCTCCAGCAGCAATCCCGCAAACTCAGCACGACAAAGCCCACCCAAGCCCGGGTACCCCCAATGGAAAAGATCTCCGCATCCTCCCCGTCAAAGGGGGGACCGCCGGGCACCCGTGCAAAGTACCAGTACCGCTCACCACGATACTACCGCGGTCGCTTAGCCCCGAACATGCCGCCGCCCTCGGCCTCTCCCTCATCCAGATTATTTGTGCCGGGCCCTTTCGCAGCAGAACGTACTTATCCCTCCCTCATTCCTTCCTTCCACAATTTACTAAAAGAGTAGGATACGGTTAGGGCTCGAGGACCACTATTGGAATACGTTGGCCCCCGATTTACAGGTCCTCTCGTACGTGCATAAGCAAAACCCGACTTTCGACATAGAAAAGGATTATCGGCAACTTACGGCGTTGCGCCTCCCGCCGAAGCCTACTCGTCAACAACTCCCTGCGCTGCGCACCTTTCGGAATATCCCGCGGCTGACGGGGATCACAGTGCACTCTATGGTCCGCCAGGCGATGAAGGATTCTGCGCACTTGCATGCGGCTGGCATGGTTGTGCAGAGCATTACGGGTGTTAGGGCGAGCGTGCACAAGAGTAAGGAGAATATCGCCATGTGGGAGTTGCGCTCCGGGAAAACCATCTCCGTCACCGCGCAAGTCAAGGGGAGGAGCGCGTATAGGTTTCTCTCCCAGTTGATTGATGTCGTGTTGCCTAGGATTAAGGATTGGAAGGGGGTTGCTGGTGGCTCGGGGGATTCGAGTGGGAATATCACGTTTGGGATGTCATCGGAGGCTGTGTCGATGTTTCCTGAGATTGAAGGTGGGTTCTCTCCTCTTTTCACCCAAGGGACTGGAAGATTGGGAGGGTAGTAGGGCGGGCTGACAGTGATTGGTATAGTGAATTATGATATGTACCCTCCAAAAATGGTGCCCGGATTGCATATTACTATACATACTTCGGCCGGAAATGACGTCGATGCTAAGATTTTACTCAAAGCTATGGGCTTGCCGTTTGATGGGAATTTCCGATAAATTTACCCCTCCTCCTGTGGTATATACCTTCACAATAGAGTCACAAGCCCCCTTCCTCCTTGTCCCCCGGCCCGCTTCTGCATTATCTGGCGTAGGGAACGGTTGCGGCAATTATTGGCAGTGAGATACCTGTTGAAATTTAGCTAGGTGGTACGGGTAGAGCGTTATATCATAAAAAGCGTGTTAGGACCGGGGTTGTATATATGAAATAGGGTTGATAGACGTCAGCTAAAATGGTATGTTCCTTATAGCAGAAGGTATTATTTTTTTAAGCGGGAGAGTCATTAATGCTCCGCATTACATCTTTGTGAAACGAGGTTATTTTGTTGGGCATTTCTATGGGAAACGATGTATGATTTGCGCTGTGGGATGTAGATGCCCCTGCTTATCGCTTGCTCATGGAAGAAATCATCTCCTGGTGCACGGACCTGTCCTTCTCCTGTTGCGTTAAGGATGAAATGCCTGCAGGGTTTATATTCTTAGCATCCATACTGTGCAGATGAAGGGGGAAAATATTACTCCTTAAATCACCAACTACATCCTTCGCTTTTCCAAAATAAACTTCTTCTATTCACACCAATTTTGTTAGCACCGCTAGAGCCATATGTATCAGAAGTAGAGAGTTTACGGAGCAGGTTCCTCATCTTCAACTCCATATCTTCGACCAACTGTTTCCATGAATTAACGAGCAGCTTCTTAACACGTTACAACTGAAGTGCAAGGGAATACCTTTCCGATATTGGCAATATGCGAAGAGTCGTCTTCGACAGGCATATCTTGCTCAACCTGGCGAGTCATGTGTCCACTCAAATCCATCTCCCCCAAAGATTCATCTCCATTAATCATATTCAAGATAACCGTAGAAGTGAGCTTGTAGTGCGAGATTCGGGGCCTGTCGGTAGCTTCAAAAACGTGAATTGAATCCCAAGAACCAGTTGATTCATTGGCGGATGAAACAGCTACCCAAAAATTAGCCTAGAGCTAAAATTGGATGATAGGGTTAGTACGCGCATTTTTTGAGCAAAACTACACCGGCAAATCCATCGTCAAGGTTCCAGAAGTAGACACTTGAAACACCGCCTTCATAGTACCTACGATGAAGTTCGACATATTAGCTTCGAGAAGCAACCATCATATCCCAGAAGAGACTCACAGTTCCCGGTAAATATCAAAGGCATCGTTAGCAGCGATTTCAATCTTTCTGACCCTTTCACTAGGTAGAGTACCGTCTATGAGAGGGGGGTCGAATTCATTGCTCCACGGAGACCTGTAGGAATCTCCATCACGATTGTAGTCACAAAGAAGATAGTCCCTTCCAGTCTTCTTACAGCGTTGGACCTGAAGGGGTTGATCTACAGATGACAAAAGGTCTTCGGTCAAGTCTGGGACAAGATTGATAAGAGCGTTCACATTGTTTGCCGTGTATTTTGGGTTGAGACGGCGGAGAAGGTCACTGTCACAGGGTCAACAAGGCAAGATGCTTAGAATTCCGACGGAAAAAAAACTCACAGTGCAGAATCGAAGGAATCCTGAGCAGCCATTAGAATAATTTCCAGCAGTAGAGTGGACTTAGGATAGTAAGATGGGTATGGGTATTTGGTGACTTAAATGAACCTGCAGGGACACGCGGGGGAGCTTCAGGGAATCCTTGAGTGGGGACATCACATGACCGCGTTACCTAAGCCACGGCTTGGATGGAAACTCTCCCAAACCATAACCTCCGTTCCTCAACACATCCATCCAACTCCCCTACTTACTCCTGCTTATAATTATGGCGACCGCAGTTCCGACGCTTAGCGAGGATGACCTTACCTCGCTTCTAAATCGTATCTCACAGAAAAATACTGTTCAATCCCTCATTATCCTCGACCGCTCCTCCGGCGCTATTATTCGGTCGTCAGGATCTATAGCTGCCCACCGGGACTCAGAAAGTTTAGTTGGAGAATATGCTGGGATGGTGTGGAACTTTGTTAAAAGCGCGGAAGAAATGGTTTGTGGTATGGATGAACAGGTAAACATTGAAAAGATGCCCATTGCAGCGCGAGCTCCGCTAATTAGCGTACAGGACGACTTGAAATTATTACGCGTTAGGACTAAGAGACATGAGTTAGTAATAGTGCCCGGTAAGTCATATGCACGCTACCCTGTATCAGCGGAGCACAACATGTCTGACTAGACCCAATTGTTTGCAGATCCCCGCTTCATATTAGTGGTGTTCCATGATACGCCTCCGGCATAGGATAGAAAGGAGGAGTAGTATGGCGGAGCTTAATAGGAGGTTGCGAGGCGTTCTAAGGGCGTTTGAGAGTGTTTTCGCTATCGGGGGTGCATAATTCGGGGTGATGATAGCTACAGCATTCATGGAGTTAAGCATGCTGTTCCGGGATCTCATCTCCCAGTTACGCCCACCACAATATACCATATATTCCCTTACGAGTAAGCTTGGGAATAGTGGGAGCCAGTGAGCCACATAGAAACATAATCTTCAAAGGCATCCCATGCAGGTCTTGGTGTGGCAAGGCTAGTTCCAGATAAGTACGAACTTTTCACAATATATCACTCGGGGTGAGGATTCGTCTTTTGACTGTGCTTTGTCTTGGTGAAATTTGTGAGAAAACGCTAAATATTATAACCGCAGAATACCGCCTCATGTAGAATAGTGAGGGGAGATGAAACGCTGCTGGAATTCAGGGCCTCCTCATGTTTGAGCGTCAGCACTTACCCCACTCTCCCGCCATCGATAAGGGGGCCGGGATAGAGTTACCCGGCCTTTAAACGCAATTCTTACAGAGCCTCAAAAAAAAAAGAAAAAATCCCCCCGAAATTAATTTCTAGAACATCGTCCGATCCTCACTACCCACATATACACTGCCATTGGCCTTACTAAAGATGAAAGTCGGATTCAATGCATGTATCCCCAGTCGCCCCATAAGCCCCCGCGCGTTTCTGATCTAAAATTAAACAGTTTTCAAGTCTGCTAGGGACAGTCTACTGTCGGGGGAATCTTGTCTTTACTCCAGACGGGAATTCACTATTATCACCGGTAGGGAATAGGGTCACTTGCTTTGACTTAGTAAAGTATGACCTATTGCTCTATTTTTAGGGTTATAGAAGTAGGAATTAACGTCTAGATCCTTAGCAATAAGTCATTCACTTTTAGCTTCGAGCACCGCAAGAACATTGCCCGGATAGCACTCTCGCCGCAGGGGACACTGCTACTCTCGATTGACGGAGACGGGCGAGCAATCCTCACCAACTTCTCACGGCGCACCGTTCTACACCACTTCAACTTTAGGTCAGTCATTCATGACGTCAAGTTTTCGCCGGACGGAAGTCACTTTGCCGTGGCTGCTGGGCGGAAAATCGAGGTCTGGCGGACGCCGTCATACTTGGAGGAGAGGGAGTTTGCACCGTTTATTAAGCACAGGGAATACACGGGACATTACGATGCCATTAATCATATCACTTGGTCTGGGGATTCGAGGTTCTTCTTGACAGCTTCGAAGGACTTGACGGCGAAGGTGTATTCATTGAATCCAGTGGAGGGGTTTGTGCCGACAAGTTTGGCGGGGCATAGAGATTCGGTTATTGGGGCCTATTTTTCGAAAGACCAGGAGTCGGTATGGCCACTATACTGTAAACACCGTGTTAGGGTGTATTTGCTAATGTATTTGTGGTCATTGCTGGTTAGATATATACCATCAGCAAGGATGGTGCATTATTTGAATGGAAATGGCGGGCGCGTTACAAAGAGGATGATATTGATGAGGAAATGAAAGACGAAGACGAACTAAAGGACGAGCGATGGAGAATATCTCAGAAACACTACTTTTTACAAAACCATGCCAAAGCAAAGTGTGTTACGTTTCATCAGGACTCGAATTTATTGGTGGTGGGGTTCTCTTCAGGCATCTTCGGACTATATGAGATGCCGGAGTTTAATATGATACACACTCTAAGGTTCGTCTCGAGCCTGCGACTCGATCATGAATTATCAAACTGACTCGAACAACCTATAGTATCTCACAACATGGAATAGACTTTGTCACAATCAACAAGACTGGCGAGTGGCTTGCATTTGGAGCGTCAAAGCTAGGCCAACTCCTAGTCTGGGAATGGCAATCAGAGTCGTACATCCTGAAGCAGCAAGGGCACTTCGACGCCATGAACTCATTAACATACTCGCCGGACGGCCAACGCGTAATTACTACCGCGGACGACGGCAAAATCAAGGTCTGGGACGCTACATCTAGCTTCTGCATAATAACTTTCACAGAGCATACATCCGGTGTGACAGCATGTGAGTTTGCGAGACGGGGCAACGTCTTATTCACCGCATCCCTAGACGGTAGTGTCCGGGCTTGGGACCTGGTCCGATACCGCAACTTCCGAACCTTCACAGCGACCAGCAGATTACAATTCTCTACACTTGCCGTTGACCCTAGTGGTGAAATCGTGTGCGCGGGCAGTCTAGACAGCTTCGACATCCACGTCTGGAACGTACAAACCGGACAATTACTGGAGGAGCTCTCCGGCCATGAGGGGCCCGTGGTATCACTAAGCTTCGCCCCCGACGGCCGATGCCTCGCATCTGGAAGCTGGGACAACACGGTCCGAATCTGGAGCCTCTTCACAAGAACTCAGACCAGCGAGCCCCTCCAACTCCAGTCCGAAGTCTTGCGCGTATCCTTCCGCCCGGACTCCCGACAAGTTGCGGTGAGCACGCTAGACGGCCAAGTCACATTCTGGGACGTGGAGAACGCAGAGCAGACCAGCGGTATCGACGGACGGAAGGACATCTCCGGCGGACGTCGAGCGATTGACCGAACCACCGCTGCGAACGCCGCCGGTAGCAAGCACTTCACCGCGATAAATTACTCGGCCGACGGAACCTGCATCCTTGCGGCCGGGAACAGCAAGTACATCTGCCTCTACGACATCGCTTCCGGCACACTCGTCCGAAAGTTCACGGTATCAGTGAACCTCTCCATCGATGGTACCCAGGAATATCTTAATTCGAAATTGCTCACGGAAGCGGGGCCGATAGACCTCCTCGACGACGCGGGCGAGGCTTCTGACCTGGAAGACCGCATCGATAGATCCCTCCCCGGCGCCTCTCGGGGCGACATGTCGGCGCGCAAAGCCCGTCCAGAAATCCGCGTTACAGGCCTCTCCTTCTCACCCACCGGCCGCTCTTTCGCTGCGGCCTCTACCGAAGGACTATTGATATATTCTCTCGATCACGTAGTAATATTCGACCCCTTCGATCTGGACGTTGACGTTACCCCAGCCACCACACTCTCCACACTCCGTGATGAGAAGGATTATTTAAAAGCGCTGGTAATGGCCTTCAGGCTTAACGAGCGGTACCTCATTCACCAAGTCTACGAGGCGATACCGCACCAGGATATCGAACTCGTAGTCAAGGACTTGCCATTGGTGTATCTGAGCAAGCTGATACGCTTTGTGACGGAGATGTCGGAGGAAGGACCGCATCTGGAGTTTGCCTTGCTGTGGTTGGAGGCGGTGGTCAGTCGGCATGGGAAGTACATTCGGGAGAAGCGGGGCGAGTTCGAGACGGAGATGAGGGGGGTTGTGAAATGTGTTCAGAGGATCCAGAATGAATTGGCGAGGCTGTGAGTACTTTTTTTTTCATTTTTTTCATTTTTTTCATGATTGTGATGTTCTGGCTGGTTGGGCGATTGTTAATAAGGGTTTTTTTCTTCTTTTTCTATAGGGCGGATGAAAATGTTTATACGCTCGAGTTCTTACTTTCTGCCCCGCTGGTCAAAAAAGATGCGAGTGAGAAGGCGCTCGTCGAGAATGGAGATGTAGGCGACTCTAGCGAAGATGTCGAGATGGGTGAGGGAGGGGAATGGCGGGGCATCGGTTAGGATAGCGATTGATATAATACCGGTAGATAGATAGATTACCCCTTGCTGTGACTAATAATCGTAAAAGTAAATGTATGTATAGAGTGAAAATGAGAAGATGTTTTCTGCCCTTCATCTCGATTCTGAAGTATAATATACTACATAAATAGCGGACCATTCACTGCCGCGGGGTGCTTTAGCTCCCATCCCTGCTAAACCTCCCGCCCATTCCGATCCCACCCCCATCGCGCTTGAACAACCTTCCAAGATGTCTCTCGAATATCCGCTCCCCAGACTCAACTTGATTATGTCCACCATTGCCCCCATCAGAGGACGAGGATACAGGCGTTTGTAGTCTATCCACCCCGTCCCTGGCGGCATTCATGATTGCAGA
>Ga0307507_10013228_pt1 | contig 10050 bp, 7 predicted proteins | sample 7_EM_MG_FD_207223 | JGI IMG/M metagenome (GOLD analysis project Ga0307507, IMG submission 207223) | Populus trichocarpa ectomycorrhiza microbial communities from riparian zone in the Pacific Northwest, United States - 7_EM | ecosystem: Host-associated > Plants > Roots > Unclassified | place... | reverse complement strand
CATGTTTTTAGACTCTCTACTACTCCATGATCTCTACCCTCACTGCTTTAAAACTCCAGATTTGACTGTGGCATTCTCACAAGGTCCTATTACTAGATAAATGCTGCCCTTTACCAATATCTCATGGTTGTTCCTTTTTTCTAATTTGGTACATACATGTGCTCTTCCTTTTTCCCATTTCATGATTTTTTTTTGTAACTTTGAGAATAATCTTTGAGTGGTCCAATAGTTCATTTTTCTGCTTTTTGACTGACAGCCCAGTAAAGCTATGAGATTAAGGATGTTATTATTGCCACAAGAAGGATGCTTGATCCGTCACAATCAAGAGGAGCAGAGATGTGTGCATCTTCGAGGTTCTTGCTGCTAGTACACTTTGTGTTTGACCAGAAGGTTCACAAGTCAATCAATAGTTGTGCTTTGTCATCTGTCTCATGTTTGCTTTCGAGTTACAATATCCTTACAGTTAAATAAATCAATAGTTGCATGAGATTGTTGGAGAAAGATTTGAGAACCTAACAAATTTTTAGCGGTTTTTTTCCGTAATTAGCTTTTAATCCCTGGAAAAGGTTGGTAGTCTTGGTGGTTTATTTAAGGCGACAGCTCCTCATTTCTTTGATATTTTTTGTTTGAAGGTTTCAGCGTGCCGGACCTGGGAAGAAACAACAGATTTTAGAGTTTTTGCCTCTTATGAGAATAAGGAGATATATATATTTGTGTTTGTCTTTTGGGAATTGTTACCTCGATTTTAGTGTCAAATGCTGAATTAGATCCTAGGCTATTTCTGAGACCTTTTTTCTGGACTCAAATTTGTAAACTTGAGAGTTGTTATTTAGTATAGTGGATTTTCTTTCAACTTGGATCTCAATTATTAGGGTCCCTTGCCATTCTTTTTTGAAGTAGTACTAGTTAATTGAGCTGAAATCAGCTCTGTTGTTTTTCCATATGGGGGCTGCATCTCCTGTTTGATTTGTACCACTTCCTGTTTTCTTATTCTGCAGTGCCCATGCATGTAGCAAGACAAGCAATGATCAAGTAAACTTCGGGAGAGATCTCATGTAGTGAACTAAACTCAAATAGAAAACATATGATTGAATAGTGGATGACAATTAAAAATAGAGCTGTGACATTAACTTCCTTTCATTGGCGTTCATTTGATTGATGGGAGGTCATTTGTTTGATCATTGCACCCTGTGGTTGGAAAGGTAATTAATCTTTAAGGAATGACATGTGTGGCCCTAGAATCTGATCATATTCTGAACGTTTGTTGGGTGAGAAAGAGAATTACTGCTACTGCTAATTGTTGTACTTGCTTCCTTGTTATGAAACTGGAAGAAATATTTTTTACATTTTAACGCAGCTATTATTGAATTGTGGGTGTGTACTGGCGTGCTTTATTTAATAATTGTAAACACTAGCATTAGTTTCTTGGAAACCCTGCGGGAAATAACCAGGAGGTTTGTCAATTACTATAAATTATTTGAGTGCAGACTTTGTGGTTTTTTCGCCTGTCCTAAAGTCAACATTACCACACACTCCGAAATTTACTCCATGGAATTTTCGTCATAAATAGAATTTCCAAGATGGTGCTCTTTGCGTTAAAATATCCTCGATTTTGTGGCTGTAGCTTCTCTCTGGCTTTGTTAAAACAGATAACAGAGAGCAATCTAGCCTACCAAATTTAGATCGAACAATTCTTTGAGGTTTTCATGGCTGCTTCTTATTCACGTACTACCACTCGGTGGAAATATGATGTCTTCCTCAGTTTCAGAGGTGAAGACACCCGGAAGAGTTTTACTGACCATCTTTATACTGCCTTGTGTCACAGAGGAGTCATCACTTTTAGAGATGATCAAGAACTTGAGAGAGGGAATGAAATTTCCCGTGAACTTCTTCAAGCAATACAAGATTCAAGGTTTTCAGTGATAGTTTTCTCAAGAAACTATACTTCTTCCACATGGTGCTTGAACGAACTAGTAAAAATTGTGGAATGCATGAAACAAGGTAGACAAACAGTTATTCCAGTTTTCTATGATGTTGATCCTTCTGAAGTAAGGAATCAGACAGGGAGACTTCAACAGGCCTTTGCTGATCATGAAGAGGTTTTCAAAGACAACATTGAGAAGGTGCAGACCTGGAGGATTGCGATGAAACTAGTGGCCAATCTTTCTGGATGGGATTTGCAGGATAGGTAACCAAAACACATCTTCTTTTTCTCATGTTTTGTGTTTGTGTAATAGAGGAAAACCCCTTTAATATGTTGTCTGAAATTTATACCTCAGCATGCAATTTGATCTGTGCCAATTTGACTCATGTTTGGTAACCTTGTGAGTATTTCGTCTGCAGGCACGAGTCAGAGTTTATTCAAGGCATTGTTGAAGAGATAGTATGCAAGTTGAGAAAATCAAGTTACAGCATGTCATGGGTAACCGAGAACTTAGTTGGAATGGATTGGCGTTTGGAGGAAATGAGTTTATATTTAGGAGTAGAGCAGCTGAATGATGTTCGCGTTATAGGGATCTGTGGGATGGGTGGAATAGGTAAGACGACCATTGCTAGAGCTGTCTATGAGAAGATGCTGGGTCATTTTGAAGGCAGCAGCTTTCTTGCAAATGTTAGAGAAGTTGAGGAGAAACATGGTTTAGTTCGCTTACAGGAACAACTTCTTTCAGACACGTTGATGGATAGAAGGACCAAAATCTCTGATGTTCATAGAGGAATGAATGAAATAAGGGTTAGGCTGCGTTCTAGAATGGTTCTTGTTGTTCTTGATGATGTTGATCAATTGGTCCAATTAGAATCTTTAGTTGGAGATCGTAATTGGTTTGACAATGGAAGTAGAGTCATAATAACCACAAGAGATGAACTTCTTCTGAAACAATTTGGAGTTGATAAAATATATAGAGTTGCAAGTTTAAATAACATTGAAGCCGTTCAACTCTTTTGTCTGAAAGCCTTCAGAAGTTATTGTCCCCCGGAAGATTATGTGCTTCAGACCATCCAAGTTGTAAAGTATGCAGATGGCCTTCCATTAGCTCTCCATGTTTTGGGTTCATTTTTTTCTGGGATCAGATCTGTAGAATTGTGGAACCATTCATTGAAAAGACTGAAAGATATCCCAGATAAAGGAATTCTAGATAAACTTAAAATAAGTTTTGATGGACTTAACGAAGTAGAGAAGAAAATATTTCTAGATATTGCTTGTTTTTTCAACGGGTGGGAAGAAGATTGTGTGACAAAATTAATGGAAAGTTCTGGTTTCTATCCACAGATTGGAATAAGGATTCTCGTAGAAAAATTTCTCATAAATATTTCAGATAACAGAGTATGGATGCATGACTTGCTTCAAGAAATGGGTCGACAAATTGTCAAGAGAGAGTCTCATGAAGAACCTGGAAAACGCACTAGGTTGTGGCTCTGTGAGGATGTCATTCACGTTTTGCTAAATAATACGGTAAATAACTTACTGTTACAACCACAATTCTATGTATCAGATTTTGAGTTTCCCTTTTCCTGTTCATCATTCCTATTTATTAACTTTACTGTTCAGGGAACCGACAAAGTTGAAGGCATCGTCCTGAATTCAAATGACGAAGTAGATGGACTATACTTAAGTGCTGAATCAATAATGAAGATGAAAAGGTTAAGAATTCTCAAACTCCAAAATATAAACCTTTCCCAGGAAATTAAATATCTCTCCAATGAGTTGAGATATCTTGAATGGTGCCGATATCCTTTCAAATCATTGCCATCAACTTTTCAACCGGATAAACTTGTTGAGCTCCACATGCGTCATAGCAGCATTAAACAATTATGGGAGGGAGTGAGAGTACGCCTACTTCTATTTTGTTACTTCAAATTCAGTAATGTATTTAGAGTCTCATCATTCTGATTTTCTTTCTGTATCTTTTGACAGCCTTTAAAGTTGCTTAGAGCTATTGATCTCAGACACTCCCGAAACTTAATAAAGACTCCAGACTTCAGACAAGTTCCAAATCTTGAGAAGCTGAATCTTGAGGGTTGCAGAAAACTGGTTAAGATTGACGACTCTATCGGAATTCTGAAAGGGCTTGTTTTCTTGAATTTGAAGGACTGCGTAAAGCTTGCCTGTCTTCCAACAAACATATGTGAGTTGAAGACCCTCAGAATTCTTAACTTGTATGGATGCTTCAAACTTGAAAAATTGCCTGAGATGTTGGGAAATGTAATAAATCTGGAGGAGCTTGATGTAGGCAGAACTGCTATAACACAACTGCCATCAACCTTTGGTCTCTGGAAAAAACTTAAGGTGCTATCTTTTGATGGATGCAAGGGACCAGCACCTAAATCATGGTATTCTCTCTTCTCCTTCCGGTCACTTCCAAGAAATCCTTGTCCAATTACTTTGATGCTGTCCTCTCTGTCAACGCTATACTCTTTGACAAAGCTAAATCTAAGCAACTGCAATCTCATGGAAGGAGAACTTCCTGATGATATGAGCTGCTTCCCATCATTGGAAGAATTAGACCTTATTGGAAATAACTTTGTGAGAATACCTTCAAGCATCAGCCGGCTCTCTAAACTTAAAAGCCTCAGGTTAGGCAATTGCAAGAAGCTTCAGTCACTTCCGGATCTTCCATCAAGGCTTGAATATCTCGGGGTGGACGGTTGCGCTTCGTTGGGAACTCTTCCAAATCTATTTGAAGAATGTGCCCGCTCAAAGTTTTTGTCCTTGATTTTTATGAACTGCTCCGAGTTGACTGATTATCAAGGGAATATCAGCATGGGTTTGACATGGCTTAAATATTACCTCCATTTCTTGTTGGAAAGCGGCCATCAGGTCTCTATCTCTCTCCCCCTCTCACTTCACAGACCACGCTTTTTCTATATTTTTCTTCTGTGTTAAAAATTTTGTGTTGTGTATTGAAATAGGTTATGATTTTGGTGCAGGGTCATCCAGCCTCTTGGTTTTTTACCTGTTTTCCAGGAAGTGAAATTCCTAGTTGGTTTCACCATAAGAGCGTGGGTCATTCTTTAACAATACGGCTACTTCCTTATGAGCATTGGTCCAGCAGTAAGTGGATGGGATTAGCTGTTTGTGCATTCTTTGAAGAGCTTGATTGTGGTGATTCATGTCTTATTACATTGAACTTCGATATCAAAGGCTTCAAATCTAGGAGCTACTTTCTAGAGTACCCTGAAGGTTCAACATTTACGTCAAATCAGGTTTTCTTTATCTTCTTTCCCAGAGGCAAGTTTCCGGAACCACTTGCTGTGTCTAATACTACTTCTCAGCCCATTGAGGTGGAGTTCCGGTCATCTATTCAAGAAAGAAACACCAACAATGAGTTTCAGGTTCTTTCTGCCCGAGTCATGAATTGGGGGTTCCGCATGGTGTACGAGGAAGACACAGTGCAGTTCAACGAACCGAATACAAGTGTCGACTCTATCAATGGATTGCATTCTGAAGAGTTGAGGATATTGGATGAGAACAACTCCATCATCCCATGCAAAAATATTGAGGGCAAATGCCTCCCAGAATAAACAGTGAAAGTAATGCCATGCCACCTGATGTTCCCTGCCCTTCAGATCCAATTCTTTCAGGGTTTTGATAGAACTTGATCCCTGACAAAAATATTGGATATATTTTTTCTTCTTCTATAGATTTCTAGTATTTATCTTAATTCTTGTGTTGATACCTAGGATCACTTTAGTATTTTTCTTAACAATTTAATAACTACATGTACTTATTTATATTTCTTTTCAACTAAAACACTATCTATGTTGTGTTTTATAAGAAGTTTCACACTAAATTGTTTTTTCAATTCCTCTTTAATATCATCAACACAATTAAAAAAAACTTGGGTAGAAACCTGTTCATATGATATGCAATTTGAGGGGGGGTTTGGATGTTATCTAACCTAAAGCAAAAGAAAACAGAAAACTATCAAACAAAATTTAATAAAATCAGAAAATTATCAAGAGAACAAATCTTGGTTGCAAGCACACATCCACCTACAGAAATCAAAACTGATCATGGAAACGAAACATCAATTTATATTCTAAATATTTATCTCTTCTTAACATTGTTTAGTTAACGGATCCGCCGTATAACTAACCCTAACCATCAAACAACCACAGTGTCCGCACTAGTAATTTAATTCAATGACAGCCTTAAGAACTAGATAAGTTTATTAATCAAGAAAACATAATTGTCCGCAGTCTATGTTTGATTTGATTGAATATTCTTCCTAAGATTAATAACGTAGATCCGCCACAATTATTAAACTTAGTTGCTTCACAAGTTCATATACCACAACTCCGGTTTTGATATCAAACTTAGCAATAGATTGTTTACAATAATAACTTAGAGTCCGCTCTAGCAATTAAAATAAACAATCATAGGAAAAATAAGTATAGGAGAACAAACATATTCATCATATGAACTGAAAAGAAAAGGTAAAATAAATCTCACAGTTCTTGAAATCCGAAGGTTTTCATGTTCTTGCAACCAAGAAAAAGTGTTTAGTCTTGCATGTTTGTTGAACAACTAATAAAAGAGAAGGAATAATGCATAATTTCGTGTTTCTTAGAGGAGGGGGGTGTTTTTCTCCTCTTGGCTGGCTGACCCCCTTCTCTTCTCTCATTTTTTTTATATCCTAGGAAACCCTAGTCTATATTTTACAAAATGGTCCTCCCTTAAGTAGACTGTTTACATTTAAGTACTTCAATAACTATTTTCCTAAAAAGGAGAAATAGCCTTGCATGAAATCTTCAAGCTTTGACTTAGAGGAGCTAAATTAGTGAAATAAAAACTTGGATATCGGTTTAGATGCTTCGAAACGTAATTTGGACTCGTTTCTTCGTGAAACCTGTTTGCTGGCAGAATTCAGTTGTCATCTTTGAAAAATCATATCTCCCTCATATGACATCGTGTTTGGCTGAAATTTGGAGAGTTTATATCCCTTTGAGTTATGAATCCAAAACAATTGAGTTTACATCAATTGGACTTTTGTAGCTCCAGATATTCAAGTCGGAATGACCGAAGGTCAACACTAGCAGATTGCGAGATTTGACTTTGAAAGCTGCGATTTCCATGATCTTCCTTATTTTATTTTCTTGCCTTAGATGTCCAGAAAGGTATGGATGTTATCTTTTTAGTGCCACTAGAATCACTTCATTTCAACCTCTAGAACTCACGCTCTGCACAAAACATCGACTGAACATCAAATCTGCCAGTTACCTCCAATTTACTCCTTTTTGCATCTTTCATCCAAAAGTACCTTCAAAACATAAAATAAAGAATTTCAAGGTATTTTATAGATATAACATAAGAAAATCATTAGTTAAATGTGGGTGAAACTATCGAATAATATGGTTGCATCATCTAACCTCCTTCTCTTTCATGTTCGTATTTATTTTGTGTTAATTGAATTGTTTCAACATGGTATCAAAACTGGTTTTATGCAATGAGGCTTAATTTTTTTTTGAAGTGATATTTTATCTTCCACTTCTGCAAAATCTGGTATTTTGTGTTTCCTTCAGCTTCTACAATTTGGAATTACGTTATGTTTCTGCAATTATTCTGGTATTTCGTCTTCCCTTCAGTTTCTACAATTTGGTATTTACGTTCAATTTTTGCGAATTCATTTTGTGTTTTGGTGTAATCGTATAACTTCGAGAAGATATTTGTTTAGTTTCTACGATTTCTATTCAATTTTTGCAATTTGGTATTTTGTTTTCTGCTGCTTTTGCATTCTGGTTCTCTGTGATAGTTGATTATGGCTACTGAAAGATATGATTTGCTTTAGTCTGTGAGTGTGAGGTTGGATGAGAAAAACTATTCGTATTGGAGTTATGTAATGAAAAATTTTCTGAAGGGTAAAAAGATGTGGGGATATATCAGTGGAACCTATGTGGCACCAAAGAATACTAAAGAAAGGGATGTTGCTTTGATAGATGCACGTGAAGCAAACAATGCAAAGATTATTACTTGGATTAACAATTCCGTTGAGCATTCTATAGGTACGCAGTTGGCAAAGTATGAGACAACAAAGGAGGTTTGAGATCATCTGCAAATATTATTCACACAATCAAATTTTGCAAAGTAATATCAATTAGAGAATTATATAGGAGCTCTTCATCAGAAGAATATGAGTATTCAAGAGTTTTATTCTGCTATGACAGATCTCTGGGATTAATTGGCTTTTACAGAATGAGTAGAACTAAAGGCATGTGGTGTCTATATTGAGCGTAGAGAGCAACATCGATTGATATAGTTTTTAACAACACTTCGTAGTGATTTTGAAGGACTTAGAGGTTTAATCCTGCATCGTTCTCTATTGCCTTCTGTTGACTATGTTGTCAGTGAATTATTGGCTGAAGAAATACGTTTTCAATCCTATTCTGAAAAGGGAATTCTTTATGTTTTGAATCTTTTTATACTAGTGGTATCCTCTAAGTTATTCTCTAATCATCAAAATAAGCCTTACACAAGGGTTGACTTCGACGAGTGCAGTTTCTGTAAACAGAAAGGTTATTGGAAGGCTCAGTGTTTCAAATTGAGACAATAGAATCAATCTTGGAAACCTTACAGCTAGTCATAATCTAATGCTCATAAACCACCCCGGGGTTATAAATCACCACGCCACAATACAACAATAGTAGCTTCATCAGGCTCTATCACCGATTCTAGTATTCAAGCTGCGCAATTTCAAAAGTTTCTCTCCTTACATCCATAAGCAATGTCCGTTTCTCCTTCTATAGGTTAGTTGCCTCATAGTTCCTCAGGTATGTCACATTTTGAATGGATCTTGGATTTTTATGCTTCACATTATATGTTTCCAGATTCTTCATCTTTTACCTCTATATCCCCTTCGCCCTCCATTCCTGTTATGACTGCTGATAACACTCTTATGCCTTTAGTAAGTGTTGGTTATGTTGTCACACCTCACTTGTCTCTCCCTAATATTTATCTTATTTCAAAACTCAAATTGAATTTTGCTTCTGTTGGTCGAATATGTGATTCTAGTGATTATTTAGTCATGTTTTATGGTTCTTTTTGTTGTGTACAAGATCTATAGTCTCAGAAGTTGTTTGGGATAGACCGTAAGAAGAATGAACTATATATTTTGGATGAGTTAAAAGTGCTAGTTGCCGCTGCTGTTACTATTACTATTACTACTACTACCACTGTTGATTTGTCTTTTTTTTGTTTGAGTCCTTCATCTTCTAGTTTTTATTTATGGCATTCTCGTCTAGGTTATGTTTCATCTTCTCGTTTAAGTTTTTTGGCATCCACAGGAGCCTTAGAAGATTTGAACACTTGCGATATTTCTGATTGTAGTGAATGTAAATTGATAAAATTTTCCGTTTTACCTTTTAATCAAAGTATTTTTGTTTCTTCTTCACCTTTTGATTTGATTCATTCTAATGTATGGGGACCTTCTCCTATTGCCATAAAAAGAGGGTTATGATATTATGTTTTATTTATTGATGATCATACTCGTTATTGTTGAGTTTATTTAATGAAACAACATTCTGAATTCTATGAGATATATACAACCTTTTAAGCTCTTGTGAAAACTCAATATTCTGCTATAATCAAATGCTTTGGGTGTGATTTAGATGGGGAATACACTTCTAATAACTTTTATCAGTTGCTTGTCTTATATGAAACCATTCACCAAACTTCATGTATAGATACTCCTGAGTAAAATGGTGTTGCTGAAAGAAAACATAGGCATATTGTCGAAACTACTCATTCTTTCTTGTTGTCTGCTTCTATTCCTAATGAGTTTTGGGAAGAAGTTGTCCTTACTACTGTAAGATTGATTAATATAATCCCATCTTCTTATAATTCAGGTTTTTCTCATTTTAAAAAATTATATGGGTATGTTCATGATTATTCAACCTTTAGAGTTTTTGGTTGTACTTGTTTCATTCTTCTTCCCCATGCAAAACACAGTAAGTTGACCTCTCAATCTGCTATTTGTGTCTTTCTAGGTTATGATGAAGGTAAAAAGGGGTATCGTTGTTTTGATCCAATAACTCAGAAACTTTATATGTCTCGTC